>Ga0209075_1002104_pt1 | contig 17926 bp, 26 predicted proteins | sample Stecom2011_FD_187523 | JGI IMG/M metagenome (GOLD analysis project Ga0209075, IMG submission 187523) | Agricultural soil microbial communities from Utah to study Nitrogen management - Steer compost 2011 (SPAdes) (version 2) | ecosystem: Environmental > Terrestrial > Soil > Agricultural land...
CGACCCGCACGAACTAGCCATTTGGCAGGTGGTACCATGCCTGGGCCTCTAATGCTGGCGCTGGTCCGCACTGAGGCACGGACGGACCGTACCCTGGGCCAGCTCCTGGTCAACGGGGAACACTTCTGCCATGTGCTGGAGGATACCCTCCGGCCGCGTGGAGTCAAGGTGGCCGGGGTTACGGCCATCCCGGCCGGACTTTACCGGGTCATCCTGGAGCTGTCCCCCAAGTTCAAACGAATCATGCCCACCATTCTGGGAGTCCCTAATTTTGAGGGCATCCGGATGCACGGCGGAAACCGTCCGGAGGATACGGAGGGCTGCCCATTGGTAGCGTTCAACCGTTCCGGCCTGGTCATTCACGGGACCGCGGAGAAAGAACTCACCGCCAAGATTAAGGACGCGGGAGGCTCTTGTCTCCTGGCCATCATTGACCACCTGGAGGACTTACCATGACTCTAAATCGACGCGCTTCTGACCAGTTAAACCCCCAATCGGCCCACTTTGAGGGGAGGATGTCCTCCCTGGAGACTGATGTCCGCAACCAGGGGAAAGTCCTGGGGGATTTCATCCAGGAATCCAGAAAGACCACCGGGGAACTATTTGACGGAATAAACCGCCTCTCTGACTCTATCAACGGGCAACGGGCCACCAACTGGCAACAGTTGGGAGTCATGCTCTCATTGGCCAGCGCGGTGGGTGGTTTCATTTATATGGCTTTCGTGGCTCCACTACAAGCGGGCCAGCAGAAAGCCCAGGAGGACATGGAACGGGTCCAGGCGGCCCAGATTCAACTACTCGAGCGTGTCCACCAGAATGAACTTGAAATCCGTGTCCACATGGCGCGGGAGGGGGTTAAACCTTGATTCCTTTGAATGCTGTCCTTTCGGAGGCCGGGGGCGGCCACATGGGCATTGGCCCGGCCCGCTACATGGCGGAGCTGGAGAAGCTCCTGGGGCTCTCCAATCTTGCACACCTTTTCGCTCTAGTGGTTGGGACTAGCGTGGGTGCCATTGACATGGCTCTCCTGGCCTGTGGCTATTCCGCGCGGGAGGTCCTGGATCTTCACCGGGAGCACGGCGCGGGGATCTTTGGCGACAAGCTCTGGGCCTATCGCATCCTCAAGAACGGCCCCAAGTATTCGGACGCCTATGTCCTCAAGTTACTCCGGGCTAAGTTCGGAGACCGGACCATGTCCTCCACGGTACCCCCGCTCTACATCACGGCCTACGATGCCCGCCGCCGTAAATTAAAAGTGTTTGGTCCCAAGGACACCCTGGTCCCTGTCTGGTACGCGGTCCGGTGTTCTATGGCCGCTTCCTCCTACTTTGCGCCCATGGGCGGCTATTCGGTGGAAGATGGCGTGTTCCGCATTCTCTCCGATAAACGATACACGGATGGGGGCTTTACCGCTAATGACCCGCTACTCTGTGGAATGGCCGCCGGATTTGAGGATGGACTCCTCCAGGCAGATGACCTCCGGCTCCTGGAGCTGGTGACCTCCGGAGAGACTCCAGAATCTGGTCCACTGAAAACGGGGTGGAATATCCTCACCACTTTGAAAAAGGTAATTATTCCCGCCGTCACGGCCGGAAACTCTGCGGATGTGGAATTCATTGGGCGTGCCTGGCTACGGTCCCTCCACGTATCGCCGGACAATCTTTTCCGAGTGAGCCCAGCCACTCCGGACATGGAACTAGATGAGACAAAAAAATCCCCCATGGTGGAGGACCTGTGGGCCAAGCAATGGGACCGGGACTATGGAGCCCTGGTCCGCTTCCTAGGGTCAAATCATGCGCCGCGTATCAGAGCCCAGCCTCACTGAGGAGCGCCTCAATCTGGGAATCATGGGCACGGATGGACTGAGCCTCCGCAAGGATAAGACGGTCCACCAGCGGACCCTTGTACTCCCGGAGTGGGGTTCCGGAATGACGCTTGGACATTCTGTCCAGGAGTTTCTGGCCAAGAAAGGACAATTTTAAGCCCACCGGGACTTTTGTCACCGGGCGGGGTTTCTTTTCGTACTTCGGTTCCATTCAGACTGATCCTTTGTTAAGTGTTTCTAAAGTATAGCCAAAATATAGAACATGGTCAAGCCTTCGAGGGCTCCTCCTGGGAGGAGAGTTCCGCGGCCCATCTGTTCATGGTCTCCCGGATGTAGCTCTGGGAGAGTTTCTTTTTGCTGGTGAGGAGTGCCACCAGCTTCCGTTCATTGCTATCCCGCGTCACTATATCGATAATTTGAAGGATTCCCGTCTTTTGGGTATGGTTCCCGCGTTCTTCCGATTGAGTCCGGTCATCCTGGCTGTAAGAATTGGACAAATAAAAAAGATAGTTAGAACGCGAAAAGTCCAGGCCCATCTTTACTGTCCGCACCTGGCCAATGACCACACGGACCGTTCCGTCCTGGAAAGTCCGGCGGATGGCCTCCCGGTCCTTTTTCGGCGTCTCCCCTGTGATGACCTCCACCCGAATCCCGGCGCGTTCTAATAGCTTCCGCGTGGCTTTAATTGGCGCGGTGAACCGAGAGAGGACCAGGGCGGACTCCTCTGGGTGATCCTGGAGCCAACTCAAGAGGAGATGGGCTTTCCCGGTGCTGATCACCTCCCCTGTGAGCGGATGGAGCCCGGCCGCCGCTTTGGCCAGGAATGTGGAGCGGACCAGCGGAGACATTAGGCGCGTGATTTTCTTCCCGTCCTTTATGACCGGGTAAGTGTTCGCCAGCTTGCACCACTGGAGCGCCTCCTCCTGGGCTTTGTTTGGGTCCACTTGCCAGACCTGGTGTACCTTCTCCACGCCCAGGCCCAGGTCTGTCATTTGAAGGCAATAGGCGCGGCGGTTCACTAAATCTTTGATTTCCTGGAGATGGCCGTGGCGCGTGGGAACCCAGCGCCGTGTCCGTGGGTCTTGGCGGCAATAGTCCCGCGTGTACTCCATTAAAGAGGCACGCCCGAAAAATTCCCCGTCCAAGAACATGAACTGAGGGGCTAGATTGAGGCCGGACTCACTGGCCGGGGCTCCGGATAGGATGGCGCGGAATTGACCTGCAGGGCGTTTAGTCCGGAGAATTTCTCGGGTAATTTGTGCCTCCGGGTTTGCTATGCGGTAGGATTCATCCACGGACACCCCGGCCCATCGTGGAATCTCCAGCGCGGCGCCCAGTCCGTCACGAATCCGGAGCGCGTGGCATTTCTTCACCATCTCAAAATTGACCACGGCCACCAGGACGCCGGGCCGGGTGAGCTGGGAGCCCCGCCCCCCTTCATGTATTAAATGTATTTCATGCGGGAGGAGCCCCTCCTGGAGGAGCTCATTTTCCCAGGTGGCCATCACTGACACGGGGCAAATAATCAAATGGGGAAAGATCCCGCCACGGATAATGGCGTCCACCAGGGTAAGGGATTTCCCCGTCCTCATTCCCATGAAAAGGGCACCGCCCCAGTTCTCCAGGAGATACTGGGAGCCCGTGACCTGGTGTGGAAACATTTCCCGCTCCGAGCGTTCCCGGACGCGGCTCCAGTCCCAGGGGAGCCACTGGAATGGCTCCTCCGGGAGAAACCCGTCAAGGACCGGGAGTGGAGGCTGGAGGGTCCAGGGCGCGCCGTCATTGGGGAGCGTGTCCACGAATGAAGCGCCGCACCCTGGGCACCGTTCCGGGGCGCTCATTTCTTGTCCTTGCTTGTTTCAATATGGGCACGGCGGCGGGCGTACTTTCGAGAGTTCCGGAGGACCTCCCCCAAGAGGTCCAGGAGCTTCCGCATGACCTGAGCGGTGACACGGGCGTCCGCAAGGGCTGAGTGGGCGTCCGGGTGGTCAATGTCCAGGGAGGAGGCCACCGCCTCCAGGCTCAGGGATGGCCACCCGGTCTCCGGATCTTTGAAAGGGGCCGCCCCAAATCCGTGGGCTTCTATTTGTGCCTGGGCAAGGAGTGAGACCCACTGAAGGGAGTCCCGGACCGTGTAACACGCCCAAGGTGGCATGAGGTCCGCGTCCGGCGGACAATCGGCCAGGATTTGGAGGAATCGGAGGTCAAAATAGACATTATGACCGGCCAGCATGACCTCCCCCCGGGCGCCCAGGTCAATCCAACGGGAGAGCCAATCCAGGAACGCACCCCAGGCATCCGCCAAGGGGAGCCCAGACTCCTGGAGAGCCTCACGGGTTATCCCGTGCAAATCCTCCGCTACCTGTGACCAGGTGAAGCGCTCTGGGTCATGCTGGATAAAGATCTGGAACTCATCCAGCGGGGAGAGGTCTTTTTTGTCCAAGATAACGGCGCCCAGTTCCACGGGCTGGGCTCCCTCTTGGGGGAGTCCGGAGGTTTCAAAGTCAATTACTAAAAAGTATTTCATTCCACCGCCCCCAGGGTCTCATGGTTTACCGGGTCACCTTCGCGGAGCCCCTCGTCCAATTCCTTGTCAAGGCGGGCGGCGGTCTTTGTGGTGAGTAGGTCTTTTGCGGTGAGGCCAAAGTCCTGGAGGGAGTAGAGCGCGGCCTCCGGAGATTCCAGGCGCTCCTGGATTTTGTCCTCAATAGCCTGGCGAATTTCCGCCGGGATATAATTAAGGGCGATTAACTCCAGGTTACGGTCCAGAGGTGCCTGGTCCGCCTCCCGTGCCAAATAGTCCCAGATTCCATCCGTTCCGCCATTACCCTCTATTAATTTTTCGGAGGTCTTGGGGCCCAGGGTCCGGGATTTGCCGCGGAGGGAGATCCCACAAATATTGTCCGAGGTATCCCCGCACAGTATCTTCCGGGTGAGTTCAAATGCGGCCAGCTCCGCGGACTTCTCCACCCAGGCATGGTTTCTCGGGTCAAAAATTGCCAGGTCTGGAGAAGTGATGAGGAGTTGATGGAGGTCCGTGTCAATGGTCACTAGGACGGTGTCCCAGCCCTCACTCATGTTGATCCAGGTGGCGCAAACATCATCGCCCTCCGCTTGGGGGACCTGGACCGCCACTCCGCCAAGGGCCGGGGCCAGGTTAAATGCCAAATTTGCACCGATGGAGCGGAATTCGGCCTTTGTGGTTTCATAATCCCATTTGGAGGTGGCGCGGTTCCCCTTATAACGGGGGATAATGTGATCCAGTGCGGGCCAGTCCGGGTGGCACCCGGCAAGCTTCGAGCGGTCCCACTTCTTCCACTCTGTGGGGTCCTGGAGTTTATACCCTGCCGCCTCTTTGGCGGCCAGCTTTGTATAGACCCACTTGTCCATTCCGGATTCGTAATTCACCAGGTAGGTCTTGCGGTCAAACTGTACAACCCAGGCGCGCCCGTCCCCTAGATACTGGAAAAATTCCACATTGGTCTCATAATAGCGCGAATATACCCCGGTTCTCCAGTTCTGCGGGTAGTCCACGGCCAGGACCAACTGGTCCGGCTTGACGCGTTCCACCAAGTAGAGTGCGTGGGTGACAATGTTCCGCGCAAATTCCGCGGACTCCAGCGCGGTACGGGCCTGGAAATTGGGGCTCCTCATTTTGTGCCAGTTCATATACATGAGTACAGACCAGTCTATCACCATTCGGGTCCGGCCGTGTTTACGTTGGATCATTCTCCCACCTCCAGGATTTTTCCCTCGTGGATGAGTATTTCCCCATCCTCCAGGTCTCCACGGCTCACTCTGGAGCTCAGGACCTGGATTCCGCGCTCCTCAAAGAGCGTTTCCAACTGGGCGAAATCTTCTGCGCTCATGGATTCCACGCCGTCCAAACGAACCACGCGGACCACGGCCTGGCCAATTTGATCCGCGGCCAGGGCACCGCACACCAGCAATTGTTCCGAGTTCCCGCACTGGGAGAGCGGAACGCCACGGAAATGGATGACACCCTCCTCAATGGAACAACCTGGGACGGGCCACTGGATAGCCTCAAGGGTTTCCCGCTTTTGCTTGTCCTTCTCTTTGACAAGGGCATCCTGTGCACTGAAGATCGCCTGGGCTTTCTCCAACTTCGCATTTTCGCGAACCCATTCCGCGTACTTGCGGGCCTCCTCATTGATCTCCTGGGCGCGGTGGAGCTTCTCCTGGAGTTCGGCAATTTCTCCGGGGTGTACATTGTCCGAAACCCATCCGCGGAGCTCAGTGAGTTCCGTCACGGCCTGGGCGCGCTTCACATTTGCGGCCTGGAGGCGTTCTTCAAGGATCCGGATGTCCTGGTCTAGGTTCTCCACTTGGGATACCAGGCGTGATTCCTGGGCCTGGCTCTGGGCCTGGTCTCCCTGGAGTTCCTGGAGACGGGCCAGGGTCTCCTGGATTTCCACGGGCTCTACCTTGCGGGGTTTTATGCCCGTAGAGGATTTCAAGCGGGTGACTTCCTTGCGGGCCTCTTCCCGTTTTTCGTGAGCCACGGCGCGGTCACGGTCCAGGGCTTCCAGGTCCACCCCGTCCGGGATCCTTGCGGCCCTGAGTAGGGTTTCTGTCTGCTCCTTGGGACCCATGTCCATGATTTTGTGGGGATTCATGGCCAGGGAGGAAACCCAGGACTTGAATTCCTTAGCGGAAATCTTCTCTTTGCCATCCTCCGAGCGGATGGAGATGGAAGTGGAGCCTCCGGCCGTGTAGGTCCGTTCTGCAATGATCTTTTTCTGGGCATCACCCAACACCAAGCGGAGCTGGGATTTTACACCAGGGCCTTTTTTGCTGTGGGTGATGGGATCCCCCACGGTCTCCAGGATGTCCCAAAGAGTGGAGATGGCCGTGGTTTTACCCTGGCCAGTGGTTCCGGCCACGCGGAGGGAGTTCCCGTCAAGCTCCAGGAGCAGGGCCTCTATTTTCTTAAAGTTAGAGATTTCAATGGAAAGGATTTTCATAGTTAAGCCTCCAGGCTAAAGTCCTGGGCGTGCAAAGTTGCGCGCTGGACGGGGTTAATTTCTTGGGCGGTGATTTGATCCAGGATTTTCTGGGCCATTTTTAGGCTTCCCAAGTCCTGGGGATGGGTCGCGGCCGTCCACAAGTGGGCGAAAAGGTCACGGCGGAGGCCGGACTCATGGCGGAGGAACCGGGACACCTTTTTCTCCAGATTGGAAGGGCAGAAGAAATCCAGCGCCACCTTTTGGCGGGCCAACTTTCCGCGGCGGAGAATCTCCCGGCGGACATACCAGGAGGACTTCTGGAGGTCCTGGAGTGGCTTTTCCTTCAAATCTTTCCGGTGGAGGTATTTCCAGGCATTGGCTAGACAAGCTGGGAGCCATTCCACAATCTCAATACACTCCACACCGGAGGCGTGGAGATTATAGTGGGCGGGGCGGTTCACCGGGTCAAATACGGGGGTGGACTTATTCATCCTCCTGACCCTCCTCCTGGTCCCGGGCATTGGTGACATCTTCAAAGACCAGCTCCTCCTGGATTGACTGGGCCTCCAGGATATGCTTTTCCATTTCGTCCAGGACACGCTTTTCCAATTCGTTCAGAATGGCGGTGGCGGAGTCCACGGTCTCCTGGTCTGGTCCAGTGGATTCCGTGACCGGGACAAATTCCCCGGATTCCACGGTGGCACATGTGACACCGTCCGGAGTGTTCACCAAGATCCGAAGGTCTTTGACATTGGTCCAGCGCTGGGCCGCGTCGTCCCAGATCCCGCCGTCCAGGGTAACCCCGGCCGGACTTCCAATGATTAGGGCGCGCTGGCCAGGGAGTGGGAGCAAATAGGCGGGAGTCATTCCCGGAGCGGGTACGGCCTGGGTGACATATTCCCCACGGTGAAAGGGGACCCAGTCCAAAAGCGGGCATCCAAAGGAGGCGGGGATTTTCCATAGCGCGGGGGAGGAGGCCTCCGGGCTCTGGATGAACGCTCGAACCTTACGGACGGTCCGGAGATTCTCCTCATGGGCACCGGGTACAATGCGGATGAGACTCTGGACAAGTTTCTGGGCGTTGCTGGCGTTGCTGGCTTTTGCTTGCTTAGACATGATTTTTTCCTTTCTGGATTTGTGGATTATTTGTGGACGGCCCGTACAAATGGGCCATTCTTGCCCACGCGGCGGAGGCCGATGTCCGCCCACTTTTTGATTGAATAGGACTGCACCCCGACCACGCGGAACGGTTCTCGGGTGGGGATAAGGAAGAAGAGCTCCTGGAATTGCTGCCAATACCATACACGGGACCCGACTGGGAGCGGTGCTTGGGATTCCTCCGGCTCCGGCTTTTCGTCTGTTTTTGTGGTCATGACCACGGCGCGCTTGTCTGAGATAACTACATGGGAGGCGGTGGCGCCGTTCATACGCTCCAGGAAATCCTGGAGGGAGTAGTGGCTGGCTTTCTCAAACTCCGCGGTTTCCACGGACTCCTGGGCCACGGGAGAGGGTTCTGGGGTGTTCTGGGGTTTAGTGTTCATAGGTTCCCAAAGTGAAAAGGTGAAAAAAAAAGAGGGCCGGGGTACTGCACCCCCGTTTAACTCCTAGCTAGACCCGGAGACCCTCAAGTGGGGCCTGGGTTACCTCTCCCAGGGCTTCTTCTTAGCAGGGACACCAGCGGCCGCCGTGGTCTTTGCCGTTGTGGTGGCGGGCTTGCGGGTCTGAGCTGGAGGTGGTGGGAGTTCTTCCTCCTCCTCTTCCAGGTCCGTGGGATCTTCCGCGGCGTCCGTACTGGCACCTTCGCCCACCTTCGGGACTTCCAGGTATTCGAGACGATAGTAGCGGGGGTCCTCCTCCTGGGGCGTGAGTTCCACTTTCACCGTGGGTGCCTTTCCTTCGATATAGTCCAGCGCGTCCTGGATGTCCTGGAACTGTGGGTCCTTATCGTCCAGGCCGTTGAGGTCGATTCCGAAATCTTCCAGTAGGACCAGGAACGCATCAAATTGCCACTCTGCTTGGGCTGAAATAACGAAACGGTCTTTCATGATCTTATTCCTACAATCGCCCTTGTCCAAGACCTTCCACTCCAGGACGAACATGGGGTTTTTATTTCTGGAGAGCTTGAATTCCCAGCCCCTGAGGCGGGTGTTATACTCCCCAGCGGGGAAGCGGAATACACCACCATTTTTGCGGTGTTCTTTGGCACGGTCTGCATATGACATATTTTTTTTCCTTCGGTCCCAGGTGATTGAGAGGAGACCCAGGTGGCGGGACGGTCCACCAAAGCCCCTAAAAGTATATTAATAGTATTTCCGTTTGGCTACTTATTTTTTTAAGGCCTGGAGAATTCCAGGAGCGGCCACTCCCAGGATGACTCCCAGTGGCTCCATGGTTTTAGCGTGGTACGCCCAATATTTGGCCCAGGTAATACCCAGGGAAGGATCCCGGAGGTCCGCCTGGGGTTCACTAATCCACACCACCGGAGGCTTCAGTCCCCCAATAAAAGTGGCGGAGAATCGGGTCATGGTTTCCACGGTGAGCATGAAGAGCCACGGGCGGAACGATGTGGGAAAGGGGCGGATGTGAGCCTGGAGGTTGGGAACCACGCGCCGGGCGTTCATTTCGGACATGTCCGTCACATACGCGCACAGCTCCCAAGTGTCGTCGGCGTTCTTTCTCACGGCCCGTTTACCTAGGCGGAGCGGGAGGTGGCTGAGATCCGGGAGGGTTTCGGAGCCCTTGGGCTCTATCCAAATTCCCACGGAGCTGGAGAAATCCAGGGCGCCACGATCCTCTGACCATTTGAGGAGCCCCTCCAGTGTCGGGAGTATCTCCACCCGCTGGAGGCGGACCACTGTCCCGTCCGTGGCGGCCAGAAAAAAGTGGTCCAGTCTTGGCTCCTTGAGGAGGTACACTTGGCACAACTTAGGACGCCACGGGAGATCCATTCCCAAATCTTCCAGACGGGACACCATGTCCAGTTCGGTTTTTTTGGCCATGTGAAGAGTGAAATCCGGGCCCATTACCACACCTCCGCGGATGTGATCCTGTAATCTTTCCGGATGGTGGTGTTTATTACTCGTTTCATTTTGATTCTTTCCTTTATGTGTTAGAGGTTAGCGAACATTTAGGTGCATTTCATATCTTTTTTCAAATTCTCGCTCAATGTCAAAATCCATTTCCCTATCAGCCCCTGTTTCAGCAAGTTCTATGGTTATTTCATCCTCGAATTTAGCAAACCATTCTTCGTACTGGTCATCCTCCCTATCTAAACCTCTTTTGCAAAGTTCTTTATCAGTCATTGCTGTCTTGAAAGTTGTTCGTTCCATTTTATTTCTCCTTGGTTTGTTGAAATTCTTTTTTAATATTTTCTAAAATTGTGATTGCAAAAAGTAACCCCGGGGCTTGCTTTTCAGTGCATTTCCTTTTCTGTTTTTCTAATTCTAAAATCGCGGAATCGAAATCTAAAATCAATTGTGACTTTTCAATTATAGTCTCGAATATAGAATCCCTACATGATTTACCTGCGCAGTCAGTTTCTAGGTATTTGCAATTATTGCAGCTGTTGCAATTATCAATAAAATCTTTTAATAAACCAATACTTACTTCTATTTTCATTATAGCTCCTCCGGGGTGGTTGCTTTTGGCTGGAGCCTATTACCCACCACCACACGGTCCGCTGGAATGATAGGAGCCATGGAATAGGTCCCCCAGGGCTTAACGTGTTCCACCCCGTCCCAGATAGAAATCCCCAGGCGTTTCCCTTCCGTGGTGGTCAAAAATTTGGCGGTCCTTTTTGCTACAGTGATGGTGATTACACATTCCGAATCACACACGGACCGGGTCCAGTAGGTCTTTCCAGCTTCAAAGGTGTTTTTTGCGTTTGTCATTTTGTTTCTCCTTCGTTTTTATTGTCATCGTACCATTTTTTGCACTCTGATTCTGCTACATCAATAAGAAACTTTGCAATTTCATCCCAGTCTTCATAACAGTCTTCATAACCAACAAATTTTTTAAGTGCCCCTGAATCGTCCCAGTGTGCACCAAAAATGTGAGCAAAACACATGTCGGCGGGCCCATGAGATTGCCTTTCATCGGATCTGTCTTCAGATTGAAAAACAACTGTAAAGCTCTTAGATGTTCCGTTAGCTAGCGTAGCATCTAAGTCAATGTCAACTTCAAAGCCATCTACATACTCACCTCTCGAGTAGTGATACGGACCGAACTCAAGAATTTTGGCATTGTCTGTAAAAGTATCAATGCTGCGAACATCTATTTCAATCCCATGTTTTGTTTTTAGTGTTTTCATTTTATTTTCTCCATTATGTACTTTAGTTTCATTTGTTAATATTATGTATTTCATTTTGTTCTCCGAGGTTATTGTTTCAAGTATATCTAAAGTATAGCCTTTTAATGGCTTATTGTCAATACTTTTTTTAAACTTTTTTTTTCACACCGCCTCCGGATGGGTAAAAATGGTACATTGGAGCTCCTCCAGCTGGTCCTTTTTGTCCGCCAGTGGTTTCAGGTACTTGCCCAGCATTTTGTAATATTTCTCACCCTTCTCCTCTATCCAGAGGTCACCATGGGCGTGGATGTCACGGTCCTGGCGGATCTTTAGGGTGTCACCTATGACATTCTGGACCGCCTCATCCATGCACTGGCTGAGGATGTCCGGGGCGTCCGGCTGGAGCTCGGGTTGGAAAAGGATATAGAGCGCATCATGGAGCGGGGTCATGACATGGAGGTCACGCTGGTGGGCCAGGCGGATGGCTTCCCGCATGATCACGGAGCCTGTACCCTGTACCGGAAAATTTCGGACGCTTAGGAAATTGTCATTATCTCCCAGGAGGCACCAACCATCCCACAATTTCAGGACGCCTTTTTTCTCATAGTACTCCGAGACCCGGTCCAACCATCTCCAATAAACAGGATAGACCGATTTGTGGAGGGTGATTAGCTTCTTTGCTTCCTCCGCGGTGACCTTACGGCCTGTGTCCACGGTTAGCTTGACTGCCAATTTATCCGCGCCCATACCGTACTGGAGGCCCAGAGTAGTCGACTTGAACAGATTCCGCTGGCTTCCAACCCGCTGGAATTTTTCTATTTCCGCTTCGCTCAGTTCCTTGAATTGGTCCTTTGGGAGCTTCTTTGTTTTCTTCCACCATTCACCGTCCGCAAGGGTGACGGCGGTGGCCTTAATTGCAAAGTAGAGGTAAGGGTCCCCGGATTCATAGGCGGCCATCATGGATGGGTCTTTACTCATGATTGCCGCAATGGCGAACTCTTGAGAGGCCCAGTCTATTCCACAAACGGCCCAGCCCGGTTCCGGGGTGATAATACACCGGAGCCATGCGGACATGGCCGGGAGGAACCGGGAGGCTTTCGGAGCATTGCGGCCCGTCTGGGTACCATAAGGTCCCAGGAATGTCCGTTGGCGCATATCGGTGCCCACGGTGTCAAAGAAATCCCCGTCTTTCTCCAGCTTTTTTCTGTCCGGTTCTTTGAACCAGCCCAGCTGGCTTATAAGCTTGCGGGCGGATCGATAAGCCCGGATTTCCGGGATTCCGTCATATTCTGAAAGGGTCTTGTCTTCCCGGCTCAAGCGGTCCGTGGGATTGCCCGTGTCCTTATCCACCGTCCGGGGCCAGCTATCATAGAGCCCGCGCTCTTTTACGAATTTCACAAATTGGGAATACTTATCGGTCCAGGTTCCCATCAGGTCCCGCGAGCGCTTCCGCTCCCGTAAATAAAAGGGGTAATAGTTGGAGACCAGGTCTTCCAGGATTACATCCCGCGCCAGATCGTAGTTTTTCCGGAGGGCGTGGATTTTGTCCAGGTCCAGTGGAAAGCCCACGCGCTCCATTTTGGCGATGGAAACGATATAGGCGCCACGGCGGAGCTGGGCGTCCTTGATTCCCTCCGGACTCAGGGTGCCACGCGTGGCCCGTTTCAATCGACGGGTGAGGGAAAAGAAAAGGGCCGGGAGGTACTTAATGTCCGAGGAGCAATAGGAGACAATGGCCGCGCGCTGGGTGGGGTCATACTCCGGGAGGTCCGAGATAATAAGATCACGTATTTTGGTTTTATGTACGGAATCAATAAATTCCCCGTACACCTGGCCCACGCAATCCACAAGGCCCATGCCCACCTTTCCATGGGCGCCTTTAATATTGCGTCTCTTGTCCCTGCTGGGCGGCACGGAATAGCGCTTAAATCCGGTTTTTGTGAAATAGTACCCGTACTCGCATTCGTGGTTATTGTGGGTCAATTGGCGCCACTCCGCGTACAGATCCACCACCTGGAACTTGTGGGGATCCAGCTCCAGGGCCATGATGGATCGGGCTTCCGCGGCGGCACCATAGGCCACCAGGGTGGTCCCCATTTCCTGGAGAGCTTCCAGGGCGTTCCGGAGGTCCTCCTGGGCGGCGCCATCATTACGGAGCCACCACTCCTGAACCGGGGTGAGATTCCCCTCTGGGTCTGACCACTGGAGTGAGCAGGAGACCAGATTGGGGACCGGGTCCGAGCTTCTGTTGAATTCAAAGTCCAAGAACGCGCAAGGACCCCAGCTGACCAGGAATTCCTTGAGATCCTCCGGGGAGGGTATGGCCGACACGCGCGGCGCTTTTAGATTATTTTTTAACATGACCACTTCCTTTCTGGTTGGACACGCCGGAGAAATCCGCCGTGCTCTTTTCTGGCTCCTGGACTGACCCTCCAAGAGCCTTTTTTGTTGCTTCCCACCAGCGGACCAGGCGCTCCCGGCGCCGCTTGCATCCTTGGCAATTAGAAAAAGGCATTTTCATTCTTTGACCTCCTAGCATTTCTGGCACTTCATGTGGGCTCCTCCCAGGCTGTGGAGATTCTCCGCTGGGCTGTCTCAAAGTATTTCTGGGCTTTCTCCACACCTACGAAACGGTGCCTGGGGGGGATTCCGGAGTGGCCTCCAGCGGGCGGAGAACGGAGGAGGACTGGACCACCACGGGAGGTGAATAGAAAGGGCGCGGATCCACTAAATACCCTTTTTGGACCTGGATACGCTTTTTCCAGTTCTCCAGGATTTGGTCCGGTGTAGGAGTATCCAATTCCCTGGTGATTATTTCGGCCAACATATCTACCTCCGCGCGCATTTGATCACGGGGAATGTCTGTATTAGAATGGGCTGTCATCTTCTATGTCCTCCTCAATCTTAGGGTCCACTAAAATTACGAAAATATATTTGGACTTTTTCTGCAATAGGGCAAAACCCTTGCTTTGCATGGCCATTGCGAAATTGTCACGGCGTGGCAGGTAATCTCCACGGCCGCGGCCTTCATTATCCTCAATCCAGGAGCGGAAAGCCTTTTCAACCGACACGGATGTCATGAGAGTTAATGGACGGCCTGGGATGTTCCCCAGGTATTCCTTGCACTCATGGACCGTGCGCTCCGAGTGGCTCATCCATTGGATGTGGTCCCCGTACTCCTCATCGTCCACCTTGACCAGGGTAGGGATCCCGGAGGTGAGTCCGTTCTCCAGTGCCCAGTCTATGGATTCTTTTCGGCGGTATGTGGCCTGGATCTCCTTGACCTTTCGGCGGGTTTCACCAATTAGGTACCCGTCCTCCCGATTCTCATCTACGGAGGTCCACACCAGGAGAGGGTCCATTGCCGTCTCCGGTTGGTCCCCTAGCTCTTGATTCTTCTCTCCAAGGAAATAGTGGTGGGTTTCAGAATCAAAGTCTTTACGTGTGGCCACAATCTCAAAAAAGCGGCGCATCCCGGTATCATCCCGGATAATATTAACCAACGGGACATTGGAGGTGGATATGGCGGAGAATGTGCGGGGTGCGGAGTGTATTGTAGTAGTCCTCATTTCGCGATAAGAAATGGCGTCCTCTGTGAGCAACTTTTTCAACTGGGCCACCACCCGCCCCAGGCTCTTGTCCTGGAGGGTTCCGGACACGGCCAGCTCATCAAAGAACGCTATATAGTAGGAGGACCAGCGCTCCGCGTTCCTGTCATCCATAATCTGGTCCAGGGTGGCGGAGAGGTGGTAGTCTTTGAAAAGTCCGCGGCAAGCGGTGAGCATTCGGACAAACTGGGTTTTTCCGGACCCCTGAGATCCCCGAATATTAACCATGAGCGGCTCACCCACCGCGCGACCATACACATAGCGTTTAACCTGCCACAACCAGTGCCGCATCACCTCCACGGCCAGGTCCAGGTCCCCCTCTATCTGGAGCATTTCCGCCAGAATCCAGCGTAGGCATTTCCGGCCGCCCTCCTCATTCTCTGGGCGGAACGGGAGGAGTTCCCGGAGAAGTTGACTGCCTGAGTCCTTCCGGTCCTTAAGATATTTCTGGAGCATGATTTTAAGGTCATCACGGGAGAATGGAACTTTTTGGCCGCGGCGTTCTTCCTTGTATTCCACCAGGGTGGACAAGATGACCAGCTCCATATCTGAGTATGTGAAGGGTTTACCGCTGGCGTCCACATACTTCCCAGTGATACCTATCTCCTGGGCGCCACACTTCTGGAGGGCCATTTCCACAAATTCCATAGAACTACGGACCGTGGGGTATTTCGTGTCTCCGCGATCCCGGTACTGGTTATCCAGGCGCTCCTGGCATATATCCTCAAGCATCTCCTGAAATTGGGCCATGGACGGGAGTGGGATCCGCTGGTCCGCCTGGGGGAGGAAGTCCTGGAAAGTCTGGGTAAGATTCAACGGGCGCCCATTGCCGCTCTTGAGCTCCCCGCATTTCACGGTTATTCTTTTTCGGTCCACATACCCGGCTAATAGATCCATGTGGTCCCGGGCACAAAAATCATTTTCCGGCATCCATGACCTCCGGCGGGTTTTGTAGGGTTTCCAATGTCCGGATGGCTTGCTCTACCTGGTCCCAGGCACGGGCAAGGGAGGCACCCTCCAGGGCCAACTCCTCATCCATTGCCGGGGCGCCCTCCTGGGCGGCCACGGACAGTACCCTGTCAAGGGCGGCGTGGAGGGACGACTCAAAAACGGCGTTTCCGTTTTTGGCGCGGGTGGCACGGACCAACCATTCCAAGGTTTTCTCCGCCAGGGGGGAATAATAAAAAGATCTTTGGGCCATGTTTGACTCCTCAATGATTAGGGTTTAGACATAAAAACTACACTAAAAAACAATTTTTGGCAAGTGTGAAAATTAGTTTTTAGTTTTTTAACGCTCTGAAAAACCCCAACGGTTTTCTGAGAATAGTTGTTTTATTTCTCTATTCTCGTATTTTGGAGGGTAAAAAAACGGAGCGTTAAAATAACCAGGTCATTTTATCATTTTCAGAATTGAAACGGGTAAAAACAGAGCGTTAAAATTAAAAGAGGGTGAAATGGCGATTTTGGCGAAATTTCGCGGAAAAAATGTCATTTCTATTCTCATATTGAAACACGCGAAAAATGGAGCGTTAAAAGTGGGCATCAGAAAAACAACTATATCTTTATAAAAAAGCAAATGCACCATCTTCATTTTTTAGCACCTAAAAAAACGGAGCGTTAAAAAACTTCTTTTTTTTTCTGAGTTTTAATTCTGTATGACACTTCCGGTTATTTTTAGCTATATTATGGCTATACCTTGGAGGTTCTTATGTATTCAAACTTGTACAACGTGCCCGCTATTTTTTCTTTACTAGGGATTGCCCCCACGGCCGGGGTATTCCGTCTGGTCCACCAAAGGGGGGTCCAATAATGGGTCGCATTTCCCCAGAGCACCTGGTCCAGGTGGAACTTATTGAAAGGGTGCGCCTGGAACTCTGTAAGGAATTTCCAGAGCTCCAGGGGCCGAACTTCAAGGAAACCGGAGCTCTCCGACTCTTTGCCGTGCCAAATGGCGGGATCCGACATATCCAGGAGGCCGTTCGACTAAAGGCTGAGGGTGTCCAGCGTGGAATCCCGGACCTAGTCCTCCCCATCCCACGCGGGAACCATTGCGGCGCCTATCTGGAGCTCAAAGCCGGCAAGGGCCGCCTGAGAGAGGAACAGAAAGACTGGCTCCGGTTCCTGGAGGCTCAGGGGTACGCGGTGGATGTCTCCTGGACTGCCCAGGACGCGCTCCAGTTTCTCCGGGATTATCTTTCACAAGGGAGCCGGGCCAGGCGCCCCGCCCCAAGTGCCAATCAAAGCGCCGAAAATCAGAAAGGAAAAAGCAATGTTTAGAAAAGACGCACATGTCATGGTCATTAATGAAGGTGCCGCGGGAACCGCGGCCGCCCTTTTTGCATTTACTGAGGAGTCCACCATGGCCGTGAACCTTTCAGGGCTTTCTTTCTATCGTGCCTCATTCTATGACTTTATGACCGAGGAGGAGGACCTAGACCTATGAATAAAAGTATTGCCACAATAAACCTGGACCCGTTACTCCGGAGCCTGTCACGCCTGGAGCGTGAAAACCTCCCATTTGCTGAGGCTGTGGCTTTGAATGAGACCGCATTCCAGGCCAGGGCTGCACTTGTGGCACAAATGCCCCGGAAATTTAACCTTAGAAACAACCGACTAAAGAGAGGGTTCCGCGTGAACAAGACCAACAAGAGACAACCCACGCGTGAGAGTTCGGTCATCCACCTGGATTCATGGATGAGCCTCCACGAAATAGGAGGAGTGAAGCGCCCCGCCAAGGGTGCCAGCTCTATGGGTGTTCCGGCTGAGGGTACGCTCAAGCGCGGGCGCACCGTAACTGGAAAGATACGACCGGGATTCTGGCCACGGAACCTCCTCAAGAATAAAGGAGCAACTGACCCCAAGAAAGCGGGCGCCATGGGCGGACGCGGGAACAGGGGCAAAGGCCGCGTCAAAGCGTTCATGGTGAAGCATGGCGGACACCAACGCATTGTCACGCGGGAGAAACGTGGAGCGGATCGGGAGAAGCTGGTGGGCCTCTATACCCTGGCCGCTGAGGTTAAGGTGAAACCACGCTGGGACTTTGAGAAAGCAGTCCGCGGCGTGGCCAAGAACAAACTGGCCAAGAATTTCCAGAAAGCAATGGCCCGCGCGGTGGCGACCTCCAAGAAATGAGGACACGGGACACCCGCGGGACGGAATTGTACCCACCACCCCCTCCCGTACCCCTCCCCGGCTTCTGGGTCCTTCCAGGGAAGAAACAAAGCGCGTTGCGTCCTCC
>Ga0209075_1002105_pt1 | contig 17910 bp, 18 predicted proteins | sample Stecom2011_FD_187523 | JGI IMG/M metagenome (GOLD analysis project Ga0209075, IMG submission 187523) | Agricultural soil microbial communities from Utah to study Nitrogen management - Steer compost 2011 (SPAdes) (version 2) | ecosystem: Environmental > Terrestrial > Soil > Agricultural land...
GTTATTGGGCCCGAAAGCGGTGCCGAGTCGGTTCAGAAATGGGTGCACAAAGCCACGGGAAGCGACAAGCCGCAAGGGTGGGGGAATCAGCTTGGAACCGATGTGGTGGGTGGCATACAGGCTGCGCATGGCCGAAAACTCCTGCAACTCGGGCAGGGCGGCAACATTGAACAGCGTGTGTCGGTGGTTGGATCCGGACTACTGTCGAGTTTTCGGACCTCCGCTAAAACCGGGTTGGTCTGGCAGCTTGGCAGACACCTTCCTATAAATTTTGTGCCGGACTACGCTGGTACATCCTCAACCATCGCTTTGCCGGGCTCGTTCAAGGATTCAGGCAGTAGCTGGTCAGTATATGTGGGGCTGGGGCTGGAGTATGTAGGCTATTCCTACATCGATGACAATGCCGGGGCTTACCGTTTCGACGAAGGGCCGCTGATTGGTCGGCTTGGTCTGGGCGCTACCTGGCAGTGGGATCACCTGCTGGCCGCGGTCACATTGCGTGCCTCGACCAGCGAAGACGAGCGCCATAAAGACAACTTCAGCTTTGGGACGCTGTCAGTTTCTTGGGCAATATAGAAAGGTCGGTTTTGACCGTTGCTTACGGGATGTGGTGGCGCTTGTTCCCGCTGTTAAACAAAAGCGAACGTTCGCGATCTACCTCTAAAGATGCGCACTTCCAATGGATACCGGGCATGGGATATAGGAAGCTGCCTGTGGCCAAAAAGGTGTTGGTGGCTATCTGATGGACTATTACAACCGGCAGCGACCTCACACATTCAGCGATGGAATTCCTCCCGCCGCAGCTGAGAAAAGCCTTAGGATGTGTCCGGGATTAGTTGACCACTACACAGGAGACGCCATGGATGTCCGGAGGAAAGCTGTCGAATTATACCAGCAGTGGGGAGTTGGGTAGGGTGATTAACCACTCTCATGATCTTCAAGTTTGGACCTAGCAGGCCCTTCTTCATCTATCTGATCGGCTTGCCTCTTATCGTTTTCCTCCAGCAACCGCATGATGCGTCCACGGGTAAGGGCCTCATGGAGTTCTATCTGTCGCTGCTCATCGCGTAATGATTTTAGAAGGGATATCGCCATGAATATCATCAGCACCATGAATGGAAACGCAGCCAAAATTGAAATAGTCTGGAGTGCAGCCAGACCGCCGCTCATCAGCAGCACCCCTGCAACCATGACTTGCACCAGGCCCCAGACTATCCGCAGCCAGTTTTTCGGGGTAAGCACCCCCTTGCTGGTGAACATTCCAAGTACAAAGGTTGCTGAGTTGGCTGAGGTGATGACGAATAACACAATCAGTATCAACATTAGGATACTGATTATGTTTGCACCCGGCAGGAAATCCAGGGTGGCGAAGAGAGCCGAGCTCATCTCTTTGCTAACGGCTTCGCCGAGATCGGCACCTTCAAAAAGTTCGAAATAAAGCGCTGAGCCACCGAAAGTGGAAAACCACAAAGTACTCAGTAGTACGGGTGTTCCAATCACGCCGAGGACGAACTCACGGATGGTTCTGCCCCTGGAGATTCGTGCGATGAAACTGCCTACAAATGGAGCCCAGGAAAGTCCCCATGCCCAGTAGAATATGGTCCAACGCTCGACCCAATCGTCGCCAGTATAGGGCGTCATTACCAAACTCATACCCATCACATTGGCGAAATAGTCGCCAATAGCGTTGGTCATGGCTGCGGTAATGAAGTCGGTAGGGCCAAAGAAAAATACATAAATGAGCAGAAATGCGGCCAGTGCCATATTGGCATCGCTGACGTAACGCACACCACTTTCCAGTGGAACTAAGGCGCACAGTAGGAAAACAACAGCGATCAGGCCGAGAATGAAAAGTTGCTGATCGGCCCCAAAGCCGATGTCGCCCACATAGACCAACCCGCTATTTATCTGGATAACTCCAAGCCCCAATGTCGTCGCAACACCAAACACGGTAGAAACAACGGCCAGGATATTGATGCCATGTCCGATGCCACCATCCACGTGGTGTCCGATTGATGAGCGGAAGGTCTCGCTGATCAAGCCCGGGCGTTGCATTCGAAACCGTATGTAGGTAATAGCCAACCCAACGATTGCGAAGTTCGCCCACTGATGAAAGCCCCAATGAAATAGGGCATAACGCATAGCGAGACTCGCTGCTTCCGGGCTTTCAGGCTTCGCACCACCAAGGGGCGGTACCATGAAGTGACTCATTGGTTCTGCTACAGCCCAGAAGACAAGTCCGACCCCCATGCCCGAGGAAAAAATCATACCCAACCAGGCTAAGTAGGAAAACTCGGGAGCTTCACCGTCCGCGCCTAGACGGATATGTCCATAGTCAGTGACCGCTACGGCAATGCAGAAGACGAGAAAGCCAGTGGTAGCAAACAGGTAAAGCCAGCCGAAGTGCTCGGTTGTGAATTCGAGACCTACGTCAGCCCAAGCTTGAAGTTCCGCTGGAAAAATAATCCCAATAATGACAAAAATACTTAGCAGCAACAGTGATGCGTAAAAGACCCAACCGGGACGGTTATTCATGGTCTGGATGTCCCTAATTCAGTAGGCATAAAGGTAAATACGGAACCAGCAATTCGAATTACCTGAGTTTCGCTTGCTCGGCGTAACCACTTACGACTTTTGTGCCAGAGCTCCCATTGAGAATTGCCAAGGACTCGTTGAGTCTGCCTATGCCACAAACACCGCCACCTTCGGTGACGGTCAGTTTAGGTATGGGTTCGGCGCTGGCCGTGCCGAAATCACGGTAGAGGGCATCCACGTCGGTGACTGGCAGCAGGGCGCTGGAGGCATCCCTGTCGATCACGGCTTCCACTCCGACCATGCTGCCGTCGTTCTGCAGAAGAACCGTAATGCCACCGCCTCCGGCATAGATCACCACAACGCTCTGATCCAGAAGCAGTTGGGGCACCCGCATGTCCGGAATTTCCAAGGGCTTTGGGGATTACAAAGGTGGTTCTAGATCGCTCTGCTAACATAAGGTAACTGCCTGGTTTTTATCAACGCTTCAGAAACAGCTGCCGAACTTCAGTCGATATTGCCGGAGGACCTTTCAGAACTTTTTTGCGCTAGACCTTGACAGCCAGATCTCGTCAATGCGGATCATCCCAGCAGGTCCCGAAGCAAGGCCGCACACTGATGGGCTTGCTCCGCAGGCCACTCCACCACAACCGCGCCGTCGGCGCGGGGGATCTCGATGCGGATGGTGCTACATTGACTCGAGACTGACGGAGTGTCCGGCACAGGCGCTGCGGCTGGCAGACGGACCGGAACGAATCCAGGTGTTTCCGGTGTTTTACCCGCTCTTCGCGCTTCGCTCATCCAGCGCCGGACCATGTTGGCGTTGAGGCCGTTATCCAGCGAAATCCGGGAAACAGACGCCTCGGGCCTCAGACATTCGGCGACGATACGAGCCTTCAGCTCTTTGGAGTAACGACGACGTTTTTGGTAGGGCTTGTTTACGCTTATGTTGGTCATGTTAAGTGTCCACTTAAAAATAAGTTGACACTATCCTGACGGCCGCAGCGCCTGGCTCAAGATGGGTTTACCGGGCGGTTACACAACATCAGCAAAAATCATCACTTATTCAGACTGCTTCCAAAACTCTGGCTACCACACTTTTTTCAACATTCCAGGTCCCCCAAAATTTGATGCGGGCCTAAGGCTGTTTGCATAATCATGTATATGATGATAATTATAGATCTTTATAAAGCGAGTTAAGCACCGCGGTTTGTTTAGGTTTTCAAGCGGCATGCTGGTAAATTTGTCTTGCATTAGGAGAGGGTAGTGGTGTTTTTAGAAAATGGTCTTAGGTATCGGTGCGTAGCAGGTTCCGTTCTATGGGAATAAATGGCGTTGATTTAAAGGTATTCGCTGGGGAGTTCATCAAACGAGCCACTAAGGCTAATGCTGTCAAACTTGATCGCTTTGAGCAGCTTGCGGGTGGTGCCGTGCAAGAAAATTACGCGATGGACGTCGAGCTTTCCGGTGGTGTCATGCCAGGTCTGCATCAGCTAGTGTTGCGTACAGATGCTGTCGCCAGCTTGGACGCCAGTCTGTCTCGTGCAGCGGAGTTCGAGGTGTTAAGTGTGGCTTGGCAGGCAGGTGTGTTAGTACCAGAGCCTCTTTGGCTTCATGTCGATGAGGGTGAGCTGGGAGGAGACTTTTACCTTATGCGTCGGGTGGCTGGAGATGCAAGCGCTCGTGATCTGGTGCGTGGAGATCTTTCAGGTTCGCAGCGGGAAGGGTTGTTGGCACAACTTGGTGAAACGCTCGCGTCATTGCATGGAATTACTCCTGAGAAAAAAACGATCGGAGCGTTGCCAGCGCCTGAATTGCCACCTGCTATCCGACGTATTCAGGAGTATAGATGTACTCTTGACAAACTTCGTAATCCTCACCCCACCCTTGAATTAGCCTTACGCTGGTTGGAACTAAACGCTCCCAGAAAGCATCGCGTCGTGTTGACGCATGGTGACTTCCGTACTGGTAACTACATGGTTGAAGATGGGCAGCTGACAGGGGTGTTGGATTGGGAATTTGCGGGATGGAGTGATCCGGTTGAAGATTTGGGTTGGTTTTGTGCGCGCTGCTGGCGCTTCGGCGAATGGGAGCGAGAAGCTGGGGGTATTGGGCCACTCGATGCATTATTGAGTGCATATGAACGGAAGGCTGGGTGGCGTCCTGATGTTACACAGCTTCATTATTGGCGCGTTATGGCTACAGTTCGTTGGGCGGTGATTGCGCTGCTTCAGGCTGAGCGCCATCTTTCAGGCGAGCAACCGTCCTTGGAGCTTGCCCTCACTGGCCGTATGTTACCAGAAATAGAGCTGGACCTCTTGCAAGAGATCCTCCCAATCGCTGAGAAGGAGGTGTCAAATGCCTGATGCCCCAACAGGAGCGGATCTTCTTAAGACCGCTCGAAGTAGTTTGCTCAAGGAATTGATGCCTCATCTTGATGAATCTCTTCACCGGTCTGCATTGATGATCGCCAATGCTATGGCTATTGCAGCGAGGGAACTAGAAGAGAAGCGTAACAGTGATGAATTGCTTTGCCAGCGCTGGAATGAGCACTTTAGTGTGGGCGATATAGATGAAGCCTATGGTGGAGTTCCGATGGCGTTGGTTGACCGCTTGCGAGGCGGTGAATTGGATCATGAGCTGAACAAATTGGGTGCTCTGCTTCAGGAACACGTAGTGCTTCGCCTGCGGGTGAGCAATCCCAAATATCTAAAGCAAGCAGGGCTCGACTAAGAGGTCTTGCATTTGGAGTGCTTGAGCACTTGTGCCATGTTGGTTGTGGTTTTTGAGAGGTTGACATGAATTTTGAGATTTCCCCTGAGTTGCAGAGACTTCAAGAGCAGGCTCGGCAATTCATTGAAAATGAAATTATCCCTTTGGAGCGTGACCCAGGGCAGACAGCCCATGGTCCAAGCGAGGAATTTCGGCAACGATTGGTTGGGATGGCACGAGAGGCCGGTCTTCTTACCCCCCACGCTTCTCGTGAGCTGGGTGGGCTTGGGTTGAGCCATTTCGAAAAGGCTCTGGTTTTCGAAGAGGCGGGTTACTCAACTTTAGGGCCCACTGCTCTCAACATCCACGCTCCGGACGAAGGAAACATACATCTTATGGAAGAGGTTGCTACCAAGGCTCAGATTGAGCGATGGCTCAAGCCCCAGGTGGCAGGTAAGACGCGATCTTGTTTCTGCATGACTGAGCCTTCGCCAGGTGCCGGTTCTGACCCTTCAATGCTCCAAACCACAGCCGTTAAAGATGGAAATGACTACATCATCAACGGTCGGAAATGGTTTATTACAGGAGCGAATGGTGCAGATTACGCAATCATCATGGCCAAGATGGAAGATGGTAGCGCAACTATGTTTCTTGCTGATATGGATCAGCCTGGCATAGTCATCGAGAGAACTATGGATGCCATTGATTCTTGCTTTACGGGTGGTCATGGTGTCGTAAGCTTTAGAGACCTTCGTGTGCCAGCCGAGGACGTACTTGGTGAGGTCGGCAAGGGCTTTAGGTATGCCCAGATACGTCTGGCGCCAGCGCGTCTCACCCATTGTATGAGGTGGTTGGGTCAGGCCCGGCGTGCCCACGATGTTGCCTTGAGCTATGCCCGCGAGCGAGAGGCCTTCGGCAAAGCTCTTGGCCAGCATGAAGGCGTTGGCTTTATGCTGGCCGACAACGCCATAGATTTGCATACCAGCCGCTTAGCCATTTGGCACTGCGCCTGGGTCCTCGACAAGGGCGAGAAAGGGAACTTTGAATCGAGCATGGCTAAAGTTATCTGTTCTGAAGCATTATTTCGCGTTGTCGACCGCAGCGTTCAGATTCTTGGCGGTCAGGGTGTTACTGGAGAAACTATCGTTTCACGCATCTGGAATGACATGCGTCCTTTCCGCATTTACGATGGTCCTTCCGAAGTTCACCGTTGGAGCCTCGCGCGCCGTCTGCTAAAGGGCTAACACGCTAGTCGTCCTACCTGGTGGATTCGAATTTAGCATTGAATCACCAGGCAGGGCAGGGTGTCTCAGTGTAGCTACTATCGACGCGTATTCGCCGCGAGCTCGCCAGCTTACAGCTGTTTTTCTAGAGCTGGGAGTTCTTCAAAAAGATCTCCCACAAGACCATAATCCGCCACCTGGAATATTGGTGCTTCTTCATCCTTGTTTATGGCAACGATCACCTTGGAGTCCTTCATTCCGGCCAGGTGTTGGATTGCGCCGGAAATGCCGACGGCAATGTATAACTCAGGCGCCACGATTTTCCCAGTCTGGCCCACCTGCATGTCGTTGGGCACGAAGCCTGCGTCCACGGCAGCACGCGACGCGCCGATCGCAGCGCCTAGCTTGTCGGCAATTCCATCGAGTAGTTTGAAGTTTTCCCCGCTGCCCATGCCTCGGCCGCCTGAGATCACCACCCGGGCGGAACTCACATCGGGTCGGTCGGACTTTGCAAGCGTTTCTTGAACGAAGGCAGATTGGTTATTCTCTGCGAAAATGTCTAACGCTTCGACGGTAGCGTTACCGCCTTCGTCAACAGCGTCGAAAGATGTGGCACGGACGGTAATTACCTTAAGGATTTCGTCACTCTGTACAGTGGCAATGGCGTTACCTGCGTAGATCGGACGCTTGAAAATGTTCTCGCTTTCAACGCTAATGATCTCGGAAATCTGCGTCACGTTTCGTAGCGCAGCAACTCGCGGTAGTACGTTTTTTCCTATCGTCGTGGCTGCTGCGAGTACGTGTGTATAGTCGCCAGCTAAATCCGTGATCAGCGCTGCTGTAGGTTCGGCCAGCAAGTGCCTGAAGACTTCATTATCCGCCACGAGCACCTTGGTAACGCCGTTTAGCTTCGCAGCGGCTTCAGCTATGGCATTCATGCCTTCGCCTGCTACCAACAAATCGATATCTCCGCCAATCTCCTTGGCAATTTGCCGGGCTGCAGCAACCACGTTAGCGGTGTTGCTGGATAGGATGCCTTCGTGATGTTCTGCCAGTACAAGGATGCTCATGAGATCGCCTTCGCTTCGTGTTTTAGTTTGTCCACAAGCTCGTCCACCGAGGACACCCTAACTCCTGCTTTGCGTTCGACCGGAGGCTCGACCTTTAGTAGCTTTAAGCCCGTAGATATATCTATACCAAGATCCGCAGGAGTCGTGATATCGATGGGTTTCTTCTTGGCCTTCATGATGTCGGGCAACTTGGCATACCTAGGCTCGTTTAGGCGCAGGTCCGTGGTCACAATAGCGGGTAGCATTAGTTCAACTGTCTGCAAGCCACCATCGATTTCACGAGTAACCAAAACTTTGTCATTATCGAAGGTTAGGTCTGAGGCAAACGTGCCTTGGGGCAGATCACTCAATGCGGCGAGCATCTGGCCTGTCTGGTTATTGTCAGTATCGATAGCCTGTTTGCCCAGAATCACGAGACTCGGTTGCTCCTGTTTGACGATTTGGGTAAGGATCTTGGCGGTGCCAAGCGACTCGATGGGCTGGTCGGACTCGATATGAATGGCTCGGTCTGCTCCCAGTGCTAAGGCTGTCCGAAGCTGCTCTTGGGCTGCCTTGGGTCCTATGGTCACGGCGATGATTTCGCTAGCAATCCCCTTCTCTTTAAGTCGGACAGCCTCCTCTACGGCGATCTCGCAAAAGGGGTTTAAAGCCATCTTCGTATTGGAGAGGTCTACGTCGGAAAAATCCGATTTAACTCGGACCTTGACGTTATAATCGATGACGCGTTTGACCGCGACTAGGACTTTCATAACAGGAGGCTCCGTCTGGTAAAACTATTAAAGATAATTTGCGAGTAGTATCGTGAGAATTTTTCGGTCAACTCGGCCCTTTTCGACTTTGGAAAAAAGTGGCGAAAGCATTTTGTGCTTCTTCTGTTCTGCACAGTTCCAGAAATCGTTTTTCTTCACGATCAAACGCGGCTATAACGCGGTTACTTTCCTCCACTTGCAGAAGAGCCTTGGTTGCAAGCAGTGATTCTCGAGGTAAGCGAGTGAGTTTCTCTGCACATTCAATGGCATGTGTTTTAGCTTCGCCGTCGGGAACCACGGTGGTTAGTAAACCGCTAACATGAGCTCGATCGGCGGTAAACGTTTCACCCAGCATCAGTAGCTCACGCGCTCCTTTACTGCCTGCAAGGCGGGGAAGTAAACAGGTTGTTGCACCCTCCGCACATAAGCCAAGTTTCACAAAGGGTAGGCTGAATCGAGTCGACGTTCCTGCAAAAGCGAAATCGCAGTGCATCAGCAAGGTAGAGCCAATGCCGATTGCAAACCCTTCGACTGCAGCCACCACAGGTTTATTAAAGCTTTGCAGATGCCTTAAAAAAGTAATGCCGGGCACCTCGGATGCGTCAGAGTTTGTTAACGTTTGAAAGTCGGCCAGATCATTGCCAGCTGTAAAGAATTTTTCCGTACCGGACAGAATGAGCACTTGTATGGCTGGATCCTTAGAGGCGCGTTCGAGTACATCAACCAGGTCGGCATAAGTGGCGTCATTCAGAGAGTTACGGCTTTTGGGGTGGTCGATTTGTACTAGTTGAATACCTTCACCGGCGGAAGAGAGGCGTATTCGAGAAGTCATTTGGAAATCCTTAAAGCATGCAAAGGGCGCGATTAGAGCGAACTGACGAGGTGGCCTCCGTCAGCAGCCACGACAGAACCAGTCATGAATGACCCTGCTTCCGAGGCTAACAGTAGTAGGGGGCCGTCAAGCTCTTCAGGACCTGCAAAGCGTCGTTGAGGGATGCGTTTCATAAGGTTCTGGCCTGCTTCACTTGCCAAAAAATCTTTATTCAGATCCGTCTCAATGTAGCCGGGGGCGAGCGCGTTAACCCGAATATGGAAACGCGCAAGTTCCAGGGCCATGCACTTGGTGAGGTGTATCAGGCCCGCTTTCGAGGCAGCGTAAGGCGCTACGCCACCAGCAACACGTTCTCCTATGATGGAAGCGATGTTGACGATGCTGCCAGGTTTACCGGAATCCTTTAGGCGCCGAGCTGATTCCTGACCGACGAGCCAGGCTCCCTTCAGGTTTGTGTCCAGCACTGAATCCCAATCATTTTCACTGTGTTCCAAAAGAGCATTGGTGGACGTGACCCCGGCATTATTGATTACGAGGTCAACAGTACCCCATTCAGCTTCTATTTGGTCCAAGCATAACTTTACGCTTTCCGCGCACGTAACATCTAGAGATGCAGCCATGGCAGTGGCGCCTTGGTTTCGAATTTCAGTCAGAATTTCTTCGAGTTTCTCGCGTCGTCGAGCGGCCAGCACAACACGAGCACCGGCCTTGGATAAAGTAGTCGCAAAATGTCTGCCAAGTCCGCTGGATGCGCCGGTAATGAGGGCTGTGCGGCCAGATAAATCAAAACGGTTATGCATGGCGTTCTCCTTGAGCGTGGTTCAATTGAAGTGCATGCAGCACCCATCAATCATCGATATTAGTACTTTATCATCTATATTATTGCAATGTTTTTTCTACGAACGTATATTCCTGTGTAAGCATCCGCGTGGATGCGGGAGAGCAGGTTATATTTGAACGCATTTCTAAGTTGAGGCCGATGCAATGATGCGACGTACGATATTTGAATCTGAACACGACATTTTTCGAGAGTCGGTTCGTCGTTTCTTTCAGAAGGAGATCGAGCCGTATACGGAGAGTTGGCGTCGAGAGAAAATTGTTCCCCGAGAGGCGTTTCGGAAGATGGGTGATCAGGGGCTGCTTCTTCTATGGGCGCCCGAGCAATATGGTGGAGCCGGAGTTGAGGATTTCCGCTATGAGCAGATCATTTATGAGGAAAATTACCGGCATGGCGATCCGGGCTTTTACAACACGCTTCATTCGCGTGTCGTAGCTCCTTACATTGGCCGCTTTGGCAATGATGAGCAAAAGGAGAGATTTCTGCCTGGCGCAATTTCAGGAGAAAAAATCCTTGCGGTTGCAATGACTGAACCTGGGGCGGGATCCGATCTGGCAGGTATGAAAGCCCGGGCGGAAGATCGAGGTGATCACTGGGTGCTCAATGGAGCAAAAACCTATATTTCCAATGGCATCCTAGCGGACGTGGTCGTTGTTGCGGCGCGCACAAATCCAGAAAACCCATACAGCATGGGGCTTTTTTTGGTTGAGGCTGGCATGTCCGGATTTCATAGGGGTAATAAGCTCCTGAAGATGGGCCTGGATGCTCAGGATACCGCTGAGCTTTTTTTCGATGATGTTCGGATTCCTAAAGAGAATGTGCTGGGCGACCCGACCCGGGGCTTCCAGATGTTGGGGGAAGGGCTGGCGGAGGAGCGTTTGATTTGCGCGGTCGGTTCCATTGCGCATGCTCAGGTGGCGTTCGACATTACGCTGGAATTTGTCAAGGAGCGGAATGCTTTCGGCCAGCCTGTGGGCACATTCCAGAATAGTCGCTTTAAGTTCGCTGAAATGCGTGCCCAGCTCGATGCATTGCAGAGTCATATCGACCAGTGTGTGCTGGAGCTCAACGCCGGACGACTGACGCAGGAGGTGGCCTCTGCCGCAAAGATGCTTGCCAGCGAGCTAGAGGGGAGTGTGATCGACGATTGTCTCCAGTTACACGGAGGCGCGGGTTTTATGGAGGAGTACCGCATCAGTCGAATGTACAGGGATGCCCGAGTGTCGCGAATTTTCGCCGGAACTTCGGAAATCATGAAAGAGATTGTCGGCCGTTCGCTGGGCTTGGATGATCGCAAACTTAAGAATCGCAAGTAGCCGTCGGAGCGGCCAGGAGAGAGAAGATGAAAACAAGAGTAACGGAGCTGCTGGGAATTAAATATCCAATCATTCAGGGTGGTATGCAGTGGGTGGGCCTTGCAGAGCTTGCCTCCGCTGTGTCCAATGCCGGTGGGCTTGGTATTTTAACTGGGCTCACGCAGCCGACCCCCGAGGATCTGGCGGCGGAAATTGCGCGTTGTAAGCAAATGACGGATAAACCATTTGGGGTGAATATGACGGTATTTCCGACCATCAAGCCACCTCCGTATGAAGAGTATATCGATGTCATCATAGACGGCGGTGTGAAGATCGTCGAAACAGCCGGCCCTGGAGCGCTTAAATATATACCCAAGATGAAGGAAGCCGGCATCACCATTGTCCATAAATGTGTGGCAGTGCGGCATGCCCTGGCTGCTGAACGCCTTGGGGTGGACGCTATCAGTATCGACGGTTTCGAGTGTGCGGGTCACCCAGGCGAGGAAGATATCCCTGGGTTGGTTTTGATTCCTGCCGCGGCAAAGGCGCTTAAGATCCCGGTGATCGCATCTGGAGGAATCGCCGATGGTCATGGTATGGCGGCTGCTATGGTGCTTGGTGCGCATGGCGTCAATATGGGAACCCGCTTCGTCTGTACCAAAGAGGCTCCAGTCCACGCCAATGTTAAAGAAGCTATGGTCGCTGCCAATGAGCGAGACACCAATCTGATTTTTCGGTCGTTGAAGAATACCGCCCGTGTATTTAAAAACAGCATTTCCGATGAAGTGGTAGCCATTGAGCGTCGCCCTGGGGGGTGTGAGTTCAAGGACATCCAGCCCTTGGTCGCTGGCACCCGTGGTCGGGCTGCCTTGGAGGCAGGCAACGTTGATGACGGGATCATCACCGCCGGCATGGTTATAGGATTGATTGACGATATTCCCGCTTGCGCTGAACTGATTGAGCGCATGGTAGCTGAATGCAGGGCTCACCTACGTAGTGCTCTTTCTTTAGTGGATGTGCCAGAAGTTGCAGAGGCGACCACGGTCTAAACCTTGAAGTGATTGGGCATGGGGGATAGATCCACATGCCCTTCCTAATAGATACAGGAGTCCCACACCATGTTCGAAGGCAAGTCCATTCGCGCAGTAGCCCTGGATAACGGTCTGGTAGAGCTTTGTTACGATCGTCAGCAATCCGCTATCAACAAGTTCGATATTCAAACCGTCAATGAGCTCAAGCAGGCGATAGCCGCCATCGAGAGCCATCAAGGTCTCAAAGGCCTTTTGATTACTAGTGCCAAGGATAGCTTTATAGTCGGTGCTGATATCTTTGAGTTTACGGAGCTATTCGCTAAACCAGAACCCGAGGTTGAGGCTTTTAATCTCAGTCAGAATGAGGCTTTCAGGGCACTCGAAGCCCTGCCGGTTCCGACTGTGACAGTGATTAATGGTCTTGCGTTGGGGGGTGGTTTTGAGGCGGCGATGACCAGTGACTATCGGGTAATGGCTGAGGAGGCTTCTGTTGGTCTACCGGAAGTAAATCTGGGGCTCATTCCCGGTTTCGGTGGAACCGTGCGCCTTTCGCGGTTGGTGGGGTGTCAAGAGGCGGTTAAATGGATTGTTAGTGGCAAGCCATGCAGTGCCAAAAGCGCCCTCGCCAGTGGAGCGGTTGATCAAGTCGTCCCGCGAGAAGAACTGCGTCGTGTGAGCTTGGAGCTTCTGAATCGTGCAATCGAAGGCGCCGAACCATGGCAGCAACGCCGTGAGAATCGTGCCGGGCAAGCCCGCAACGATCTGCAGGATGTTGCGGGTCAAAGAGAGAAGCTGGCACGAAGCCGGCCTCATGAACCAGCACCTCGATTAGCTCTGGATCTGATAGAGCGTGCTGCTGCCCTGAATAGCGATATGGCTCTGAAGGAAGAAGCGAAAGACTTCGCTAAGGTGGCCAAGACTCAGTCTGCAGCCTCTTTGGTGCAGCTGTTCATCAATGATCAGTTTCTCAAAAAAAAGGCGAAGGAATACGCCAGCCTATCCGACAGGCCGAATCAGGCGGCGGTGTTGGGGGCCGGTATCATGGGGGGAGGCATTGCCTTTACCAGCGCCTCCAGAGGTACGCCTGTGATTATGAAGGATATTGCCCAGAAAGCACTGGATTTGGGCATGGAGGAGGCTCGCAAACTCTTCAGTAAGCAGGTGAGTGGCGGGCGGCTTAGTCAGGAAAAAGCTAACACGGCACTCGCGTCGATCAAACCAGTGCTGGAATATCATGGCTTTGATAAGGTTGATGCCGTCGTAGAGGCGGTGGTTGAGAACCTAAATCTTAAAAAGTCAGTGCTGGCGGAGGTTGAAGCATTGGTTCCTGACGACGCAGTTCTGGCCTCCAATACCTCATCACTGTCAATCACTGAGTTGGCAGGGGTATTGACGCGTCCTGAGAGCTTCGTAGGAATGCACTTTTTCAACCCAGTGCCGGTTATGCCGCTAGTTGAGATCATTCGAGGCCCGCGAACCAGCGACGCTGCAGCGGCGAAGATGGCTAGTTATGCGGCAGCTATGGGTAAGACACCTATTCTGGTGCAGGACTGTCCCGGCTTCTTGGTCAACCGTTTGCTGACAGCCTATATCGTCGGCTTCCTGCGTTTGATCCATGATGGCGTAGATTTCATGGAGATCGACCGGGTAATGGAAGATTTCGGCTGGCCCATGGGGCCTGCGTATCTGCAGGACGTCGTTGGTATGGATACGGCAGTGCATGTCGTCGATATCATTTCTGAGGGGTATGGTGATCGCATGGCGCCAGGTTTCCGTCATGCCCTTACGTTGATGGTTGAAAATGAAAGATTTGGGCAGAAAAACGGAAAGGGTTTCTATCGTTACGAAAAGGACCCGAATGGGCGTCCGAAGAAGGAGCGTGACGCGGAAGCCGTGACACTGTTGGCGGAAGTGCAGCCAAATGGCCCAAGCGAGATTCCTGAAGCAGAGATCATTGATCGCACCATACTCCCGATGATTATTGAAGCCTCTCGTGCACTGGAAGAAGGAGTGGTCGGCTCCGCTATTGAGGTCGATATGGCGTTAATTCTCGGCCTGGGCTTCCCGCGGCACCTTGGCGGGCCGCTCAAGTTTGCTGACTGGCAGGGCCTTGACCGGATTGTGGCGAAATGTGAGCACTATCAGCAGAAGTTCGGTGACCTTTATGCCCCCACCAACCGCATGCGGGAAATGGCTCGTCTAGGTGAGTGCTATCACTGAGGCAGCTGCCGTGACTGGGTTGGTTCTTTTAGATTAGGTGATGACCGCAGGGTGAGTCAGATGAGAGTCGAGTACTTTGAAGGGCATGGAGGCATACGGTTGGTAGCGGATGTAGGCGGGAAGGTTGATGCGCCTCCGGTGATACTGTTGCATGGAGGAGGTCAAACCCGTTTTTCATGGGGGAAAGCTGCCAAGGAGTTGGTCGAAATGGGATTTCGGGTGATCTCCTTGGACCTGCGTGGTCATGGTGAGAGTGACTGGGCCAGCGATGGAAACTATGCCATCGATGCCTTTATTGCTGATCTCAAGGCAGTCATCTCGACTTTGGATCAGGCACCGGCTCTGGTTGGCGCTTCTCTGGGGGGGGTGACCTCGCTGATTGCCATTGGAGAGACTGACGCATTGCTGGCTCGCGCGTTGGTATTGGTAGACATTGTGCCCCATGCAGATGCCCAAGGGGCTGGTCACATCCGGGACTTTATGATGGGTAATCTGGATGGATTTACCTCAGTCGATGAGGCTGCTGATGCGGTGGCCCGTTACTTGCCAGAACGTCCGCGGCCCACCAGCAACGAGGGTCTTCTCAAGAATCTGAGGTTGGCCGAGGATGGTCGATATTACTGGCATTGGGACCCCGCCTTTGTCGGTGCTCAGCGCCAGGAGATGTTCTCACGAATGCAAGCTGCTGCAGAAAAGGTCCGTTTGCCGACTCTATTGGTGCGTGGTATGCAAAGTCGGGTTGTTACAGATGATGGTGTAGAGCAGCTACAGAGGTTAATTCCACACGCTGAGCTGTACAACGTGGCTGGGGCCGGCCATATGGTGGCGGGAGACAAGAATGACGCTTTTAATGAAGGCGTGGAAGCATTTCTGCGGCGCGCTGTTGCAATTTAAGCAACCCAGTCCGCATTTGAGGAGGAAAGATGAGTGAGGTCGTATTGTGCGAGCGCCGAGGGGCTATCGCCATTTTAACGATGAATCTGGCAAGTAAGCGCAATGCTCTGTCAACCACTTTGAGCGATGCTTTAGAAACCCAGCTGTCTGAATTGCAGCGGGACCATAGTTGCCGCGTCATTATCCTTACCGGAGGCGCCCACTTCTGTGCTGGCGGTGAATTGGGTAGCTTCAGCGACAATGCAATGGAGTTGCGAAACGAAATGCGCGCGGGCCACCGGGTAGTGCGTCAGATCATCACGGGGCGAGTTCCGGTGATAGCCGCGGTTGAGGGCTCCGCCTTTGGTGCAGGCCTCTCCCTGGCCGCCGCCTGTGATTTCGTGATCGCCGATTCCGATGCTCGTTTTGGGGCCGTCTACGGCAAAGTGGGGCTGATGCCTGACTGGGGTGCGCTCTGGACTCTGCCGCAGCGCGTGGGAATGAGGCGGACACGTCAGATTGTCATGTTCTCCGAGGTTTTGGGTGGAGAACAGGCGCTCAGGGACGGTCTGGCGGATCACCTGGCCGAGCAGGGCGCTGTTTTGAAAGTTGCACTAAATTGGGCTGAGCGGTTGGCTTCAGCGGCGCCCGGCGCGATTTCGGCTACCAAGGCGTTCATGGCCCGTTCGCCCATGGCACTGGAGGCCTCCCTGGATTGGGAGGCCGATATGCAAGCCCTTTTGCTTGCCTCCGAAGATTTTGCAGAGGGTACACAGTCGTTCTTCGATAAGCGAACGGCGGTATTTAATGGTCGCTGAAGCATCTGGTCGCAGTCAGCGTGTGCATGTGGTCACGCGTAAGGAGGAGCTTGATGCCTCGCTTCTGGAAGGCAAGGTAGTGGTGGTGTTGGATGTGCTCTTCGCCACGACTAGTATCGTGGCGGCGTTTTCCGCCGGTGCCCGGGAGGTTATTCCTGTGCCAGATCCTGAGTCCGCCATAGTCGCGGCGAGGCAATTTCCCCCGGGTCAGGTGGCGTTAGCGGGAGAGCAACATCTTGCGCCAATACCTGGTTTTCTGGGCTATTCGCCATTGACGTTGGCTGAAGAGCCCCTCAGAGACAAATCACTTGTTTATGTGACTACAAATGGCACAGTTGCCCTGCACAGTGCTCGTGAAGCTGCCCATGTGTATGCCGGTAGCTTACGTAACGGCACGGCTCTTATTGAACATCTAGTTGAGTCTCATCGACATGAAACTCTGGTACTGGTCTGTGCCGGGTCTGCCGGGGCATTCAATCTCGAGGATTTCTACGGTGCCGGTTATTTTGTTGATGGCTTGGTTAGCCAGAGTGTAGAACGATGGCTGCCCACTGATGCTGCTATCGCCGCACAGGAGATCTACCGGGCCAACAGTGAGAACCCAGAAAATGTAATGCTGCGTTCGAGCCTTGGGAGGACATTGTCGAGTACCGAAATGCGTGAAGACGTGCTTTATGTGGCTCAGCGAGGTGTCGAAGCGTTGGTTCCAAAGTTGAGCGATGGTGTCCTCCGGACGATTTGAGCTACCTGAACCGGGGCGCTTCACCTCGTCGTTTCAAGAGGGCTTGTTCACACATTTGATAGGAAGCTTGTTATGCCCTGTTGTGTTTATGTTGCCGCTCTAATTACTCATTGCCTAGAGCTATGGAAAATGGGTCGAAAAACTGTGCGTTGGACGTTAATGACGTGTGGGGCTATTTCGCTTTATAGCTTACTGATATGGCAGGTCAGTGCAAACTGATTCTGAGTCAGGGGCCTCTGAGCAGACCTATCCAGAACGAAGCGAAAATTCAGCGTCAATCTCAGCTCACACTATGAGGAGTTTTTGCCGTGTCCATGTTTTTTTGCTTATTACTTACGCTAGGGGCTCTCATATCCGCTTGGCAGCTAATAATCCAGAGTGTGAGGGCTGGGTATTCACCGTATTTGCTAGGCCGTGAAGCCAATACCGTTCACCTCATAATGAACCTGGGAATGGCATTGATGCTAGCTCCTTTTTTTAAGCCCGGCTGGCACCTTGGGATTGTTACGGCCTATGCCCTAACTACTGCTGTACTCTCTATAAAAGCCGGAGTGAAGAGCACGCAGAAATTAGAGAACGGCGGAGGTTTGGGCGAAAGTATTTATCACATCTTTGCGATGCTAGCCATGATCTATGCTTCGCTGCATATGACTGACAGCACGACGCTAGTTAATGGAGCTACCGAACACAGCCTCCATTCACTGGCGATGTTTAATCACCAGTTATTGTAGTGGTCAAGTGTTTTAGGCCACCGTCTTTTGAGTTTTCCAGTAGGCCTTCTCTGCCGCATTCGGCGGCAATCCACCGTTGTGTTTGTGCGGTCGCAGCGCACTGTAATAACCGATCATATAGTTTGTGACCGATTGCTTCGCTGAGGCAAAGCATGGATACCCAATTTCTGGCACCCATTCTGTTTTCAGACTCCGGAAGAAGCGCTCAGTCGGGGCGTTATCCCAGCAATTCCCTCGCCGGCTG
>Ga0209075_1002106_pt1 | contig 17906 bp, 15 predicted proteins | sample Stecom2011_FD_187523 | JGI IMG/M metagenome (GOLD analysis project Ga0209075, IMG submission 187523) | Agricultural soil microbial communities from Utah to study Nitrogen management - Steer compost 2011 (SPAdes) (version 2) | ecosystem: Environmental > Terrestrial > Soil > Agricultural land...
CTTTTGTGGCTCTGGATCACGACAAACTGCCGAACATGGCCAATCTGAATCCGGATCTGATGGCTCAACTGGAAAAAGTGGACCCGGGCAGCCAGTTCTCCATTCCCTATCTTTGGGGAACCAACGGTTATGGCTATAACGCTGGCCGCCTCCAGAAAATCCTGGGCGATACTGCACCCACCGATTCCTGGGCGCTGGTGTTTGATCCTGAAGTAACGGCCAAGCTGGCCAAAGGCGGCTGCGGCATTGCCATGCTGGATTCCGGCGAAGAAATGGTGCGGGCTGCTATGGCCTATGCGGGCCTGGATCCGAACAGCAACAAGGCCGAGGACATCAAAAAGGGTGGCGACGTGATCAAGGCCGTGCGGCCGAACATCACCTACTTCCACTCATCCCGCTACATTGGCGATCTGGCTAATGGCGACCTGTGCGTGGCTGCCGGCTATTCCGGCGATATCCTGCAGGCGGCTGCTCGTGCCGAGGAAGCCAAAAACGGCAACGAAATCCGCTACACCATTCCCAAAGAGGGCGCGGTGTTGTGGTTCGACATGATGACCATCCCGGCTGGTGCACCGAACGTTGAGAATGCCCACAAGCTGGTCAACTTTTTGATGAAGCCAGAGATCATCGCTGAGGTGACCAACTATGTGTGGTACGCCAACCCGAACAAGGCAGCCGATGAGTTTGTGGATGCAGAAATCCTTAATGACACCAGTATCTACCCTACGGATGATGTGATGAAAAAGCTCTACATCATGGAAGGTCGGCCTCAGGACACACAGCGCCTGATGACCCGTACCTGGACCAGCGTTAAGTCCGGGCGCTAGGGGCGTGGTTAACGGAATCAACACCTCCGCGAAAGCGGAGGTGTTACTCAGCATTCGTGGCGTATCCAAAAGCTTTGACAGCACACTGGCGGTGGACGACGTAAGCCTGGACATCCACAAGGGCGAGATATTCGCGCTTCTGGGCGGTTCCGGCTCTGGTAAATCCACACTGCTACGCATGCTGGCTGGCTTTGAGACACCAGATAGCGGTCGTATTGTGCTGGATGGTCAGGACATAACTGCCCTGCCTCCCTACCTGCGCCCAACGAACATGATGTTTCAGTCCTACGCACTGTTCCCGCACATGCCCCCCCTCTGTCAGCCTAGTTGTCCAGTTGGCAATTTCGCCTGAATTTAGTTAGTTGGGGCGGCATGGGCAAAAGATTTTTTGCGCCTTTCACCTGAAGAAGTGAGTGCAAAGTACCCGGACGACAAGGAAATACAAGGAGCTGTTGCGCAAGTCATACTCGCCAGAAAGGCATATGAATAAAAAAGCGACACATCTGAAGACTTGGCTCGTATTGAGACGGAACTAATGAAGCGAATTGCTTTGAATCTCGCTCAGGGACTTCCTATTCTTGTACCCAATATTGAAGAGGTGTGCACAAATATCTCACGCTAGATAGGCGCGGGCGCTCTTTCATAGATTGAAAGAGCGCCCGCGCAACCTACTTGAAATGTCATTATAAAGTTTGAGTAGTGTCATCCATTGCCGTTTGCGCTAACTTTTGTTGTTCCAAACTGTCACAATGCGCCACCACTGTCCATCGCCCTTCATTTTTTGCCATACGCGCCTTTTCTATCAACACATCATGATCCGGCCGCAGAGCAACAGCACCGGCTAGCAAAAGGGCCAACACGGCGAACAAGAAGCTTACAGCAATGAATGTCATTACGGGGCTTGAACGAGTCAGCGCCGGACCAACTGTTACCAAAAGTCCTGCGACAGCGAGACCAACCACTAGTCCTATCACTCCAAACCGAACATGCGCTTTGATTAATGATCGCGCAACACCTTGTGTTTCGGGCTCAACCTTCTTTGCCATATCGGGATCATTAGGTTGAACGATACGAATCTGAGCAAGGGGGATACCTAAACTCTCTAATGATTCTGCGCCTCTCTCTGCAGCTACCTGACTATCAAATTCCGCACTTATCTTGTGGGGGTAGCTTTCCCCCAACACCGTTCCATCATGTTCAGACATGCTCTTATCTCCCATAGGGTTCAGATTGCACTCTCAAATGAGGGTAGATACGCAAAACTCAAAACGCAAAATCAGACTCTGTGCATGTAGCGGTCAGGATTCAGTTGACTCTTCGACGCTCTGCATAACGCTGTACCGAGCTTAAGACAACAAAGGTCGGTGATATTTACATATCACCGACCTTTCTCAGAAAACGATGGCAATTACTTGGTGAGCCTATCCCACTCTTTCTCTGCTTCGTCTTTCTTCATACCATATTTCTCTTGAATCTTACCGACAAAGTGCTCTCTCTTGCCTCCGATCTTATCAACATCATCATCGGTCAGTTTTCCCCAGTTTTCGCGCACTTTACCTTTAAGCTGTTTCCACTTACCTTCCATAATATCGTTATTCATATCGTTCTCCTTTTCCCCATATAGGCTTTAATTCGACTAATTAATTAACGAATTATTAACCTGCCGTTTATTGGATTGAGACTGATATCAATTAGACATAAGACAGCTAGTGCGTTACATCCAGCTTTAACTTGCCAGAGGCATGAGCCTCGGACAACACCGACAACTGCCACCTCCTGACCCAAACCTCCGTAACATACTGAAAAATAAGACTCAAACTTCAAAATTATAAATAGTTAAGCTGCCGGTAACCCCATTACCCGATATTCTTGCGGATAAATTTCTGTATTTCGCCGACAATTCCGCTTCTAAAGGCAAGGACGGTAATAACGAATACACCTCCAAGAATCGGATCAACCCAGTCCCGAAGGGGGCCCTGCGAGAGGTGATACTCAATGTTGACCACAAAGGTTGCGCCGATGACCGGGCCAAGCAGGGTGCCCATGCCCCCAACCAAAGTCATGAGGATGACCTCGCCGGACATGTGCCAGTGCGCATCGTTCAACGAGGCTAACTGAAACACCACAGACTTCATGGAACCCGCCAGCCCCGCCAGAGCGGCTGAGATAACAAACGCCAGCACTTTGTAACGATCAACGTTATAACCCAGTGATACCGCCCGGGGTTCGTTCTGCTTGATCGCTTTCAATACCTGCCCGTAAGGACTGCTAACAATCCGCTGAACCAACAGGTAACACCCGATGAACACCGCCAGCACGAAATAATACATACTCAGGTTGTTTTCCAGATCGATAACACCCAAAAGGTGGCCTCTGGGAATGCCGTGCATGCCGTCTTCTCCGCCCGTAAACTCAGACTGCACGAAAAAGAAGAACACCAACTGCGCCAACGCCAAGGTAACCATGGCAAAGTAGATGCCCTGCCGCCGTATAGACAAGAGCGCAAATCCAAGCCCCAGAAACGTAGCCGCGAGGGTGCCCGCAATAATCCCTAGCTCGGTGGATAACCCTGAGTAGTTGCTGAGCAGATATCCCGTGGTATATCCGCCAGCAGCGAGAAATGCCGCATGACCGAATGAAAGTAAACCGGTAAACCCGAAAAGAAGGTTAAATGCCACCGCAAACAGGGCGAAGCACAGAATCTTCATTAGGAAGACCGGGTATATTGCAAACGGAGCCGCAAGCAGAAGAAGCAACAGGCCCGCATTCAACATTAGCCGCTTACGCTCTTGCGCCGCCTGCTCTTTTACAATCGACTTATGGATGTCGGCAATCTTTGCTGATTGGTCCATGATTATGCCTCTTTGCCAAACAAGCCACTGGGCCGGAACATAAGTACCAAAACCATGACCAGAAAAATGACCGCAGATGAAGCTGGCGGATAAAACGTTTTGGTAAGGCCCTCAATAACCCCCATGAGAATGCCCGTTATGATGGCTCCGCCAATTGAGCCCATGCCGCCGATTACCACCACCGCAAACACCACAATCAAGGTAGTGGAGCCCATCACCGGCGTTACGGAATAGATAGGAGCGGCCAGAACGCCCGCAAAGGCTGCCAGTGCAACACCAAACCCATAGGTTAGGCTGATTAGCAGCGGTACGTTGATTCCGAACCCCTGCATTAGCTGGGAGTCCTCGGTTCCGGCACGCAAGTAGGCGCCCAACTTGGTTTTTTCAATAACAAACCAAGTGCCAAAGCACACCAATAGCGCGGCCACAATAACCCATGCACGATAGTACGGCATGAACATGAAGCCGAGATTGATCCCGCCTTTGAACATGTCTGGCATGGTATAACGCAGCCCAGACACTCCAAACCAGTTAATAAGTACGCCCTGAATAATAAGGGCAACACCGAAGGTCAAAAGCAGGCTGTAAATATGATCCTGACCAGCAATACGACGTAGAAGAAAGTACTCAATAACTACGCCAAACGCACCCACCAACAGTGGAGCCATAAAGAGCGCCACCCAGTAGTTAACGCCCAAAGCATTGAACATAAGAACCGTTACCATGGCGCCAAGCATATACATGGCACCATGGGCGAAATTGATAATCTTCAGCAAGCCGAAGATAACCGCGAGCCCGAGGCTCAACAGGGCGTAAAATGCACCGTTTATGATTCCGATCAGTAGCTGGCCAGAAAGCACAGCTAAAGGAACGCCGAAAATCATGGACATTGGGCTAACTCCAGAGGCAGCACAGAGGTTGGTATTTGCTTATTGTCGGTTCGGCCTTAGCAGCGCACCCATAGCGCGCTGCTAAGGCCGCACACTTTAGTTTTTAACCAGTTTGCACTTGCTCTCGGAAAGCGGACGGTAAGACTCTTCTGCTGGAATCGTGCGAAGAATCTTGTAAAGATCCCACTCGTTCTTGGATTCAGCAGGTGTTTTCACCTCGGCCAGATACATATCGTGAACCATGCGGCCATCAATACGAATCTTACCGTTCTTCGCGAACATGTCGTTGATCGGCGTATCCATCATCTGCTTACGCACCGTTTGCGCGTCGTCAGAGCCTGTAGCCTCGACAGCTTTTAGGTATTGAATGGTGCTTGAATAGATACCCGCGTGAACCATAGTGGGCCGAACACCGGTTTTATCCATGAAACGATCCGACCACTCGCGGGTCTCTTCATTCATGTCCCAGTACCAACCGGTAGTTAGCTGGATTCCCTGAGCGGTTTGCGCACCCAGCGCGTGAACGTCAGTCAAAAACAACAGCAGGGCCGCAAGAGTCTGGCCCGATTGAGTAACACCGAACTCACTGGCAGTAGTGATTGCGTTGGTGGTGTCTGCGCCTGCGTTTGCAAGACCGACCACATCAGCACCGGAAGCTTGAGCCTGTAGCACGAAAGATGAGAAATCCTGCGTCGGGAACGGGTGGCGAATAGCACCAACAACCTCACCTCCGTTAGCCTCCACAACGCGCCTTACATCGCTTTCCAGTGAGTGGCCAAAGGCGTAATCGGCTGTCAGCAGGTACCAGGTTTTACCTCCTTCTTTAACGACGGCACTGGCGGTGCCGTTGGCGAGGGGGTAGGTGTCGTACACATAATGGATATGGTTAGGGGTGCAGTGCTCGTTTGTGATGCTGGAAGCTGCGGAGCCCGAGATAATGCCGAGTTTGTCGTTTTCCTCCAGAATCTTGCTTACCGCGATGGAAACCGAGGAGGCCACCATACCTGCGACCATGTCTACGTTCTCGTTTTCTACCCAACGCCGAACGGTACTGGAAGACGTGTCAGGGCTGTTGCGGTCATCAGCGCTTACGATCTCAATCTTCTTGCCCTTCACGCTTCCGCCAAAGTCGGCGATAGCCATTTCAAGAGCAGACTGGCCGTTCGGCCCTGCGAGATCCCGGTATGTGCCAGACATATCCGCCAGATACCCGATTTTGACGGTATCGTTTGAAATGGCAGCCTGGGCACCGCTGGCCATTAGGGTTGAGGCAACCGCTGAAGTCAGAAGCTTTTTCATCATTGTCATTGTTGTATCTCCGCTACTGTGTTGCATTAGTTCATGTTTATTGTTGGTCTTGTTATGTCTTGCGTTCTTGCCTATTCAGGATCACACCCCCAAATAGCCATCCAGCACCGACTGCTTGGCACTCAGTTCATCGGCACGGACTTCTTCCACAATCCGCCCATGCTCAACAACGTAGTGTCGATCAGCCAAAGGCGCTGCGAAGTGGAAATTTTGCTCCACCAATACGATGGTCAGCCCTTTTTCCTTGAGCTGGGTTAGAACATGACCTAGTTTCTCCACAATAACCGGGGCAAGGCCTTCGGTAATCTCGTCGAGCAGCAGCATATTGGCACCGGTGCGCAGAATCCGCGCTAGCGCCAGCATCTGCTGCTCACCGCCGGATAGCTTGGTACCCTGGCTAAAGCGACGCTCGTAAAGGTTGGGGAACATTGAATAGATTTCTTCGAGGCTCATTCCGCCACTGCGCACTATCGGCGGCAGCGTAAGGTTCTCATGCACATTGAGCGAGGCGAAAATACCGCGATGCTCAGGGCAATACCCCACTCCCATTCTGGCGATATGGTGCGGAGCGCATGACATGGTTTCCTCTCCGTTGACCATGATGGAGCCGGTGCGACGGCCCACCATGTTCATGATCGCCTTCAGGGTAGTACTACGCCCGGCGCCATTCCGCCCGAGAAGCGTAACCAATTCTCCACGGTGAACGACCAAATCTACCCCATGCAAAATGTGGGACTCACCATAATAAGCGTGCAGACCGGATATATTCAGTTGCTCGTAGTTCCGAGTCGCATCTGTGTTCATTGGCTGGCCTCCGCTTCGGCGACCGCGCCACGCTCACCGCTGGCACCTGTTCCCATATACACCTCGCGTACACGGGGGTCGGCAGAAACCGTTTCGTAATCACCTTCGGTTAGCACTGAGCCTTGAGCCAGAACCGTAATTCGGTCACACAGCTTACTAACAACGCTCAGGTTGTGTTCAACCATCAATACCGTGCGGCCTTTAGCAGCCTTACGCACCAATTCAACCACCCGGTCTACGTCCTCGGCGCCCATGCCCTGCGTTGGTTCATCCAACAGCATCAGCTTTGGCTCCATCGCAAGAGTGGTCGCAAGCTCCAGTGCCCGCTTGCGGCCGTATGCCAACTCTACCGTTGTGGTATTGGCGTACTCGGCAAGACCTACAGATTCCAACAACTCCATACTGCGCTCGTTGAGCCGGTTAAGAGACGCGCCGGACTTCCAGAAACTGTACGAAGTACCCTCGAAGCCCTGCAGAGCAACCCGTATGTTTTCCAACGCTGTCATGTGCGGAAACACCGCTGAAATCTGGAACGAACGAACAACCCCTTTACGGGCAATTTGAGCGGATTTTGTAGAAGTGATGTCTTCCCCGTTGAACAGGATTTGGCCACGGGTAGGAATCAGGAACTTTGTTAGCAGGTTGAAGACCGTTGTTTTGCCAGCACCATTGGGGCCGATCAGGGCGTGAATGTGGCCTTGCTGAATCTGAAGATTCACGTCGTTGACCGCTATAAACCCCTTGAATTCTTTAACAAGGTTTCGGGTCTCCAGAACGTACTGGTCACTCATGAGCCAATTTACCTTTTGTTATTGTTTTAACGTTTAGCGTTATAACCAGATTAGATTGACGTTTACGTATACGTCAATCTAATTTTTGTGTTTTTCAGGTGGTATGGAATAGGTCATGGTTGAGTGGGCAACGGGTTCATCCACACCTTCCGAATAAACGAACACCTCGCCAACGCCCATTGTGCGGCCAACTTTGAGCATCGTCGCTTTCGCACGGATGGGCGTGTGCGCTTGCGGTTTACGCAGAAAGTTAATGTTCAGGTTAGTGGTTACCGCCAGAGGCACAAGCCCGATTTTACTGAGCAACGCAGCGTAAACGGTAACATCTGCCAGCCCCATCATTACCGGGCCAGACACAGTTCCGCCCGGCCTGAGGTGCCCGTCGTCCACGTCCAGTGTCATCTCGGCCCAGCCATCCCCCAGCTTTTGCAAGCTGCCGTAAGCAGCTCCCTGGGGGAATTGGTCGTGCAGAAACCTGTTCAGCTCCTCAAACGTGACCTTCATGAAGCCGACTCTTCCTGAGCCTTGTTACGCAATACAAAGCGCTGAATTTTGCCGCTGGGCGTTTTCGGGAGTTCATCCACAAATTCGATTTCACGGGGGAAGGCATGCGTGGAAAGGCGACGACGCACAAGCTCCTGAAGCTCATCCCGCAGAACCTGCTCGTCTGCAGGTGCCTCGTCACCCTTGATAACCACATAGGCTTTTATGATGGAGCCACGCTTTTCATCGGGCTTGGCGACCACTCCAGACTCAGCAACCGCGGCATGCTCCAGCAAGGTACTCTCTACATCCGCCGGACCAACCCGGTAACCCGCCGTTGTAATGATGTCGTCGTCTCGACCACTGAATGAGAAGCTGCCATCGCCATGGCATATCGCCATATCGCCCGTAAGGTAATAGCCCTTCACAAACGGGTCTTTTTCGCCCCAGGTATAGCCGTCGAAGTGAAACAGTGGAGAGGCTTTCACATCGACAGCGATTTGCCCTACTTCGCCCTCGCCTACCTCTTCGCTCTTCTCGTTCAGAGCAACCACTTTGTGGCCCGGGGACGAATAACCCATTGACCCCTGTCGCACCGGATGCTTGAGCGCATGGAAGTTGCAACAAGTCATGCCGGTTTCAGTCTGGCCATAATGATCCATAACCGGGCAATAATGGCGGTTCTTAATCCAGTTAACGACCTCTGGGTTCAAAGGCTCACCTGCACTGCTGGCAACACGCAGGCCAAGGTTCTCGCCTTCGGGCAGCACATGGTCGTTGGCTTTAAGAAGTCGATAGGCCGTTGGTGCGGCGGCCAGATTGGTAATCTTGTACTTGCGGATCATGTCGTAGGTGGATTCGGGGGTAAACGCGCCCGGGTTGAAATGGGTGGCATGGCCCATCAGCAGCGGCCCCACCACCGCGTAATAAAGGCCATAAGCCCAGCCAGGATCCGCAACGTTCCAGAACACATCGTCGTCGCGCAGATCGATGGCGTACTTCATATAGACATAGAAAGCCAACAGCGCGCGAGCTGGCACAGCAACGCCTTTAGACTTGCCGACCGTACCCGAGGTAAACATCTGCAAGAATGGATCAGTGCCTTTGATCAAAACTGGCTCAAAATCATCACTTTGTTCGTTAAGTGCGCTGTGGAAATCGCGAACATCTGCGTCGGCGTTTTCTGCATCAACACAAATAACGGGCGGGCAATCCTTCACTTCAGTGAGCTTAGAATAGTTGGCAGGGTCTGTAACGACCAACTTGGTGGCCGCACGTTCAAGGCGGTATTCAATAGCGCCAGAACCGAATGCAGTAAACAGCGGCTGGTACACAGCACCTACGCGCAGTGCACCGGCAATAACAATTAGGAGCTCAGGGGTTCTCGGTAAAAGCCCTGCAACTCGATCGCCCTTGCCAATGCCCTGAGAGACAAGATAGTTCGCAAAGCGTGCAGACTGCTCTTTCAGCTCTGCGAACGTCAGGGTACCGTCGCTGCCATCCAAAGCCTCATAGAAGAGAGCAACTTTTTGGGGGTCGGCAGCCCACTTATCACACATTTCATGGCAAACGTTCAGCCCGTTTTCAAGGCTCCCGTCTAGGATCTCCGCTTCCAGAGCGGCGGGGTCAAAATTTCGATAAACGTCGGCGTATTCCGGAAGGCTCATTATCTGCTCCTGCTATTATTATCATTGAATGCATGGATGAAGATTTACCATAGCCCGCACTTTACGTAAAGGTAAACTTTAGGCGCATGCACTTCAAAAAAGCGAGTAATTCCCGAGGACATGACGAAGCCCATCGCAGTCCACCAAAGAGTCATCACAGTTAACAACAATATCCGAACGCGCTAAAACATAACCCTTGCCAGTGATGTTATTTTCAACAACCTGATACTCGCCCGCCTGCTCTACGCCAGAGAATTCCCCAATAAAGCCCGTCTCACGCAACGAGATGGTTTCAAGTTTGTCTCCGGGGCGAATGAGCCCTTCATAATTCATAAGGGCGAGACGCGCCGAGGTGCCGGTTCCGGTGGTACTTCTGCAGATAACACCCGGATGCACGTAGGTCGCAGAGCGGGAACGGTAATAGCCCTCTGCCACTTGGTGTACCGGCCCCATAAAATGCAGAAATGGCAATGGCCCCACGTCGCCCAGGGTATAATGGGAAAAACCCCGTTCCGCCTGAATCGCTTCAACAATGGCATGGGCTGCAACTGCGAGTTCACGTTCTTCATCGAGCGTAAGATCAAAACCCAGTGACTTTGCATCCACCAATGCGTAGAAGCCGCCGCTGTAGGCCACGCTGTAGGTGACTGTGCCAAGTGATGGCACATCGATACTGGCTTGATGGGTATGGATATAGCTTGGCAGGCCTTCGCAGGTTATCGCTTCCACCACGCCGTTTTCCACCACCGCTTCTATGCGAACAAGGCCTGCGGGGGATTCCAGTAAAAAGCTCTGCTTGCCCTCCTTTTTAGGCACGATTCCAGCTTCCAAAACCGCCGTTGCCGTACAGATGGTGTTAGAGCCGGAATAGATCGGGTAACCCATGACTTCCATAATGATGTATCCGACTGCAGCGCTCGGGTCCGACGGAGGAACCAACAAATCCACAGACATCTCCGGAATACCGTAGGGTTCTTCCAACAGCAGTTTTCTCAAACCATCGGCTTGATCGCGAAGGTACTCCATTTGCGCCCGCACACTGTCGCCCGGAAGGGGGATGATACCCCCCGTCACAATTCGGCTTACATCACCGCCAGCATGGGTATCCATTAGCTGAATCGTCAATTTCTGCTTCATGCACCTTTCTCCAACGACCAGAGTTGGCCGTGCTCTTCCCACTGGGAATCCGGCACAATCACAATCTTGCCGAGATAATTGCTGCCACGATTCATAAAGTAGCGCTCTGCTTGGTGTAATTCCGAGAGTCGAAAAGCACCGTGCAAAACTGGCTTGAGTCGCCCCTCACGAATCCAGTCCACCAGTTGCTCAGCCTCTTCCCGCGTACCGTGTGACACCCCGAAGAGCTGTACCTGATACAGATAAATTCGTGTCCACAAGATTTCACTGACGTTGCCACCACTGGCACCCGCGATGCTCAGGCGAGGATAAGTGCTGCGAGCGTTCATATCGAAAATCATGGCGTCGATGAAGCGGTCGGTCATCTCGCCGCCTACCAAGTCCATTACGGCATCAAAGGGTTTACCGCCTGTTTGGGCCTTTACGCGTTCAACAAAACTGTCCATTTCGGAACGATCAAATACAGATTCGGCGCCCAACACCTTAAGGGCCGCCGTTTTATCCGGCGTACTTAACGCGTAGGGCACGGCGCCCAGAATGCGGCAAAGCTGGATCAGTGCCGTACCAACACCGCCGCTTGCACCGGTAACCAAAACACGTTCCCCGGCCTCTACGTTGGCAGAGGTGAGCATGTGCATAGCCGTTTGATAGGAACACATTCCCATCGCAGCTAACTGGGCATCGCTCAAATCTTTGTTTGGCACAACGTGGAATTGATCTGAAGGAACAGCCACGTACTCGGCGTAGCCGCCGTCTGCACCATGGCCATAATAATCGGGTGTTAAGTTGATATCCCGGCGGGCATTGCCATACATATTGAAATCCAGCAGCCCCCTCTCGCCAACACGGCTAGGGTCGACGCCCTCGCCCACAGCCACTACGCGGCCAGCAATATCGGCACCCTGAATTCGGGGAAAAATAAGCGTAGGCTTGCCGCCCATCTGGAACGAGGTGGTTTCACCTTTTTTGGTGGGATATAGCCCTTCCCGAGCTTTGCGGTCTGTATTGTTCTTGGCGGTAGCGGTTACCTGTACCAACACTTCGCCGGCCGCAGGAGACGGCGTGGGTACGCTTTTATACTCAAGCTTTTCGATGCCGCCATGGCCAGTGAGAACCATGGCCTTCATGGTATTTGGAGTCATGACTAAGTAATCCTCCCTGCCTGCAAAACAAAACGTAAGCATCCGGTAATCCCATCTTGAGTAAAGAGTTTCCGTGGGCATACCGTCTCCACGGCAACGGGGCGTTTCTTGTCATCTACTCATGATGCTGGTGTCAATTGATCCAATTATTAAATTGATCATGCGTTTTTTGACCGAGAACGAGGCCGATAGCAATAGCTGATAATTGCGCGAAAGTGAACAATCCCTCTTCCGCTAAACTAATGCCTGCATTAGCATTCCCTGTAACTGCACCACTCGCCACAGCTGCAAATGCACCCACTGCGGCAGCTAAGAATCCCCATTGCAAGTCGTGTTTCCAGGTAATCATGATCACAGGCACGGCATAAGCCCAAATAAACTGCGTTGGTTCACCTGAAATAAAATTGATGGCTACCAACGATATGAACCAGACTGAGGCTACGATGAGATCCTTCATAGCATGATATGCCTCATGGTTTAGTCCTATTTTTGTGGTCTCTCTTCCAATCAAATGAATACAGTATGGTTATCCCCACTCTAATTTACCGTAATTCTAAAAAGGCCAGGTTTGGCCTGATCTCCAACCGTCATCCGATGCACTTGGCGGGGAGTCCCCTATCGCCACGAGTGACCTATCAAACCTACTTCAATATCGGACACTCAAAACCTTCTGGTTTGATAGCTAGAACGGAGCACTGGAGCTGTGAGAGAACGGCCTCCGCAGTATTGCCAACGATAACGCCAGCAATCCCGGTGCGGGCGACCGTCCCCATCACTACCAGGTCGGCCTTGATGGTATCGGCCATTTTAGGCAAGTCGCGATCCGGAATTCCCGGAACAACATGAGGACGAAGCGACAGATAATGATAGGCCTCTTCCCCCATTTTGCTCTTTAGGCCCTCAAGAAGAGCCTCCATTCTGTACTGCCGGTGACGACGCTCATCTTCCGCCATTTCCTGCTCAACTTTCTCCGGGTTCTCGACCCACAGCGAGATAAATCCAGATTGAGGTACGTCATAAACATTCACGATATGGACCCTTGCAAGGTCCGGCAATGATAGTGAACAGGCAAGATCAAGTATGGACTGATTCAGGGCATCGCTGTTCGCTTTATCCTCGCGGGTGCCAAAATCAACAGCCGCCATGATATTTCGATAATCCAATTTTTCATCTTTTTTCATCAGCCAAACCGGGCAGGGGCACTTGCGCAGGAGGTGCATATCGTCGCTACCAAGATAGCGGGAAAGCCAGCCATCGGCATCGGCCTCCTTTATAACCAGGTCAAAGCTCTCCGACTGCACTGCGTGAATGGTTTCGATGTATCGTTTACCAAACCTCAGCTCGGTTCGGATTCCAAAATCCGGCTCCAGTGAAGAAAATAGCCGATGTAATCTGGCTTCCTCATGTGCTTCTACCTTGTCCTTAAACTCCTGGTTACTAATGCCCAGTTTTTTTGAGTAGGAACTTAATGGGTGCTTAGGTAGTACATGTAGCAGCGTCAAATCAGCCTGGTTGATTTTCGCCAGAGCAATGGCACGCCTCAACGACGGCGATGTTTCATCGGTGCAATTACACAGTACGAAAAGAATGTTCTTGAACCTTTTCATCGCACAGCGCTCCTTGACCATCAGTGGTGGCGTGGTAACTCTTTAGCTTGTGTTCTGTTTTTCGATACCACAGCTGGACTACCGGTAAAGCCTGCCGAAAGTGTTGCCTGTGTGATGGTTATCATCACATCCTCGGTCGACACTTCGGTATGGTGAGGCGGAATTGTGGACTCAAATCCAGTCGCACAGTGCTAATCGAAAACTCTCCGAAACCACAATTCCCTGGACCTCACCCTATGAGGCTGACCGTGCTGATTCGATGCCCCAGCATATCACTGACCTGAAGCCGTATGTCCTCGATCATAACCTCAGTTCCTACAGAAGGCTCGCTGTCGGCCAATTCCTTTTTGATAAGCTGATCCAAGGTCAGATCGCCTTCTCTCCCCAGGTAAATTCCATAGGAACCAAGGACATCATCAATCCGGGTGCTACCTTTCAGGCGAAGCTTTCCAGGTGGAAGATCACCGCGACTCACTTCCAGTGCCTCGGAAAACACACAGTCGACGAAAGGCCGTACGTCCGGCCTGAGAACGACGAACAGGTGGTCTCCTGAGTACAACCGCGTCGACCCGCGGGGTGGGATTACATCCGATGCACGGGTAATCATCGCTACAACGGTGCCGTCAGGCAGCGCCATTCTCGACAACAAGCGACCTGCTGCCCTTGGATTTTCGCCCAGCGTGTATTCCACAATTTCCGCACCTACATCGCCCAACGCTGTGATCTCCAGAGTCGCGGCGGGTTGAGCCGGGGGTTTCTCCGTCAGGCCAAGCTTTCGCGCAGCCCACGGCAGCGTTGAGCCCTGAACGGTGGCCGAAATCAGCACGACGAAGAACACGACGTTGAAGATGATCGGAGCTTCAGGCAGACCAAAAATCAACGGGAAGATGGCCAGAATAATAGGCACCGACCCTCGTAACCCCACCCAGGACACCAGCGCTATTTCCCGGCCATTGAAACCGAACGCTTTCAGCACCGGTGCCACTACCGCTGGTCTGGCCACAAAGACAAGAACCAGGGCAATCATCAGACCTTCCTGCCAAACCTCCAATAACGACAAAGGATTAACAAGCAGCCCCAGCACAACGAACATGGTGATCTGGCTAAGCCAGGCCATGCCGTCGTGAAACAGGAAAGTGCTGCGCTGAAATACGAAACGGCTGTTGCCGACAATCACCCCGGCAATAAAGATGGCCAGGAAGCCACTTCCGCCAAGATTGGCAGCGATGCCAAAGGCCAGAAGGCCACAGGCGGCCACCATCACGGGATATAGACCAGCCGCTACCAGATGAATTCGGTTGATTACTTGTACAGAGATCCACCCAACCGCCAATCCGATAACCGCACCGATACCCATCTGCATGACAAACAACTGGAGCAGATCTACCCCAAACTCCATGTCGTTTACCAGTATCTCCAGCAGACCGACGGTGAGGAAGATCGCCATGGGGTCGTTAGATGCACTTTCAATTTCCAGCGTCGATTTCAGCCGGCGGTTGATATGGATACCGGCATTTCGCAGCAGGGAAAATACGGCGGCCGCATCGGTAGAGCCTACGATAGCACCCAGAAGCAACCCTTGCAGAAGAGGCAGGTCGAGAATGTAGGCGGCGGCAAGCCCGGTTATGGCGGCGGTGACCAGCACCCCGAGGGTCGCCAGTACGGAGGCGGGCTTCCACACCAGCTTTATTGACGCCATTGGTGTCTGAAGGCCGCCATCAAACAGGATCATGACCAAAGCCAGGGTGCCCAGGGCATGAGCGGCCACCGGGTTATCGAAAGAAATTCCCCCGATACCGCTCTCGCCCGCCAACATACCGGTCAGCAGGAACAACACCAGCACCGGCAAGCCAAGCCGGGCAGACAATTTGCTCGACAAAATACCGAACAGAATCAGAATGGCCGTCAGAAGTATCAGTTGGTCAATGAAGAACATGCACCTTTCCCATTTTTAAACGTGTCTGCCCTGGCACCAGTAACTCCCTAGGGTATGAGTTCCAGTTCCTTGCGCATCTCCTCGGCCGTCGGCCGCAACTGGGCAAGCCCTTTTCTCGACCTTCGCTGCCCCAGATAATACAGGATTGGCGACGCAATGAAGACCGAAGAGCTGGTGCCAATCACAATGCCAAACAGCATGGGCAAGGCAAAACTGGCAACCGCCGCCCCACCGGCAATGCCCATGGGTAGGAGTGCCAGAAAAGTCGTTACCGAGGTAAACACAGTGCGGGTAAACGTCGATGAAATACTGTCGTTCAGCAGTTCCAGCATGGGGCGGTCGGGCGTCTTGCGGATGTTTTCCCGGATGCGGTCAAACACCACCACCTTATCGTTAACCGAATATCCCATTAGCGCGAGTAATGCCGCAACCGCCGTCAGGTTGAACTCGACGCCGGCCAGTGCGAAGAACCCTATGGTTTTGGTTAAATCCAGCGCAATGGTTAACGTGGCCGCCCAGGCAAAGTGAGACTCGAAGCGGAACCATAGGTAGGCCAGCATACCAGCTCCGGCTAACAGAATGGCCAAGATCGTGGCATCACTGAAGCCGCCGCTGACTTTCGGTCCAACCATATCCACCTTCGGGAACTCGGCCGTCGGCTCGCCAGAGGTAACAGCGGCTTTAAGTAAGGCCACCTGCTCCGCCGTTGCTCCCGGCGCGCCCTGTTCTGCCGGCAGGCGAATCAGAAAACGCCCATCAGCGCCCGCTTCCTGAATGGCTGCATCCTCCAGATCTTGCGCCTGAAGCGTGGTTCGCAATTGGTCAACCGTTACCCCCTGGGCCTGTACTTCGACAACGGTACCGCCGGTAAAGTCCACGCCATATTTCAGTCCCGGCTGTACAAACATGGCTATTGCGGCAATGGACAGCACCGCGGACACCACGAGCCCTATCACTCGACCGCGCATGAAGCTCACACCCCGTTCGCTCAGGCGGTCCAGCATAGCAACCCCCGAAATGACCAGTGGCTCTCGCTCATGACCCCGGATGCGCCACTCCATGATCAGGCGGGTGACCGCTATGGCCGTAAACAGGGAGGTGACCAGGCCAATGCCGATGGTGACGGCGAAGCCCCTGACCGGGCCGCTGCCAAACAGGAATAGCAGGCTGACGGCAATCAGCGTGGTGAAGTTGGAATCCAGAATCGTTCGATAGGCTTTGCCAAAGCCCTCACGCAGGGCCATCCAGGCTGGCTTGCCCTGGCGGGACTCTTCACGGATACGTTCGTTGATGAGAATATTGGCATCCACCGCCATGCCGATGGTGAGGATAATGCCTGCAATACCCGGCAGGGTCAGTGTCGCCCCCAGCAGGCTTAGTATTCCAAAAACCAGCCCAATGTTAACCGTCAACCCGATACAGGCAATCAGCCCCCAGCGGCCATAGAGCCCTATCATGAAGGCGATCACCATGGCGGCACCCAGCAGGCCGGTAGTCAGACCCATGGCAATGGCATCGCTACCCAGATCCGGTCCAACGGTACGTTCCTCGATCACATGCAACGGAGCAGGCAAGGCACCAGCTCGCAGCAGGAGCGCCAGGTTGCTGGCTTCTTTTGTGGTAAATCCCCCACTGATCTCTCCACTGGCACCAATAGCGCTGCGGATTACAGGCGCTGTAATTACCTCCCCATCCAATACAATGGCCAGGGGCCGCCCGATGTTGTTCCGGGTCATATCCCCGAATAGTCGTGCACCCTTGTCGTCCAGTTTGAAATTGACCACCGGCTCGTTGGTATCCGGATTGAAAGCCATGCGGGCGTCACGTATGTGCTCGCCTGCCATAGCAACCCGCTCTTCCAGCTTGTAGTCTCTATCTTCATAGGCACCCGGCAGGGTAATGGTGGCGGTATCTTCCTCCGCGGTTGCCCGGGCCGCCCAGTGAAAGGTCATTTTCGCAGTGGTACCGAGCAATTCCCGAATCTCGCTCGGGTCGGCGACGCCCGGCATCTGTACCAGAATGCCGTCACTGCCCTGGCGGGTAATGCTGGGCTCCACCAGTCCGGTTTCATCAAGTCGTCGCCTGACCACTTCCAGACTTCGCTCTACCGCATCCCGGGAAAGACTCACTCGCCAAGACTCGGTCAGCGTCAACATCAACCGCCCGCCATCGGTATCAACGTCGAACCGGCGCGTGCCATCCGGAGTGTCCGCTGCCAGTTTTCGAGCAAGGCTGGCTGCTTCAGACACCCATTCGGGCTGTCGCACCGGTAACTCTATGCCTCTATCGGTAATCTGGAGACGTCCATATCGAATGTCCGTCTCACGCAAGGAGATGGTCAACTCGCCTGCAATCGCTTCGTGCTCGCTGGTGAACAGCTCCTGGATGTCCGCTTCCAGAAGCAGGTGTGAGCCACCCTGAAGGTCCAGTCCCAGGGAAACTGTGTTCTGCTGGTACCAATC
>Ga0209075_1002107_pt1 | contig 17906 bp, 9 predicted proteins | sample Stecom2011_FD_187523 | JGI IMG/M metagenome (GOLD analysis project Ga0209075, IMG submission 187523) | Agricultural soil microbial communities from Utah to study Nitrogen management - Steer compost 2011 (SPAdes) (version 2) | ecosystem: Environmental > Terrestrial > Soil > Agricultural land...
GTTAAAGCATCAAGGGCAAATTTCAACCTACCTATTCTTCCCGTTATCTCCGTATTTCCTTTCCAGTCATCTCTCATGTTACCGTGTTTTTATCCGCTGAAAAAAGCTTCTTGAGTGTTGGTGTTAGCGGTAGGGCAACCATACCGACATCTCCCCTTGGCCTCGATTTGCCCATGCGAAATAAGGGATGAGCTTTATAGGACCTTGTTCCAATTTTTCTCCCTGTACAGGTTGGTAAAGCTTTTTCTCCCAGTTTGTCTTTTTCTTATAATAAGCATCCCCTTCTATCCCCATCACACGGTGCCCGGCAATTTCCACCCATTCTGGTCTAAGTTGAATGTCGTTGGTAATTACCACATCATCAATCCTCCTGCCTGAAGGCAAATCCATGGATTCCACACAATAGACCAACGGGCCTCTTTTAACGGTTATCTGGTTTTTGGCTTCCTCTACGAGCGGATTGGCTTCCAAGTATTCTATAGGCATAGCCAAGACAAGCTTCACCTCGTCACCTTTTTCCCATTTGCGGTTGACTTCCACATACGTTCCCGACGTCATTTCCAAATCGCTTTTCTGGCCGTTGATAGTCAAATGTGCCTTTCTACACCATTCCGGTACTCTAAGAAAAAGTGAAAACTGCTCAGTTGGGACTTTATCGAAGGATAAACTGATGGTTTCATCCCAAGGATAATCCGTGACCTGTCGCAGTTCGATCTCGGAACCATTCCACAAGGTAGTGCTTAGGGAATTGCTGCCATAAAGGTTGACAAAGAGACCTTTTTCGGAAGTACTGTACGCATAGTTGTTAACCTGGGCCAATGTCCTGGCAACATTTGGCGGACAACAATTGGATTTAGAAATATAACCCTCCCGCTTATTCGGCCACCTCAGTTCGTAAGGAAGATCGTGCCGGGCACTTAATGGGTTTGTATAAAAGAATTCAGTGCCTTCCAAGTTGATGCCGGATAGAATGCTGTTATACAAATTAAGCTCCATCACATCGGCATGCTTTGCATCCTCAGACACCTGCAGCATTCTCCAATTCCAAAGCACATTCCCGATATTGGCACAGGTCTCGTTATGTGCATCGGCATTAGGCAGCTGGAAAGGTTTGCCGTAGGATTGATGTGTTTTTTGTACTTCGGAAGGCTTATAGGATGTACCATCTGGAGAAACTCCATCATAAAGAGCGCCACACCCACCATTAACGTACATTTTGCTGTAGACCACATCATCCCAAATGGATTCCAGGTTTTCCAGCAGCAACTCCTCCCCCGTTTCAGCATACAAATCCGCCACTCCGGCATAAAGATAATTGGCCCTCACGGCATGTCCCATGGCGACCTTTTGTTCTCTGAAAGGCATCCTGTCCTGGTTGTCGTCGGTTCCGTCATCCGTCTTGCCCCGGATGTCAATCAGGTTTTGCGCCAATTTCAGATATCTTGGATCTTTCAGTGTCCGGTACATCTCTGTTATTCCCATATAATGGGAGGGGCAGATGGCGTTCCGCGCCAACTCCGGAGAAGCTTTCTGGTAAAAATCATACAGGAAATCTGCCACTCCTTTCGCGACCTTTAAAAAATTATCCTTCCCTGTTGCCCTATAATGGACACAGGCCGCCGTCATCAAATGGCCCATATTGTATTTTTCGAAACCCAGCTGTTTTTGCATTTGCTCCTCCCCCAAGGTTCCCCACCTTTGCTCGATCAGAACCGGGGTATGCAGATAGCCATCCTCCCGCTGTGCCTTTTGGATCATTGCAATGGCTTTGTCCATTTCCTTGTCCAATTCCGGATCGCGGGTGACGGCGTATATAGAAGCCATCGCTTCAAATATCTTGTAAAAATCCCCATCATGAAATGACGGACCTCTATGCCTTCCTTCTTCTTCTCCGGCAGCAATCCGAAAATTCATGGCCGCATGATTAACCTCATCATCATGGTAAAGCTGCCACATAAAAGGCAGGGTTTTTTCTTTGCTCACGGTAAACCAATCTGCCCAAAATCCTTCAGTCCACTTTACATCTTGCATATCTACACTTCTTAATTTACTGTGCGGACTGTCGGTGGTGTTTGTCAGTGAGTTTTCCTGAGCTTCCAGTTGACCTGGGACACTCAGACCTATTCCCAGCGTCAATTGAATAAAGATTTTCTTGTTTATCATGTTGTGAGACTTTATATAAATTGGCTTTAGATTTACTCTTCAATATTTTGACCGATGGAATTGGAGAGCGTCGTTTTTTCTTCCAAACTCATTCCGAACAGATTTACTATGTCTTTTTCCCGGTGACTAGGCTGTACACTGAGCATTACCACCTTTCCCTTCTCCACCACACCCTCTATGATGGTTTGATAGGGGGCGTGGAGTTTGAACTGCACATCCCAATCGGGAGGCCAGGCAGGGAAGAGGAAAATTTTCTCATCGTCCGTCTGCAATAGCATCTCCTGCATCCCAATCATGCCCGAACCTCCCCAGTTATGATCCGGAACCCAATCGAAGCCGGGACCCCAAAATGCCGGAAACCTTCTGCCGGAATCACCCATTTTTTTTAAGGTGAGCGCAGCAGCCTCAGCTGTCATTCCCATTCTTGCCGCAAATATGTTATCCTGTTTCCATCCTATATGGCTACGGAACTTAATGGCATCTGGATCATACTGCCAGGTGTGGTGGGCAAATTCAAGATTTGGCCGCCCAATCCCATAGATCCCCCAGGGGTAAACCGGATAAAGCTGAGGGGTTTCCGTGTTGTTGAGCCTTTCCCAAAGCTTGGCAGGTGCCAAGGCCACATGTCCCTCCAGTTCACGGAAATTCAAAGGGGGAATGCGTTGCAACATTCCTTCCCAATGCAGCGCTTGTTCATCGCTGAGATACTTCGGTGGCAACTCTAATAACCGCTCAAGTATGATCCGTAGACCGGAGATGGTGGAATTGGCATTATACGCCATCTTATAAGTTTCATTGGCCGTTCCCGGATAAAGTACCAGATGTCCGTTTTGGTCCAAGGTTTTTGCTCCTCTGGAGCTTGCCAGGTACCGGTAGTGTTCATCAAAGAACCGCAGGCAGCTTTCTATAAAAGAGATATACTCTTGGATATCTTGTCCTGTATAGCGTTCCGTCTCCAACATCATCAGGCAAAATTCCAGCACCGTGTCCCATTGGTATTCCAGCCAGGCATTGTATTGCATTCCCGGATCGAAGTTTTCCGGTCTTTTCCAGCCATATTCAGAAGAATTGGGTAAGCCAAAATTCTCCAGTTGCTCTGTAAAGGACGCTCCCTGATGTCCCCAGTAGATTTCTGATCTTAACTCAGCGTTTTTTAAAGATCTCAGATAAAATTCAAACTGCGGTTTCATCAGATCAAAATCCCCTGTACGCACCATCGGAAAATAAACCAAGCGTTGGTTTTGGGCAGTCATAGTGCCTCCTCCCCAATTTCGGTGGTCAGGGGTGAATTTGAGCATCGAGTCGGTATGTACCGGATCAACGGTGAATAACCCCCCGTTAAATTTGGTGGGATAGGTGCCAAATGCATTGCAGCCCAGCATGTAGCGAAAGAGCTGGTAATTTCTGCCAATCTGCCATACGGTATCTTGTAAATTGGAGCGATCGGGATCGGTAATGATATAGCTTTTGTCCCAGTATTCCTTCCACCAATTCTCAGTTGCTTCTCTTGCAGATATTGGGGATTCCGGTTGTCCTTCTACCAGATTCCACAACCCGCTAATCCAAGTGTTTTGATCAGGGGTTTGTTTGGTATGGAAAAAAACTTGGACCTGATGGCTGTTGGAAGGACTTCTGCTTTTAAGTTTCCAGCCTCTAAAATCAGTATCCTGATACATTCCATCTTCCTCTTTATCCGGTTCCATGTTACTTCCGTAAAGCCAGCCTCCAAAGATGAGGTTACTGATGGGATCCATCATTTGGTCCTTTACCGATTCCATTGCCTGTTGCTTCACGGTCACGTCAAAAATGTTATCCGTTCTGTTACGGTGATAAAATAACACACCCTGTTCTTCAAACCGTATGCTGTCCTGGTAGGTGATTATCTCTCCCTGGGGAGCCCACTTATAGGAATTCGCATTATTGGCTCTTCCTATCACAGGCCGATCTTTATATCTCCAACTTTCAAAAGACACTTCAGCTGTTGTAGGCCTGGTCCCGCTGATTTCAACATGGATCACCGGCTGAAATACATCCACCCAAAGCTCAATTTCTGCCTGGAGAGACCCCGTTTTGCCATAGATTTTGATAAAACCGTCTTTTAGGATAAGTTCTTGCCGAAACTCCTCTGAATTTTCAAAGGGATTTGGATCCAACCGCAATTTGACCCTCCCCAGCTTAAGAAAGGTATTATGCTCATCAAAGGTCCCGCTTCTGGAGAGGTAGAAATAAAGATCTCCATTTTCCACCCAAACATTCGTTCCGATATCCCCACCACCCAGGGGCATGGATTCTGATGCATTTTCGCTCTGGTTCAGCCAGACGGGGTTATAATTTTCAGGGTTCGGGATCTGGCCTCTGGCTGGAAACACCCAAACCGAACTGAAGATGACACATAAGGTTACTATATGCTTTAGCATTTGATGTTCAAAGTTTTATACGCTATGGTTGGAATACCGACTTCATATAAGCTGTGTTGGCTCCGTAGTTACGTTCTACGTTCCGCACATCGTCCACGTCCCTGGACCGCTCAATGATCAGCCAGCCCGACCAACCCATCTCATCCAAAGTTGCTTTGATCTTATCCATATTTAGCCTAGGATTGTTTTCAATCCAGACTCCGTCGGTATCAGAGCAATGGATTTGTGCAATATTATCCTTCCCCAAAATTCTAAGTTCGGTGGGGATGTCTTTCCCATTTCTAATGGCGTTGGCAAAATTGAAGGAGCTCTTGATGGCGGGAGAGCCTATTTCCGATAACAGGTTTTTCTCTGCCTGCGCATCCAGTGCGGTTTCCACCGCAATGACTACCCCGGCCCTCTCCGCCTTTTTGCCTGCTTCTTTAAGTCTTGCGACAATGAGAGGCCGTACTTCGGGCTTTTTGACCAGATCCCCCTCCACCCCTAAAGGAAGAAAAGCTATCTTAATTCCCATGGCTGTCATCGTATTTATACAATCGTCCACCATTTTGTCTACTGTTGGTCTTTCGGCAAATGATTGACCATAAAAACCCGACATGGCTATGGAGGAAATGGCGACACCCTCTTTGGAAGCCTCTTTTAAAAATTGCTCCCTGACCTCCGGATCCTCCAGCTTGTTATCGAAAGTTTCCCTTGCGCCCAGACTTCCCATGTCCAGCTGTACCCCGTCCGCACCGATTTCTTTGGCCAGAGCAAATGCGCCGATTTTTTGTCTTTTCAGGATCATCCAATCACAAACTCCGATTTTATAATTGGAGTCATCAAACTGAAAATTGTTCTTCAGGTCTTGGCCGGCCACGGTGAAGACAGCCATAACTGCCACCAAGGTCAACATCCCAGCAACATGGGTTTTTATGGATTTTAAAAACATGAGATAGATAATATTTGTGGAGCATTCTTAGGTTTAAAGTACAGGTAAAGATATTTTGCGGCAGGTCGGTTTTACAAAACGATGTAAGTTAATCCCAGCCATCAGCTATTCTAAACCTATAGGGTATCTAGTTGGATTTAGCTTCAAAATCATCCGGCCAATCGCCGTTGACAATGGGAGCTACCGAAAGCTTACTTGGATCTATTTTGACGTACTTAATTCTTTCCCTTCTCCAGGTGTAGACGACGTGGACCATTCCATCCGAGCTCTCGATTACTGAAGGATAAGAGTATTGGCTAATATCCGAATCCTCCAAGACCATGGCAGCATTCCAATGAATGCCATCCTCCGAAACAGACACATTCAGTGGCGTTCTGGCTCCTTTGTGTTCCCCTGCCGGAGGTAATACGTGATTGTACACCAACAGCTGTCTTCCATCCTCCAAGGTGACTGCATCAGTTCCGGAGTTATTATTCGGTAGATTAGTTTTTTCTAAAGGTGACCAGCTTGATCCTCCATCCGCTGACCATGAAGACACCAAAGCCCGACTTCGGCTTCTACAAAGCACCTGTAGCTTTCCGTCTTCATGCACCAGCAGGCTCGGCTGGATGGCATCAATGTTCTCTGGCCCCTTGTCTATCGGGCCAGCCTTCCTCCAAGTCTTGCCAAAATCAGAAGTGATTTCAAAATGTATCTTCCAGCCGTCTCCCTCTGTACTGGAGGCACATACCAGATCTCCATTTTCCAACAAAACAGGCTTGTTTTTGACGGGTCCTATATATCCTTCCGGTAAAGGTTTTGGCTGGGACCATGTCCTTCCCTGATCCGCGGAAGTCATCAGCATTCCCCACCATTCCGATGGCTTTGGTCCCACCTTATAAAAAAGCATAAGGTCCCCCTCGGGCACCTGGTACAGTACCGGATTCCAAGTTGGATACCTTAAAGTATCATTGATTACACCGTTTGCAACTTCCACCGGACTAGTCCATTCCCCCTTTTCATTTCTGCTGACCCATATCCCTACATCGGGATGTCTTTCGTGCGTGCCGCCAAACCATGCTGACACTAATCCCTTTTCCGTCTCCTCAATTGTCGCAGAATGACAGGAAGGAAAGGGAGCCTCTTCAAAAATAAATTCATCCACCAGTATAGCTGATTGTGCATTCGCCAACTCCGAAAAGGAAAGAAGCAATACAGCATGAAAATATAGGGTAAACGGGGAGAGAATTAACATAATTTTTAGGACTTTTTGTTGAAGAACGAGGATGCTTTTAAGCGATTAGGATAGCAAATTACTGATGACTCCTGACTTGACCTTCCTGTTCTGTACTGTTATACCTTAGTAAAACAAACCAGCGATTCAATCGATTGCGCAATTATTAAAATCTTCTACGTTGTTTTACTATAAATCTAAGATTTAAATAATCATTCAAATAAAAAATATAACTATCAACAAATAGTGGTTTCTTTTAATATATGCGTTTAAAAATATTACAGGACTATAAAATCGATTAAATCAAAATATTATTCTTTATTTTTCAAGATAAATCCAACAAATGGGCAATATACCTAATGGAATATATTTAGATTATAAGCAAAGAATAGAAATAATTCTTAACTTATAATCGATTGCACAAATTAGCCCAGATTAACCCGATTTAATTATGACATCCGACGTTTGCAGCCGCTTAAAAATAAACGGTGAATCCAGTACCCCGAAATACAAACAGATCGTCAATTCTATTGTCGAGGACATAGAAAAGGAGTACCTTATTGTTGGGGACAAAATACCTTCTATCAGCGAAATCAGCGAAGAATACTTGCTGTCTAGGGATACGGTGGAAAAGGCCCTGAACATTTTGAAAGACAGAAAAATTATCCTTTCCGTGAAGGGCAAAGGATATTATGTCGCCAAAACCATCAAGCAATCCAAGCCAAAAATTCTATTACTACTCAGTAAGCTCTGCAATTGCACATTGAAGATATACAATTCGTTCGTGGCGAGCATGGGGCTTGATTCACAAGTTGAACTGCAATTATATGGTTGTGATCCGGAGGTTTTGGCCAAACTGTTACAGGAAAACATGGATGCCTATGATTATTATGTGATCATGCCGCACTTTAAACTCTCATCCAATAGCGATGCGTGCAAAAAGGCGAAGGCACTTTACTATATCAATCAAATACCTGGGGATAAGTTGGTCCTCTTGGACAACCATCTACCGGAACTGGGTGAAGATGTCGCATCTATATACCAAGACTTTGAGACAGACATTTTTCAGGCGTTAAAGAAGGGGATGAATAAACTTTACAAATATGAAAAATTAATTTTGGTCTTTCCCAGCGATGCCATCTATCCTTTTCCAATCGGGATAAAAGACGGTTTTGAGAAATTTTGCCGTAGATACGGGTTCGATTTCGAAATTTGGGATACCGTCAATCCCAACCTGGAACTGGAACCCAAGGATGCCTATGTATTAGTAGAAGAAAGCGATCTGGTAAATCTGATGAACCAGGTAAATAGAACAGAATACATTCTGGGTGAAGACATTGGCATCATTTCCTACCATGATACATCTCTTAAAGACTTGCTGGGGATAACAGTAGTCTCTACTAACTTTACAGCAATGGGAGAAACCGCAGCTTTCATGATCAAAAAAAGAAAGAGAGAAATAGTCAAAAGCGTCTTCCACTTTATAGATCGAGGGTCACTCTAACTCAAAGCGGGGTGAATAGGTGCGTACCGGTTTGGTACATGATTGTTTCTATGAAAAACACATGCCTTTGTAGAAACTCCTCGGCACCCCGACCGAAGCGGATTTGGGATCATTGGTATGAGTAATATGGCTCAAAATAGGAGCCGAACCTGCCCTTTCTAATGACTTCTTGGCTGCCGAAAGCTACTGAGATTAGCGTTATTCGGGCGAAAATCCGGGAACTCCCTAAAAAACTAGCTATCTACCACTAGACGTTGCATGGTATCAGATTGACCGATTTCTTTCCCGTTTAGCAAAACAATTAAGCCTTTTCCCCTCCCGTATTTTTCACCTGTCCTATCCCAGATCACGGTAACAATATTCCCCTTGTACGCCACATTGTCCAGGCAGAACCAATCCCACTGGCCAGAAGGAATTAAAGGGTTAACCTCAATTTTATTGTCCGCCCTTGGCCTTAACCCTACCAATCCGGTAATGATCAGATCATTAAAAGTAGAATGGTTATAGTATTTGCTTCTTTCCTGATCGCCTTTCAGCCAGTACCCCGTTTTTTCATCCAGATATTCTCCAATGTAAGGTCTTCCCCGGTAGTATTGCGACTCCACATAAAGATTCATCAATTCGAAATAATCGGCTTTTGAAACGGTTTGTTGATCATAATTATTGAGAAGATTGGCCATTGCCGTCATCGTTTGGGAAGTAGCAAAGGGCCAGATGGCACCATCCCATTCGCAGTTACAACAGCCATTCGCACGGAATTCCGGGTGCCTGCATTCTGCTGTGGTCAAACCAAAAGGGGCCAAAAACCCACCTTCATCAGTGACCTGATCCCATCCGGCTTTGTAAACCCCATCATCAGGAAGGTTAAAATACCAAGGGATAAATCCAATGGCTTCTCTTACTCCAGCAAAGTCTCCATCCTCTTTCAGTGTTTCAAAAAACAGGCTTTCTTGGTTCCACAGTTTCTTTTGTACCAATTGTTTTAATTGCACGGCCTTTTCCTCATAGCGAGCGGCCAGATCCGTATTTCCGTCCATACCTGCCATTTTGGCCAAAGCCATTGCATTGCCGTACATATAACTGTTGATCGTAGGTCGGGCATTTTTCTTCCTTCGGCCTCCACTGATGGATTCTTCCATACCATCTTTTACGTCATGTTGCCAAAAAAGCCCATCCTCACGGCCCCGGTCCTTTTCCCAGTTTTCATATTCCATCATGAGATCCGGCATCATATCCAGCAAATAACTGCTGTCACCATCCACTAAAAATCGGTTATAAAGCGCATCTGCAGTCCAACTGCTAAAGGAGCGGAGTTTTTCCATCGGTTTACCTTCATTTCCCCGAAACCATGTATGCACAATCTGGTCCAGGTATTTGTCATCATGTAACCACCTAGATTCATAAATTTGATGGCCCAATGCACAGCTGATCAAATTGTATTTGTCTGAATAAGACCGCTCCACCAAGAATTCTGTCATACCATATCCTACGGGCGTTTCTTTGATATGCTTTCTCAAAGTCCACCATCTATAATAAAAAATCTCTTCAAAATTTTGCTGTGGTGCTTCAAACAAAGGAATATTGGCGGACATCCACTCCCAGGCCTGATCATTAGGAATGGCCTGGACAATGGTTTCCTCTTCCATTTGGTTGAAAAGATCCACATGAAATTTGAAATCTTCTTTATTTAAAACCGCAGGACCCTTCTCTTCTAAAGGCTTCGTCGTGCAGCTATAAGCAGACATGATTAATATAAGGATGGTATACTTCTTCAATTGATACATAAACGAGTTTTTTTCAACAAGCAATAGATAGGCGAAAAATCCACAACTAAACGCTTCTTCCTTAGTAATGGATATTATACATCGATATGACTTTTTATTTGCCATAGAAGGTATAGGTCTCGCCAGCGGTAGTATGCAGGTCATAAACCTGGTATTCAGGAAGTCGGACTTCATGAAGGTTAGCCTTCTCAGAGATTAAGGGGCGCTTGACTTCCGGGCTATAGAAAAAGCCGTTTGGATTTTCTCCCATGGCTTTTTTTAATGAGGTGTCTCCTTCCAAGCGCAGCTTATTTTCAACGCGAATTCTGCAATTTCCCCCTAAGTTAGACCGAATTACCAATTTGTCGATCTTGCTGTCCTTCCAGGTCAATTCCACGATCTCAAAGCCCCCCCGGGACAACAGACCTTTAACCGATCCCTTGGTCCATACACTTGGCAAGGCTGGCAATAAATGAATCGCTCCATCATGGCTCTGAACCAGCATTTCAGCAATACCTGCAGTACAGCCGAAATTACCATCAATCTGAAAAGGCGGGTGCGCATCCAACATATTAGGGTAGGTACCTCCTCCCTTTGTGTCCTGCGTCACGAGACTCAGTTGATTGGTCAATAGTTTGTATGCATGATCTCCATCAAGCAGTCTTGCCCAAAGATTGACTTTCCACCCCATGGACCAACCTGTCGAGGGATCTCCCCGGAACATCAGCGAGGTTTTTGCCGCATCAAAAAGCTCGGGAGTCCTGATAGGTGAAATCTGGTTACTCGGAAACAGACCGTATAAATGGGAGATATGCCTGTGTTTATCTTCCGGATCATCCCAATCTTCCATCCATTCCTGTAACTGCCCATGAACACCGATTTGCATGGGAGCTAATCTTCCCCGGGCGGCTTTCAGGGAGTCGGCAAAATCGCTGTCTATTCCCAAAATCTCTGAAGAGTGGATCAGGTTGGAAAACAGATCAAACAGCAATTGGTTGTCCATGGTCACTCCCGCAGCAATGGTGGATTTACCATCACCACCAGCATGGGTATTTTCCGGAGAACTTGATGGAGAGACCACCAGCCATTTATTTCCAGGTTCTTCTATTAATACATCCAAAAAGAAGGTTGCAGCCCCTTTCATAATGGGATAGGCCTCTTTTAAAAAATCCTCATCACCGGAATACAAATAACGCTCCCAAAGATGCTGACATAGCCAGGCGCTGCCTCCTGGCCACATGCCCGAAGCAGCATAATCAATAGGGCCGGTGATCCTCCAAATATCCGTATTGTGATGCAATACCCAACCCCTGGCCCCGTACATGATTTTCGCCGTTTCACTTCCCGTCTCGCTGACTTCTCTGATCATTTTCAGAAATGGCTCATGCAACTCACTTAGATTCGTCAGCTCAGCCGGCCAATAATTCATCTCTGCATTAATATTAACGGTGTATTTGCTCTCCCACGGCGGGCTTAGTTTGTCGTTCCAAATCCCTTGAAGATTGGCGGGCTCCCCTCCGGGCTGAGAACTCGAAATCAACAAATAACGTCCAAACTGGAAATACAATGAAGCTAATTGGGGATCAAATCCTGAGGAAAACTCACGGATCCTTTGATCCGTGGGATGTTGTATTGCAGCTGTTTCTCCAAGATCCAGAGATACCCGATCCATAAATTGGCGGTAAAACGCTACATGATCTTTTTTTATGTCCTCAAAACTTCTTTCCAAGGCTTTGTCCAAAGTAGCGATTGCGCGCTTGTCTTCTTCTCCGGAGAGATCCTTGTAGCTATTAAAATTTGTCGCGATGGAAACGTAAAGCAATACTTCATCAGCATGAGAAATGCTGATCACCCCATCTTTTACCGCCACACTTCCCCCTTGGGCAACGGCTTTAACCCGTCCCTGAAATTTCACCCTGCCCCGCTGTTTGTCGTGCGTTCCCGATACTCCCGACAGCACGAGCTGTTCCTCTTGGATGGTTTGATTCGATTCATCATGAGGTGTATCCATGTGGACTATACAAGTGATCTTTCCGGGTTGATCCGCTGTCAATCTGACTAAAATCACTTGGTCGGTAAATGAAGTCAAGATTTCTCTATGGTACCTCACACCGTGCACGCGATAGGAGGTCCTGGCGGTTGCCTCTTCCAAGCTTAAATCCCGGTAGTAATCCTGATAGTCGTGGTGCCCAGGAAAGGCGATAAACAAGTCACCGAAGGTCTGGTACGGCATTCCATCATTGGTTTGCGACATGATTTTTTCATCCGCCAGTTGCTGAGCTTCTCCGTATTTTCCTTCAAATATCAATTTTCTAACCTCAGGCAAAGCGGCTTTGGCCAAATGATGGGCATTGGAATTGGGTGAACCAGCCCAGATGGTTTCTTCGTTCAATTGTAGTCTTTCCATGGACGGACCGCCAAATACCATCGCTCCCAAACGGCCGTTTCCCAGCGGCAAGGCTTCATTCCAGCTACTCGCAGGCTGGTTATACCACAGTTTTAAGGCTGTTTGTTGTGACTGCAAGTCGGTCACAACCGCTAACCAAACCGCTAGCAGGAGGATAACTTTATTCTCTTTCACCATCATCGTCATTATTTTCGGTAATCAATGAGCGGACATAAAACAAGGCTTCCGGTACTTCTTCGCCTGGATTTGCAAGATCATAATCCTGGTCGGTAGGCGTTTCAGGATTAGGAAAGTAACGTTGAGTGCCGGTTCTAAACACCACCCTTTCAAAGGCATCGACCGGAGCAAAAAAGAGTTTAGTCCCCAGTTCTTTGCCATTGACTTTTATTTGGTAGAATCTGGTAGCCGTATTTAACTCCACTTCCACATGGTAATTATTCTCAGGTTGATAGGGAACCAGATTATTCAGCCTATAGCCTGCCCGGGTTTTGAAATAGCCATCGGAATCGAACAACAACTGGACTGCTGGTCTCCCTTTACTGTCTTGGAATTCAATCTGCAATTGTCCATGTTTATTTTGCCCGGGCTGGACCGTAAATTCCGCTTTTAAAACTGTACTTGAAGGAATCACCCTTGTTGCCATGGCGTAATCAAAGGGATCTTTGTCATGCATGGCTAATGTCTTGCTTCCATCCGCCATTTTTCCCAGTCCAACGCGTGCCCAAAGGGGACTATAGATGTTCCACTGCTTTAATTCCCCCCCAGATTCCATTTCATCAAACACTTCCTTAGCATGCCCTACAGGGCTGGCGGTAATAGGAACTGGAACAGCGGCGACCCAGATATCCTCTTTGTTGACACTATAGGTCAGCCATAATTTGCCGTCTGGTACCGTCCCGTTTCCTTCCAATATGCCCCTGACATACTGCGGACCGTAGGACTTATAATTCCCGCCGTACCTCATCGCCGCAATTTCCCCATGGACTAACAACAGGTCCTTATATTCGAGTCCATCATCACTGGTGGAAACCGCCAACGGCCACCTGTATTCAGAGGGGTTATAGACGATGGCAAAGCGGTCGTCAGAGGTTTTCTGACCCCATATCTTGGCATTTCCGTTCACTACACCGGGCGCCCTTACCGGGTTGTATCGCCAGGTAAGCCCACCGTCATCACTAATGCTCGTCAAGGCATGCTTCCATAGACCCACCACACGCTTATCGGACAAGTGATAATAGCTAAATGCTTTATACTGCTTTTTTAGAGGAACTAATGGATCATCCCGGTCCGCTTCCTCAACCCACTGCTGCATCATTAAAGGCTGTTCCAATAATTCTTGACAAGCTTCAATAAAAGCTTTGTCTGTCCCCGTTTTAAAAAAAGGAAAATCTGTATTATCCTCGCTCCATCCTTGGTTGTACCTTATAAAATAGATCGGGCCGAAGCTTCCGTCTCTTTTGATTTCCCTGACAACACGTCCGATCCCATTTCCATCATTTGGGCCATCCTTCGCATCAAGGGCAATCCCATAATATCCCAAAAGAAGCAACTTGTCGTTTGAAGCAATATAAAAACCCATTCTTTGATGCATGATTGCCTTCAGATCCTTAGCGATCCCCCCGTGGCCTTTTTTGGTCGTACCATCTGGAACCTGGTACGGCGGAAAGACCACTTGGGGATCGCTCCAGGAATACCCATCTTTCGATGTTTGCAACAATGTCTGGCTGGGCGGAATATGTTCTCCCACTGAATCACTGAGATACTCCAGGAAAAAGGTACCGTGCCAGTAGGCCAGCATCGGTGCGTGGTTGTATGTCCAGCCGAATCCATCTCCTTTGTCCGGGTATTCCCGATTCGCACGCATGGTCTGAACGGCATGTAACCCTACCACCGGTCTTAACTGGCCATGATGGTAATCAATTCTGGAAAGGGTATTACCAGAATAATGAAGGGTATCCTGCGCAAAAACATGCCCTACGCCTGATTCCAGGTACGCGGCGATAAAAATAATCCATATGTTAAAGATTTTGCTCTCTCTTGTTCGTACCTCTATCATCCTATTAGTTTGTTGTCTATACTCTTTGTTCAATTGACCTTTTTTGACAAAGTCTCTATTTCATTGTCGCTCCAGCCATATCACCCAATCCTCATGGCTTGGTAAGATGATCTCCTTGTTGAGCTCTGCTCCTTGGTACTTCGTCTGTAACTCCCCATTTTTCGCCGAGATCAGGTACACTTGGTAATTCCCTTTACCAATGTTCTCAGGGGCCGTGAAACTGTCCCCTTTGACATAGAAGAGCCAATCCCCTTGTTTGTTGTTCATGGCCCAGGTGGCACTCGATGAGGAAGTCGTGGGGGCCATCCCTCCCAGACTTCTTTGAAAACCGGAAATGGTGACTTTCGGAATTGACGGGAGAGAGCCGCCTGCAAATAAAACGGACCATCCTAAGCTGCTGGAAGAAGAGGTGGAATGTATCACGGCTTTTTCAGGAAAACGTGTCCTATAATCCAACACGGTATTATACACCGACTTTAAAGTTTCCTTTCCTCCTTTCGTTATTCTGGCATGTTGTCTTGGAGACAAGTGTTTTCCGCCTTCTGGGGCATAGAACCCTGTATCGGTAGGGTACCAATAGCGAATGTCAATTACGTCGATAATTTTACTTCTTTCGGCATCGGCTAATATTGCGTCTTGGACATCCTTGGTAGTACTCAATCCTATCAAGGCCTTTTTTCCTGTCTCCTCTTCCCATTCCTGTATTATATCAATCCAAAACTCCACAAAATGTAAGGGGCCTGTGTATTCCGCACTGGTAAGTTGAAGGACATTGCTATTTTTAGCGAAATTATCCAGGCATTTTCGGATGTATTGTCGGTGTACCTCTCTTCGTACCGGATGGTTGATATCATAAAATTGTTCATCCATAAAAATCCGCTTGTCCCCTGCATAAGGAGCAGGCTCGGGAAATCCGGTTTCATTTATATTATTAACAGGTCTCCATGGAAAATCGGCCCAATGAGCCCCTGCTTCAAGGATGTTATGCTGAAAGTAGTTTTGATGAATCAAAATCAATCCCTCTCTTTCCGCTAGATCTGCAAATTCCCCTAGCCTGTCCCAATACCAAGGATTATATTTGGTGAGGTCATACTTACTTAAGCCATCCCAAGCCGTGCCCTTCCCGCTCCGCGCGAACGGCAATTCATAAAACGGAGGCCAAACCGCCCCGTCCATTCTTCTCACCCGTTCATGGTCATCTCTGCGGCGTTCATACCATAGGCCATAGTTATGGTCCAAAGCAATTATCCCATTATCTACCATAAATCCCACTACCTCTTCCAAGTTGTCCGTCCGGCCTGCTCCGTAACGGCCAGGTACAAATCTGGTAATGTGGGGGCTGGCCGAAGCCAAATCACGGGAGCGCAAACTACCTCTCCACCATTGTACCTGATGCCTAGATCCAAACAGAAGTTTATCATCTAAAAGAAGGAGGCCATTTTCATGCTTTACTTTGTAAGGAGGATTTTCAGTATCCGTTTTTTCGGCTATAACCTGGCTCAGTTGATCAATATTTTTTGCCCTTCCATTCTGCAATTGGATGGGATTTCGTTGCTTGGCTTGGTGTATCCATTCATTCAGTGTTATCAGCCCCTTTCCTGCCAATACAGTAAGCTCCTGTGCTTGTTCTTTTGACGGACTGCTGGACGGCTCTGACCCGATAGACATCAAAAATGGCTCAACAGGCAATTCTCCCAAACGATCCTCTAGCTGTGCGTAGAATAAGCTTCTGGGTTTGACATGGCTATTTGTGCTGCCCCAGTAGCCGTCTCCGGAAAATTGCGCCCAAGCCCCAAACGCCCAGTTCTGGGCAGTAGGAGGCTGATAATTCTCTATTTTAGCTGCATCACATTGCCAAAAGACACTATTGGCAGCAGTCCATCCTGCCCCACGGCCCTCCTGCCCCTGGTTTGAGAAACTCAATGCATTTCCGTCGATGCGGACAATATCAAACAATACCCCTGAAGCCCACCCCTGTTGCCCCCCACTGAAGCTGTGGGGTAAATAGGCTTCACACTGCACAAAAGCATTGGGGCCCGCAACAGCTAAGCCAGTAGAAAAATCATGGTACCCAAATTCCGAATAGCAACGCTGAAATAACGTTTGTTGTCCCTCGGTAAAAAAAGCATTTCTCCTTTCCCCGCCAATTTCTGAGATAGGATCCAAGGATTTACAATCTTCTACCGTAATCCTTCTCCCCGTTTTATACACCGCTACCGCAGAACCCGCAAAATGTTCAAAATTAACCTGCCTTACCCAGGCATCTTGGACATTTTCCAACGTAATGCCCATCCAGCGGTGGTCCTCATCCTTCAAGTTTTCTAAATCATAGGAGGAACGCAACACCAAGTTTTCAATTCCGATGTTCTCAATACGCCCTTTCCACTCGTAAGGCAGGACATATCCTCCTCCATAGTGTTGATCTAAGGCCGTAGTAATAGGAACATTCAATGTGACCTTCCCGTCCTCGGCAGCAGTGATCGTCCTGTCCCAGCGGACGGTATGATCTCCAGGTTTCCAGCCAATCCAGTCGGTTTCCCCGCCAAATTCATTCATCCTCAGCTCATCGATCCACTCTTGGGTGGAAGGGCGAACCACCACGACATCTGTGCCTACAGTTAATGATTTTCCTCTTGTTAAATCAAAGCTGTTCCCGTTTACGGGAACATAATCATCTTCTACAAATAAGGTATCTCCGAAGATTTGATCAGGCTTACCAAGGATCCTGATGAGCGTTTCCCTTGTCTGACCCATGCCTAACAGCACCGTACCCTCTTCCCCTACCCCACTGCCTCTTAATACAACCCCAGAATAGTTAAGCAGTAACTGGCCCTCAACCTTGAACACACCCTTATCGAGCAAAACAGCTCCTCTAAATCCATTGTGATCCATAGGAAGCTGCCCCACATAATCCAAAGCAGCCTGGATCTTTGCAGTGGCATCTTTTCCATCCGGAGACACCACTACCCTAGTGGGTATGACAGGAATGGCTTCTTCACTTGCCCTATAGCCGCAATATGAAAAGTCAGGAATTCTATCCCCCTTTTTGTTGAATGAGTATTGTAATTTTTCTTCGTTAAAACGAATGGGCAGATCTACCTGTCTCGCCTTGATTGCCGAAGAAAAAACACACAGTAAAACAAAGGAAAAGATAAAAGGATACGTCATTTTTCTTTTTAAGCTAAATGACTGCCCTTCTTTGACAATGTTGTTCATCTATCGTTGGCCTGACGCTTATACATATTTTTCTCCGCCTGCTTTAAATCGTGGCCTAAAGAAGATAAGTAGTTGTTGATTTTTCCCTTGTATTTCCCAAACCATTCATGCTTTTCCTCCGATGAACTTGCGTCCATGGCGTATTCCCTTGCTTCCACCAGCCATTCCCATATGATGGATTTTTGATCTTCGCTTAAGTCCGGGATCATGGCTTGGTACACTTCAAACGTGTTGGG
>Ga0209075_1002108_pt1 | contig 17892 bp, 14 predicted proteins | sample Stecom2011_FD_187523 | JGI IMG/M metagenome (GOLD analysis project Ga0209075, IMG submission 187523) | Agricultural soil microbial communities from Utah to study Nitrogen management - Steer compost 2011 (SPAdes) (version 2) | ecosystem: Environmental > Terrestrial > Soil > Agricultural land...
CGCGCCATTTCTTCGTTATCCAGCGGGCCTTTATTAAGCTCCATGATGCGCTTAAGAACCTGCGCCTCACGCTCTGGACGATAAAAAATGGCTTCTTCACCTTCCGCTAAAGTTGCCATTTTAATACGCCCTACTTCTTGAGCGCAGCGCGCACGCTGACTGATCAGTTCAAGAATTTTCTCGTCCAGCGAATCAATACGCACACGTAAGGCTTGCAGCTCCTGCTCGCTCATTTATGCGCGCTCCTTCTCGAAGGCTTGCATATAAGCAACCAGCGCCTGAACCGCTTCGAGTGATACCGCGTTATAAATAGAGGCGCGCATGCCGCCCACTGAACGGTGACCTTTTAGATTGAGCAACCCGCGCTCATCGGCACCTTGCAAGAACGCTTTATCGAGCTTTTCATCAGCCAAACGAAATGGCACGTTCATCCAAGAGCGCGCATTCACGGCAATCGGATTGCTGTAGAAGTCGCTGTCATCAATGGTTTTGTACAGTAGCGCTTGTTTGGCATGGTTAATCTTCGCCATTGCCTCGAGGCCGCCCTGCTGTTTGAGCCACTTAAACACGAGGCCTGACAAGTACCAAGAAAAGGTCGGTGGCGTGTTGTACATCGAGCCATTATCCGCTGCGACTTTATAGTTCAGCATGGTTGGGCAGCTGGCACGGGCATGCCCCAGCAAGTCTTCACGAATAATCGCTACGACCAAGCCGCTCGGGCCGATATTTTTCTGTGCGCCAGCGTAAATCATGCCATAGCGGCAGACTTGCAAAGGCTTAGAAAGAATATCAGACGACATATCCACCACTAGCGGTGAGTCACCGGTGCGCGGCGTCCAATCAAACTGCAAACCACCAATGGTTTCATTGCTGGCATAGTGCACGTAAGCCGCATCTTTAGTCAGATTCCACTCATTCTGCCCAGGAATAGCAAAATAATCATGAGCCTTGGCGCTAGCAGCAACATTCACATTACCGTAGCGCTGCGCTTCTTCGATGCTTTTACGCGACCAAATCCCCGTGTCAATGTAGTCAGCCGTTGCGCCTTCAGCCAATAAGTTCAGCGGAATTTGCGCGAACTGCTGGCTCGCACCACCTTGCAGAAACAGCACTTTGTAGTTATTTGGGATATTGAGCAAATCACGTAGATCTTGCTCAGCCTCAGTAGCAATCGAGGTGAACTCGTCGCCACGGTGACTCATCTCCATGACTGACAAGCCTTTGCCATGCCAATCTAATAACTCACTTTGCGCCTGTTGCAGTACCGCTTCAGGTAGCGCAGCAGGTCCTGCGCAAAAATTATAGACTCGATTACTCACTGGGCTCTCACTCTTCTGGGTTGCCTGACTCATCAGCGACGACCTGTGCATCTTCACTAATGACATCTTCATTAACGTCTGGCGCTTGCTCATTAGCAGCATCTACTGCAGCGTCATCTAGATCTTCTTCATCAATTTCTGTTGGTTCTTGCACGCGCTCAAGACCGACTAAAGTTTCGTCTTTGGCTAAGCGGATCAAAGTGACGCCCTGAGTGTTACGTGACAATGATGAAACTTCATCAACGCGCGTACGCACCAAAGTACCCTGATCAGAAATCAGCATGATCTCTTCACCGTCCAAGACCTGAATCGCACCGACCAACTTGCCATTGCGCTCACTGCACACCATGGCAATTACGCCCTGGCCGCCGCGACGGTATTCTGGGAATTCGCTGATAGCGGTACGCTTACCGTAACCACGCTCAGACGCAGTTAGGATCTGACTACCCTCTTCAGGAATCAGCATAGAGATCAGTTTTTGATCTTCAGCAATGCGCATACCACGCACACCACGAGCGGTACGGCCCATCGCACGCACATCGGTTTCTTTAAAGCGGGTGACCTTGCCACCGTCAGAGAACAACATCACTTCACGTGAGCCGTCAGTCACTGCTGCAGAAATCAAGGTGTCGCCTTCATCCAGTGCCAAGGCGATTAAACCTGAGGTACGTGGACGACTAAACTGCTCAAGCGGGGTTTTCTTCACGGTACCGTTGGCAGTCGCCATAAAGACAAAGTGGTCTTCGGTGTACTCATCAACCGGCAACATCGCGGTGATTTTCTCACCTTCATCCAGCGGCAATAAGTTAACAATTGGACGGCCACGTGAGGTGCGTGAAGCTTCCGGAATCTCAAAGGTACGCATCCAGTACACTTTACCTTTGCTGGAGAACAGCAGCAGCGTGGTATGACTGTGCGCAACCAACAGGTGCTCGACGTAATCTTCATCTTTCACGCCGGTTGCGGCTTTACCGCGGCCACCACGACGTTGTGCATGGTAAGCATCCAACGGCTGACTTTTCGCATAACCAGAATGCGAAATTGTCACGACACGTTCTTCTTCAGTGATCAAGTCAGCAATGGTTAAATCAACCCTTGAAGCGGTGATTTCAGTGCGACGCTCATCACCGTAGTCGGCTTTAATTTTTTCTAATTCTTCGCGAATCACTTCCAGCAAACGCTCAGCGCTGCCAAGGATTTTCAACAACTCACCGATTTGCAAGAGAATCTCTTGATACTCAGCCAGCAGCTTTTCATGCTCAAGACCGGTTAAACGGTGCAGACGCAGATCCAAAATCGCTTGTGCTTGTTCTGGCGACAGATGGTAGAAACCATCACGCATACCATATTGCTCAGGCAAATCTTCAGGACGGCAAGACTCGGCACCTGCGCGCTCGACCATTGCCGATACAGCGCTAGATTCCCAACCTGTGGCAATTAAGCGCTCTTTCGCTTCAGCTGGCGTTGGCGAGTCTTTAATCATCGCAATAACAGGATCAATGTTCGACAGTGCGACCGCTTGACCTTCAAGAATATGACCGCGCTCACGGGCTTTGCGTAATTCAAATACGGTACGGCGTGTTACCACTTCACGGCGGTGACGCACAAAAACTTCGAGCATGTCTTTGAGGTTAAGCAGGCGTGGACGGCCATCAACCAAGGCCACCACGTTAATACCAAACACACTTTGCATCTGTGTTTGTGTATAGAGGTTGTTCAGGACAACTTCTGGTACTTCACCGCGACGCAGTTCGATCACTACGCGCATACCGTCTTTATCAGACTCGTCGCGCAGTTCACTGATACCTTCGAGCTTTTTCTCTTTGACCAGCTCCGCGATTTTTTCAATCAAACGCGCTTTATTCAGCTGGTACGGCAATTCGCTGATAATGATTTGCTGGCGGCCACCGACTTTATCAATGTCTTCGATAAAGGTGCGCGCACGCATATAAATGCGACCACGGCCAGTACGGTAGGCTTCAACAATGCCTGCGCGACCATTAATAATTCCTGCCGTTGGGAAATCAGGACCTGGGATAAACTCCATCAACTCATCAATGCTGATTTCTGGGTTATCAATAATGGCTAAACAACCGTCGATCACTTCACGCAGGTTGTGTGGCGGAATATTGGTTGCCATACCCACGGCAATACCTGAGGAGCCGTTAATCAGCAAGTTAGGTACTTTGGTCGGCAATACCGCAGGAATCATTTCGGTGCCGTCGTAGTTAGGCACCCAATCCACTGTTTCTTTTTCTAAGTCAGCCAGTAACTCATGGGCCAACTTGGTCATGCGTACTTCGGTATAACGCATTGCAGCTGCGTTATCACCGTCTACGGAACCGAAGTTACCTTGGCCGTCAACCAGTAAGTAACGTAAAGAGAACGGCTGCGCCATGCGGACAATGGTGTCGTATACAGCAGTATCACCGTGTGGGTGATACTTACCGATGACGTCACCGACGACACGCGCCGATTTCTTATAGGGTTTATTCCAGTCATTACCCAATTCACGCATCGCAAACAAAACACGCCGGTGTACGGGTTTTAAGCCGTCACGTGCATCTGGCAACGCTCGACCAACAATTACGCTCATCGCATAATCAAGGTACGACTGTCGCATTTCATCTTCGATACTGATCGGAAGGATTTCTTTGGCCAAATCACCCATGGAAGCTCGGTTCCTTATTAATTCATCATGCCCAATTCAAGCGGCCAATAGTAACACATGCCGCGCTAGCGCGCTCAAGCAACGCTGAGGCTTTTTCTTGGTTTTGTTAGACGGTACTGATTCATCTGCATTTATACGGCTCTTACGGCCTCCCGCAAAGCTTAGAGCGCATGAATTTAGCGCATCAGTGCCTGCATATTCTCTAAATTCGGCTGCTCAACCACGCCGCGCTCGGTAACAATCACATCAATCAACTCTGCAGGAGTGACATCAAACACCGGATTATAGGCATCAATTTGCGCGGCAACACGCTGACCGGCAATTGCAAGAATCTCCTCGCCTTCACGTTGCTCGATCGGTATCTGCACACCGCTGCTCAATTGCATATCAATGGTTGAGCTAGGTGCCACCACCATAAACTTCACCTGATGGTGGCGCGCCAACACTGCCAACTGATACGTGCCAATTTTATTAGCCACATCACCATTGGCGGTAATGCGGTCGGCGCCGACGATCACCCAAGTAATCTCACCCTGCTGCAGCAAATGCGCAGCGGCAGAATCGACATTAAGCAGGCTGGGTATCTGCTCCCCGATCAATTCCCACGCAGTTAAGCGTGAACCTTGCAGCCAAGGACGGGTTTCATTGACGTGCACACAAGTGAGCAAGCCTGCCGCATGCGCCGCACGCACCACGCCCAAAGCGGTTCCAAAACCACCTGTAGCCAATGCGCCGGTATTACAGTGCGTCATCACATGTTGCGGACCGGCATTGGCTCGATTAATCACCTCTAAACCCAATTGCGCCATAGACAGATTGGCTTCACGGTCAGCATTGAGAATATCCAACGCTTGTTGCTCTAATACTGCTAAAGGCTCAGCATGTTGCGCAGCAACGTCTAGGCAATCACGCATTTTCTGTAATGCCCAAAACAAGTTCACTGCAGTCGGACGCGACGCTGCTAATTCGGCAAAGTCAGCTTCTAATGCTGCTTGCCAGTCATTCACCCCGTTAACAAAGTGCTGCTGAGCCGCCAATACCACAGCAAAAGCTGCGGCAATACCAATGGCTGGAGCCCCACGCACACGCATCTGCGCAATGGCTTGCGCAACATCTGTGGAGGTCTCATAGCGCTGCCAGATCTCTTGCTGTGGCAGCAGACGCTGATCAAGTAAATAGAGGCCGCCCTCACGCCAATCTAAGGCTTTTACTTTCTCAGCAGCGAGCATTTGTTCGCGTATCATTGGCATGACCCCTTGAAAAATAAGCAATTATAGCCGAATCTGCGTATAAAATCGCACAAACAACTGTGCCTCAAGTTATCGCAACTGCGTCAGAGCCATTCAACCTACAGAACATTATTGGTCAGTATTTTATTCGCATAGGAAGCCGCGCATGCCGCACTCGCCGTTAGATTGTTTGTTATTGCCCGAGTGGCTGGTACCGGTCGAACCGGCTGGCGTGGTATTGAGAAACTATGCAATTGGCATACGCGATGATCGTATCGCTCTGATCGCGCCTCGCGAGCAGGCTTTAAAAACACCTTGCGCAGATGTTCGTGAACTACCCAACACCCTGTTAACCCCCGGCCTGATTAACGCACACGGCCATGCGGCAATGAGCTTATTTCGCGGTCTGGCGGATGATCTACCCTTACAGACTTGGCTCAATGAGCATATTTGGCCAGCCGAAGCGCAATGGGTGAACGAAGACTTTATTCGTGATGGCACAGAGCTCGCAATTGCTGAGCAGCTAAAAAATGGTGTCAGCTGTTTTTCAGACATGTATTTTTTTCCTGAGATTGTTTGCCAGCAAGTGCACAGCAGTGGTATTCGCGCGCAAATCACTGTACCGATGCTGGACTTTCCCGTGCCCGGCGCTCGCAACAGCGCCGAAGCGTTACGCCAAGGCTTGCAACTCTTTGATGATTTCAAGCAACACCCGCGTTTAACCATAGGCTTCGGTCCGCACGCGCCCTACACCGTTGGCGATCAGGGCTTAGACAATATCGTTATGCTGGCCGCGCAATTGGACGCACCCGTGCAAATGCATGTGCATGAAACCGCATTTGAGGTTCAGCAGAGCATCGAAAAATACGGCGAACGCCCCTTGGCACGCTTAGCACGCTTAGGCTTGCTCGGCCCGCGCTTTCAAGCCGTACACATGACGCAAGTTAACGATGACGATATCGCCCTCTTAGTGCAGAGCAACAGCAGCGTTATTCATTGCCCTGAATCCAACTTAAAACTGGCGAGCGGTTTCTGCCCGGTGGAGCGTCTTTGGAGTGCTGGGGTTAACGTGGCGATTGGCACTGATGGCGCTGCCAGTAATAACAACCTCGACTTACTCGGTGAAACCCGCACGGCAGCTTTGCTGGCCAAAGCAGTGGCCCAGTCCGCCAGCGCACTCGATGCTCACCGTGCTCTGCGCATGGCCACACTAAATGGCGCGCGCGCCTTAGGCATTGATACTCAGACCGGTAGCTTAGAAGTCGGCAAACTTGCGGACATGACAGCTTTTAACTTTAACGACCTGTCAGTGCAGCCTGTTTATGACCCCGTGTCGCAGCTGATTTACGCGGCGGCACGCAACTGCGTTGAGCACGTCTGGGTGGGCGGCAAACAGCTGCTGAAAGACCGCCAACTAGTGCGTATGGATGAACAAAAAATCATTGCAAATAGCCAGCAATGGGCTCGAAAAATATCAAATAAATCAAATAGTTAAATGATTAAGTTAAAGCTTATAATAGATACTGCTTGCCTACTGCCGTGAAGACTCAAGTAAAATCCCAAAAAAACTGGCATGATGTCCCCCTCAAATCGCGGCATATATCGTATAGGACTGGGTTATGACCAATGTAGACCATGCTGAAATTGCGAAGTTTGAAGCCTTGGCTCACCGCTGGTGGGATCGTGAAAGCGAATTTAAACCTTTGCATGATATCAACCCATTACGCGTCAACTGGATCAATGAGCGCGCGCCTTTAGCCGGGAAAAAAGTTTTGGATGTGGGCTGCGGTGGTGGCATTTTAAGCGAAGCAATGGCTCAGCGTGGCGCACAGGTGATGGGCATCGATATGGGCGAAGCGCCTTTAGCCGTCGCGCGCCTGCATCAACTGGAAAGTGGTGTTGAAGTCGAATATCGACAAATCACCGCTGAAGCGTTAGCCGAAGAAATGCCAGAACAGTTTGATGTGGTGACCTGCCTAGAAATGCTTGAGCACGTACCTGACCCTGCTTCAATTATTCGTGCCTGTTACGCCATGGTTAAGCCGGGTGGCCAAGTGTTTTTCTCAACCATCAATCGCAACCCCAAGGCCTATCTTTTTGCCATTGTTGGTGCGGAATACATCATGCGTCTGTTACCGCGTGGCACCCACGATTTCAAAAAATTCATTCGCCCTTCCGAATTAGGCGCATGGAGTCGTGCGGCTGGTTTACAGGTGCAAGACATTATTGGCCTAACCTACAACCCGCTCACCAAGCGCTACAAACTTGAAGCCGATGTGGATGTGAATTACATGTTGCACACCACCAAGGATGCCTGATGCGTATTCAAGCGGTGTTGTTTGATATGGACGGTACCTTACTGGATACGGCAAAAGATTTTTATGCCATCTTGCAAGGTATGCGCGCTGAACGCGGTCTAGCCGCATTAACCGATGAGATTAAGTTTCGTCAGTATGTTTCACGCGGCGCGCAAGCAATGGTTGCTTACGCCTTTGCCAGTCCAGCGGATAATCCTGAGTTAGAGTCTTTGCGCGCAGAGTTCCTGGCTCGTTACGAGTTGCAACACGCAAAATTTACTGCTCCTTTTCCTGGCGTTTTAGAACTTTTGCAGCGCTTAGAGCGTGCGGATATCCGCTGGGGCGTCGCAACCAATAAACCATTGCGTTTTGCTCAGCCAATCATGGATTCACTCAGCCTGTCTGCACGCAGCGCGGTGCTGCTTTGTCCTGATCATGTTGAAAAAAGTAAGCCTGCGCCCGATATGTTGCTGGCTGCTTGCGAGCAACTGCAACTTGACCCGCGCGAAGTGATGTATGTTGGCGATGATCAGCGTGATATTGACGCCGGCCGCGCGGCTAACATGCGTACAGTGGCTGTGCGTTATGGTTATATTGCAGCCGGCGACAATCCGTCCAATTGGGGCGCTGATGCAGTGATTGATAACATTGCTGAACTAGAGTCGTTACTCGAAGCGCAATGCGGCTGTTAATTGTCATCCCAACAGTGCCTGCGCAAGATAGATTTAACCTGAGCTAATTGGCTTACCTTATTGATTTTAAAGAGATGAGTTATGTTTGATTACACTGCACCTGCTGACCTATTGAAAGACCGTGTCATTTTGGTAACCGGCGCTGGCCGTGGTATCGGTGCAGAAGCGGCGCGCACCTACGCGGCACATGGCGCAACCGTCTTGCTACTCGGCAAAACGGAAAAGCGTTTAAATGCTGTCTATGATGAGATTGTTGCTGCCGGCCACTCTGAGCCGGTGGTGATTCCTTTGGACCTAGAAAAAGCAGCGCCAGAGGCTTACCAAGAGTTAGCCGCGATGGTCGAAAGCGAATTTGGTCGCCTAGACGGACTGCTACACAATGCTTCTATTTTAGGCCCGCGCACACCGCTTGAGCAGCTCGCTGGCGAGAACTTCGCCAAAGTCATGCAAATTAACGTTAACGCCATGTTTATGCTCAACAGTGCAATGCTGCCGTTATTGCGCTTATCTAAAGATGCCTCGGTGATCTTCACTTCAAGCAGCGTCGGACGCAAAGGCCGCGCTTACTGGGGAGCCTATGCGGTGTCAAAATTTGCTACTGAAGGCCTCATGCAAGTCATGGCCGACGAGTGCGATGACACCAGTATTCGCGCCAATAGCGTCAACCCCGGCGCTACCCGCACAGATATGCGCGCCCATGCTTACCCTGGCGAAAACCCGCTGAACAATCCAACACCCGCCGAAATCATGCCGGTGTATTTGTACCTTATGGGCGCAGAGAGTACTGGGGTAACGGGTCAGGCGTTTGACGCTCAGTAAGCAATATTGAATTAAGATTTATATTAAGCGCTAAGCCAGACGGCTTGGCGCTTTTTTGTTTGTCTCAAGCAACACTTATTTCGCACTGCAAAACCGCGCTGTCAGCATCAGCTTAATTAAGAACAGCGGAAACAAAAAAGCGCCCTAATCTTAGAGCGCTTTTTTTTGTAGCAAGAATTTACTCGGGACGTAAGCGACGCACTGGCGCATTGCGGCTGCTACCAGGCTTCTTATTGCTTGAAGGACCGCTTGCACGTGGCTTTCTTGAGTCTTTAGCAAACTCCGCCGGTTGCTCTTTGTTAGTGGTGTACACAGTTTTATCTGCACCACGTCGAACATTGCGCGCCGCAGCAACAGGCTTAGCAGTTTTACGCTGCTGACGATCCAGTTTGTCTTTGGCTTTCTCGCTCATTTCAGGTAACAAGATAGGCTCAAGACCGACTTCTTTACTGAGAATATCCAGTTCAGCTTGACCCATTTCACGCCAGCGCCCCATGCTCAGCTCTGATGTTAGGAATACCGGACCAAAACGTACACGCTTCAAACGGCTGACCACCACGTCTTGGGATTCCCACAAACGACGCACTTCACGGTTACGGCCTTCCATCACCACGCAGTGGAACCAGCGGTTGTAGCCTTCGCCACCCGGAGCCGCTTGTACGTCAGTAAACTTAGCCGGACCATCTTCTAGCATCACGCCACGCTTAAGATTTTCAATCATCTCTTCCGTGACTTCACCACGCACACGTACCGCATACTCACGGTCCATTTGGTAGGAGGGATGCATTAAACGGTTGGCCAGCTCACCGTCAGTGGTGAACATCAGTAAACCTGTGGTGTTGATGTCTAAACGACCAATATTGATCCAACGGCCGGTATGCGGACGTGGTAAACGATCAAATACAGTTGGACGACCTTCCGGGTCATTACGCGTGCACACTTCGCCTTCTGGCTTGTTGTAAATCAGTACACGGCGCTGCAAGTAGGTTTCTGCATCTTGTTTCAGTGGACGGCCATCAACAGTGATGGAATCCAGTGCATCAACCCGCGCACCGAGTTTCGCCACGCGCGCATTGACCATCACCCGGCCATCACTGATCCACTGCTCAATATCACGACGCGAGCCAAAGCCCATGCGCGCCAATACTTTCTGCAGTTTCTCGCCTGCAGGGGTTACGGCAATTTTCTTGCTTTTGTCGTTTTTGACTTTTTCGCTTGCTGGTGCAGCAGGCTTTTTGGATTTATCGTTCATTTCAAGCACCTCCCGGTGGGTCGCTTTTCAGTTATTAAATTGCAAATATTGCAAGTGCGTCATCATACGCGCAGCGTCGCCAATAGACGATATAAATCAGTCAGTGCGCTGGGTTAAATGCCACGCTTGGTGAATCTTTTTATTGCGCGCAAAGTCAGGGTCGAAGGTTTTATCGGTGATATTGGTCACTTGGTAACGCGCCTCAATGCTTTCATCCATCACAAAGCGACGGAAGTTATTAGAGAAATACAGACTGCCACCTGGGGCTAAGCGTGCCATGGCACGGTCGAGCAGCAGAACATGGTCACGCTGTATATCAAACACATCTTCCATCCGCTTGGAATTGGAGAAGGTTGGCGGATCAAGGAAAATCAGATCATAGCTTTCACGATCATTTTCCAGCCACACCATCACATCAGCATGCACCAAACTGTGTTTATCAGAAAAACCATTGAGCGCTAGATTGCGTTTAGCCCAATCTAAATAGGTTTTCGACAAGTCCACGCTGGTGGTGGTGCGTGCGCCACCTTTAGCCGCATGCACAGTGGCTGCTGCGGTGTAGCAAAATAGATTTAAGAAACGCTTACCAGCGGCTTCCTTTTGAATACGCATGCGCATTGGACGGTGATCCAAGAACACTCCGGTATCCAAATAGTCAGTCAAGTTGACCAGTAACTTCACGCCACCTTCAGAGATGTGCATGAACTGGCCACGCTCAGCTTGACGCTCGTACTGACGCGTGCCGGCCTGACGCTCGCGACGCTTGATAACGATGCGCTCAGGCGGCACATCCAAGACGGTCGGAATCGCGGCTAAGGCATCCAAAAAACGCCCTTTGGCTTTCTCGGGATCGATGGTTTTTGGCGCAGCGTACTCTTGCACGTGCACCCAGTCTGCGTAGATATCTACCGCTAAAGCATACTCAGGCATATCTGCATCATAGAGGCGGTAGCATTCAACCTGCTCTTTACGCGCCCACTTACCCAACTGTTTGAAATTCTTTTGTAGACGGTTAGCAAACATCTGCCCGCCTTCACTTAAACGAGCCGACTCAATCGGCGCAGCTGATTCGCGCTCAGGCTCGCCGGTTAAACGTGGTGCTTCATCATAATCAACTGCTGCACCAGGTTTGGTGTGCGTAGTGACGCGATCAGCTAAAACAAAACGCTCTGGCTGAACTTGGAATAATAATAAGCGGCACGGCAAGGCACCGTTAAACAATGAATACTGCTTATGACTGCGTAAACCCATGCGTTTGCCCAGTTGTGGCGCGCCGGTAAAGACGGCTGCTTCCCAACCGAGACAAGCACTGCGTAGACGCTCACCTAAGTATTGATAGAGATAGAGCAAGCTGGCTTCATCGCCTAAACGCTCACCGTACGGCGGGTTGGTCACCACCAAACCGGTTTGGCCATGATCAGGCTTTGGCTCAAAAGTAGCCAACTCGCCCTGGTAAATATTAATCCAACTAGCTAAGCCTGCGCGTTCAATATTATTGCGCGCTGGCTGGATTAAACGCGGATCACCTTCATAACCACGAATCCATAACGGCGGCTTGGCTAAACCAATCTCGGCGCGCTGCTGCGCTTCTTCATACAACGGCTGCCAAAGCTGTGGCTGATGCCCAAGCCAGTTGCTAAAACCCCAACGCTCACGACGTAAGTTTGGCGCGATATCGGCAGCCATCATCGCACCTTCAACTAAGAAGGTGCCAACACCACACATAGGATCCGTTAGTGCGGCACCCTGCTTGGCCAGCGCAGGCCAGCCGGCGCGTAGTAAAATCGCCGCGGCAAGATTTTCTTTTAGCGGTGCCGCGCCCTGCTGCAAACGATAACCACGTTGGTGCAAGCTGGTGCCAGATAAATCCAAGGATAAGGTTGCTTCACCACGGTTTAAGTGCAAATGGATGCGTACGTCAGGACTGATTTTATCCACCGAAGGACGATTGCCTTCTTTGTCGCGCAACGCATCAACAATCGCATCTTTAACTTTTAGTGCGCCAAAATGGGTGTTATCAATGCCCGATCCACGCCCGGTAAACTCCACCGACAAAGTGCCGTTGGCTTGCAGATGCTCTGACCAATCCAAATCATTGATGCCGTGATATAGATCTTCCACGGTTTTCACACTGAAACGCTTGAGCACTAAGAGTACGCGGTTAGCCAAACGTGACCAAAGACACATGCGATAAGCATCTTCTAGGGTGCCACGACCGGAAACGCCGGATAATTGCTCGCGGGCATCGGTTAAACCAAGCGACTGCGCTTCATCTAGCAACAGACCCTCAAGACTCTTTGGGCATGTTAAATACAGTTCAACTTCTTTTTGCTCAGGCATAAAATTCTCAGTGTGTGCATCAAGGGTGCAAATAAAATATTGAGTCGACAATGACACAGCCTATTCGATGACCTTTCATCGGTTTTATCACGCTGCATTCGATCCTCTGCAAGGCTGTCGACTGACAATCTAAAAACGTTTGTAAAAATGGAAAGCGTTGATAACACTCGCTTTGCGCCATTTCTTTTCGAAACAATTTGTCACTTATGCTGATTACTCAAAAAAACAGCATCTATATATAGCCAAACAATCATTCCAACCGAAGCAATCATTGGTTAGAACTCGTACGTGCTTTTCTATTTGCGCACTCGAGACTGATCGTAAAGCAAGTGGTTTGAAACTGTACAGTATAAGGCTTTACTTAAAAGCCTGCGGCAACATTCTAGTCAAAAACTGAGGGCTATACCCAATGAGAAGACTCAAGCGTGATCCGTTAGAACGTGCTTTTTTACGTGGCTACCAACATGGTGTCACTGGTAAGTCGCGCGAACTCTGTCCTTTTAACTTATTATCTGCCCGCCAAGCTTGGTTAAACGGCTGGCGTGAAGGCCGTGGCGATAACTGGGACGGCTATCGTGGCACTGCCGGCATCCATCGACTTAATGAGCTCAATGCCGTAGGTTGACTTGGCTTTGTAGTGATTGGTGAGGCTCTGCAATGGAGCCTCACTTATGAAACCTCTGAATAACCACCTGCGTAGCTGCCACTGCGTTAAAAACTTACTCAAAATACTCATTTACTCGTTGTAAACTGCGCTTTTTCGCAAGTTTTGATTCGCTAGCGCTCTCACTACGGGTCAGCCTTTGGCTGTTACTCCCGTTGGTCGTTGCGCCTTGTGTTAACGTCCTCGGTAACGTTATCCAGAGGTACCTTATGTATTTAATTGACGACCTTACTGTTTACGCAGTCCAGCAATCGCATCCACCGATTCGCGAATTAACTGAGGACCTTTATAAATAAAGCCAGAATAAACCTGCACTAAACTTGCACCGGCTTGAATTTTCTCAGCCGCATGCTGGCCTTGAGTAATGCCGCCTGCAGCAATAATAGGTAAGCGACCAGCTAATGTTTCAGCCAGCACACGCACCACATGCGTGCTTTGCTCGCGCACTGGCGCACCAGACAAGCCACCCGCCTCATCGGCATGCAACATGCCTTCAACACCTTTGCGGGAAACCGTTGTATTGGTTGCAATCACCGCATCCATACCAGTTTCTATTAAAATATGCGCCACATCGGTAATTTCTTCATCACTCATATCTGGTGCGATCTTAATGGCTAAAGGAACGCGCTTACCATGCAAAGCGGTCAAGTCTTCTTGGCGTTGACGCAACGTTTCCAGTAAGTTTTTCAGCGAATCGCCAAATTGCAATGTGCGCAGTCCTGGGGTGTTCGGCGAACTTACGTTGACCGTAATGTAACTGGCAGAACCATAAACTTTATCCAAACAATACAAATAATCATCGGCGGCGTTTTCAACCGGTGTGTCAAAGTTTTTGCCGATATTGATCCCCAACACGCCTGAAAAATTGGCTGCTTGCACACGCGCCAATAAATGCTCGACACCAAGGTTATTAAAACCCATACGATTAATCACGCCCTCTGCTGCTGGCAGGCGGAACAAACGCGGCTTGGGATTACCCGGTTGTGCGCGTGGCGTAACCGTACCTATTTCAATAAAACCAAAGCCTAAACCCGCCAAACCCTGAATGGCGTCACCGTTTTTATCAAGACCCGCGGCAAGTCCGACAGGATTAGGGAACTCTATGCCCATCACTGATACAGGCAGCGCGCTTGGTTTTTTTACCAATAGACGGGTTAAGCCGAGACGGCCACTGGCACCGAGCAAATCAATCGTCAACTCGTGTGCGGTCTCAGGTGATAGTTTAAATAATAAGCGTCGAGATAAGTCGTACATAGATAGGCATCAAATTAAATAAGTTTAATGGTCTAATTGTAGCGGATTAAGAAAATCAGCGCAGGTCTAAAACCCTTCTTAGCGATGGATTTTAATGACAAAACCACCACAGTTTCGGTTTTATGCTAAAAAGGTTGGCATTACCAGCTAAGTAATCTTATCTTAAAGCAATTGTGTCTATGCGAAATCATTCGGTTTACAGCACTTAAAATGCGTAAACTTAGGTCCTTAGACAAGCAAATCTAATAATAAACCAAACACGCTAAAATCTTAGTCAAGCTAGATATAGCGGTGTAGCATGCATGTGATTGCGTTCTCGATTAGTAGCACAACGAATAAGGTATAGTGTGTAAATGAGTCAACCTTTATCTTCTTTATTGTCGCGCATCAGTAGCCTATTAAAGCGCTCTGATGACGATTCAGCCCGTTCAACACCTGAGCAAATTGCCCGGCGCATAGCTTTGCCTTTTGTTGATCTTGCGATTCCTAGCACATCTATTTGCTGGAGGAATAACCTTTACTTCCAGCATCTATATGACTTACCTCGCAGCGCATTATCAGGCCCGATACAAGAAGACAAAGCCGAAGCCCATAGTTTCTTAGCTAACATTGTTAGTAAAACAATCGATACCGAATGCATAATTGATCTGCGCGATATTTATGGCCTTTCCGAATCTGTTTGCGGCTTACAACCCTTACAAAGTTTAGAGAGTTTTGCTACCAGTGATCAATGCCGTCACATCCGTATCATTAGCTACCGGGATTTTGAAAAAATCATCACTCAAGCCATTCCGCATTTTTTAAGTGATCAGCCAATCAGCCTGCGTCAAGCAAACTGGTTAGGTGGGCATTTATTTTGGGCCAGTGAGCAATACAGTTGTGAGCTAGCTTGCGCTGTGGTCTATGCGAAACGCCGTGGCTTAGATCTTCCTAAGCGCAGCTACATCAGTCGCTACGCGTTAAATAGTGATGCGCTACGAACACTACAAAAACATTACCATGTGCTTCTTATGCCAGAGCAGGCATGGGCAGATCGGCAGTTTATGGCTATTTTAGTTGACTCAAGCATTCCCTATGCTCGCCTCACGCTGACTAAATCACCTGAGCAAAGAGAGGTTTTACTGTTACCTCGACACAAAAAGCTCTCAGACAACCTAGGTAAAGGCTTGAAGCTAGCCGGTGCTTTTGATGCCACTGAAACGCTTCTGCGACTCGCCGAATACCGATAACAGCTAAAATCCGGCAATATTTTGCAGCAATAATCTGCTATCCCCCGCATGTTCCCTACCCGCACACCGACACAAAACTGATTCATTCAGAGCCGAAGATAAAGCGTTGCATATAAAAAAAGACTGTATATAATAACAGGCACTGTATATAACAACAGAGTCTTGCCATGCTGAAGCTAACCAAACGTCAATCAGAAATTTTAAGCTTTCTTAAAACCTGGATAGAAGACAACGGCTACCCGCCAACCCGTGCTGAAATTGCTAAAGAGCTCGGTTTTAAGTCGCCCAACGCAGCTGAAGATCACCTAAAAGCCTTGGCGCGCAAAGGTGTTATTGAGATGATTCCTGGCGCATCGCGCGGTCTAAAAATTATTGATAGTGGCGATGACGAAGCATTTGCAGCAAACGACAACGAGCTGCCAATTATTGGTCGAGTGGCAGCTGGCGAACCCATTTTGGCCCAGCAGCACATTGAAAGCTCTTGCCCCGTCAGCCCCGAGTTATTTCACCCGCGCGCCGACTATTTATTACAAGTGCGCGGCATGAGCATGAAAGATATTGGCATTCTTGATGGTGATTTACTCGCAGTGCATATCACTAATGAAGCGCGTAACGGCCAAATAGTTGTGGCGCGTATTGATGAAGATGTCACCGTTAAACGCTATAAGCGTGAAGGCAACACTGTTTGGCTACTGCCAGAAAATAGCGATTTCGAACCGATAAAAGTTGATTTAAAAACACAAAATTTAACCATCGAAGGTTTAAGTGTCGGCGTTATACGCCGCTAATGAGGTCTTATGTACCCTAATCAATCATTTGAGTCGAAACAAATATCCTTGTTTGAACAGCAATTCAGCTTTCAAGGCGCAGCGGTAGCACCTCTTTTTGTTGAAACGACCAGTCTTGCGCCGGTCAAACCTGCTGCTGATCTTGGTGTATTTAGCGAAATTTCCTTGTCAGGTAGCGCGCAGCAATGCTTACAGCTGATCGCTCCGATCCTTCGTGATTTAAGCGATAACCAAAAAGATCGCTGGTTGACCTTGGTTTCGCCGCCACAACAAATTACCGCACAGTGGTTACGTAATGCAGGGCTGAACCGTGAGCGTATCTTGGTTCTACGGCCGCGCGGCTTGCAAAGCAGTCAAGAATTGGCCTGTGAAGCATTACGTTTAGGCCGCAGTCACACGGTAATCAGTTGGTTCAACCCACTACCTACTGCTGCACAAGCGCAATTAGTTAACGCAGCGCTGGTTGGCGCTGCGCAAAGTTTAAATATCAGGCAACCCTTCACGATCTGATTATCCCCGAGCAGATCGTTTGCCGCGCAGCCGTTAAAAGCTGCGTGGCTTTTTTATTCAAACCAGAAAGTATAGCAATTACTGCGCTAGCAGCTTTTCCCATTCCTTGGTTTCTTTCTTTGAAGCGGCACCTAATAACTCTAATGCTTGACGCAAGCGGAAGCGAGTTAAGTCAGGGCCTAAAATAGCCATCGCATCCAATACCGATACTGAACTAGCCTGCCCGGTAATAGCCGCAAACATCAGCGGCATCATATCGCGCAACTTCAACTCCAAGAGTTCACCGGTTGCGTTAATGCAGGCAGTGATAGCGTCTTTATCCCACTGGCGCAGGGCTTCAAGCTTCCACAAAGTGATCTGCAACACTTGGCGAACCTGATCCACATTGAGTTTTTTATGGGTAAATAACTCAGCTGTAAGTGGCACAGTGCCCGAGAAGAAGAATCCGGCTAATGGTGCAATCTGGCTAAGGGTTTCAACGCGGCCTTGCACATGCGGCGCAATCTGCATGACGTAGTCACTGTTAAATGCCCACTGCCGCGCGGCATCAGCAAACTGTTCAACACTCAACTCGCGCAGCCACTGACCATTCAGCCAAGACAGTTTTTCCACATCAAAGATGGGGCCGCCCAAAGACACTCGATTGATATCAAAGTGCTCAATCATTTCTGTCAGAGAGAACTTCTCGCGCTCATCAGGCATCGACCAGCCCATACGACCCAAATAGTTAAGCATGGCTTGCGGTAAATAACCCATGCGCTCATAAAAGGTAATTGACGTTGGGTTTTTACGCTTCGAGAGCTTGCTCTTATCGGGATTACGCAGCAG
>Ga0209075_1002109_pt1 | contig 17889 bp, 18 predicted proteins | sample Stecom2011_FD_187523 | JGI IMG/M metagenome (GOLD analysis project Ga0209075, IMG submission 187523) | Agricultural soil microbial communities from Utah to study Nitrogen management - Steer compost 2011 (SPAdes) (version 2) | ecosystem: Environmental > Terrestrial > Soil > Agricultural land...
AAATGATATTTTAAGACAAGCCAGAGAGGAAGTTATTCAATCAGCTTGGATATTAAATATAAAGAAATGATATTTGTCAAACAATAACTTTAGGGTGGGTTATATGGCCACCTTTTTATTTTATATATATGAGTTTAAATTTAAAGAATGATCTTTGTGTTTTTGATATTGAATCTACAGGATTAGATGTATCACAAGATAGAATTGTAGAAATTTCAATGTTGAAAATCACTCCTAAAGGGGAAGAGACACGCTTGACATTGCGTATTAACCCAGAAATAGAGATTTCTAAAGAGAGCTCAGAAATTCATGGAATAACTAAAGAAGACATTAAGGATTCTCCAACTTTTAAGGAAGCTGCAGATCAAATTGCAGAGTTTATAGCCTCTTCGGATTTAGCAGGATTCAACTCTAATAAATTTGATATTCCAATGCTAGCAGAAGAGTTTTTAAGAGTAAATCATGATTTTGATATGCGTGCCCGTAAGTTTATAGATGTTCAAAACATTTTTCACAAAATGGAGCAACGTACGCTTGTAGCAGCATATAAATTTTATTGTGATGAGGATTTAATTAATGCACACAGTGCTGAAGCAGATGTAACAGCAACCTACGAAGTACTTAAAGCTCAGGTTCAACGTTATGAAGAACTTGAAAACGACATGGAGTTTTTAGCAGAATTCTCTACCCACAATAAGTTTAAAATCATTGATTTTGCAGGTCGTTTAGCAGAGAACGAAAAAGGTCAAGCCGTATATAACTTTGGTAAACATAAAGGTAAGACCATAGAGGAGGTTGATAACAACGAGCCGGGTTACTATGGTTGGATGATGAACGGTAATTTCCCAAGATATACGAAAGCAGTTCTTAAAAAAGAAATGGAGATAATCAAATCCAAAAGAGTAGAGAACAAGAAAATACAAAAAGAGCAAGAGGAAAAACGCATGGAGAACAAAATCGAAGCGTTAAAAAGTAAATTTGGAAAATAATTAGCTATGAAAATTATTTGTATTGGCAGAAATTACGCGGAACACGCAAAAGAGATGAACTCTCCCCTACCCGATGTTCCAATGTTTTTTATGAAACCAGATACAGCACTTTTACCAAAAAAAAATCCTTTCTATTATCCAAACTTCACAAAGGAACTTCATTTTGAATGTGAATTGGTAGTGAAAATAAAAAAGCTGGGTAAAAACATAGCTGAAAAATATGCTCATGAATATTATGACGAAGTAGGAATAGGAATTGATTTTACGGCTAGAGATTTACAGCAAATTTGCAAAGAAAAAGGTCATCCATGGGAAATCGCCAAGGCTTTTGAACATAGTGCTCCATTAGGAAATCACTTTCTGCCGCTTGAAGGAAAGAAGATTCAAGACATAGATTTTCGGTTAGAAAAAAACGGGGAGATCGTACAAAAAAGCAACAGTAAACACATGATATTTAGTGTTGACCAACTCATTGCTTATGTATCGAAATTTATGACCCTAAAAATTGGAGACTTAATTTTTACAGGAACACCTGAAGGAGTTGGACCAGTTAAAATCGGAGACCATTTAGAAGGGTATATCGGAGAAGAAAAATTGTTGAGCTTAAAAATAAAGTAATACAATTCCAACTGAACAATTATCAAATGGAAGAGAAAATTAAGGTAACGAAAACAGTAAGGTATTTTACTCACGGAAATGCAGAAACAGCTGATAATATTTGGATTGTTCTTCATGGTTACGCTCAGTTACCTGAATATTTCATTCGAAAATTTCAAGATTTAGATCCAATAAAAAATTTCATTGTTGCTCCTGAAGGCATGCACCGATTTTATAGAAAAGGTAGTTATGGCCGTGTAGGAGCATCATGGATGACAAAAGAAGCACGTTTAGATGACATTGAAGACAATCAAAATTATTTGAATCAATTGGCTGACAGCTTACTCAAAAACAACAATTTTAAACAACGTTATTTATTAGGGTTCTCACAAGGTGGAGCAACGGCCTCGAGATGGCATCATAGCGGAAAATTCAATGCTCATCACTTTATTTTATGGGCGAGTGTCTTTCCTGATGACATTTCAATTGAAGACGGGAAATCTGGAATGTTAGCATCGAACAACTACTTTGCAATAGGTCAATCTGATCCTTTTTTTGATGGGAAAATTGAAGAACTAAAGTCTTTTTTTGAGAAGCAAGAATTCTCCACTAAATTCAAACAGTTTGACGGTCATCATGACATTGATAAAAAGACACTTTTAGCGATAGCCGAAGAATGCGAGAATTTATAATGACTTGTATATTGAATACAGTTCATACAATTTACATCACATTTAATTGTTCTTTTGATTGAACCGTTCTTGTCCTGCCAAGTTTCTATTGGAGTTTCTAAAATCTTCTTTATAAAGATATTTTTTCTGTAAACTTTCAAAAGGACGGTAAACGTAATAGAATTCATCATTATAAACTTTAATATTTTCTACATAGCGATAAAATAAGGTAAACTTATTTTGTTTAATTCCAGTAGCTAAGTTTATTTCATAAACATCAGTATATCCAGCATCGTTATAAAATGTATAAATCGTTTTTGTAATTGGGTCTTGTATCATTTTATGTTCCCAATTTGATTTACCTATGTTTTTATGAAAATCGATGGCAATACTATCAACCTTTTCACCAGAATAAGGATCGTACGAAAACATAAAGTCTTTATAGAAATCAAAAACATATGCCAAGTCATTCACTAAAAAGAATTCACTATAAGGAGCTTCATAATAAATGGAATTTGTAAAAACGTTCGCCCCTACCCAAATTTCTCGATCAATTCCTGTTTCATTTTCCATATCCCATGCCCATAGTTTGGTTCTTACATCTGCCCACTTAAACTCAGCACGGTAATGTTCCATCATTTCTGTATCCACCACATGGTGCAAAAGCACATGACTGGTATCACTTAAATCAACATTTATAATGTCAAATGCTGGATAATGGGATTTGTAAGTTGTAAAAAACAACTGCTCATTGTACAAGGTGTCTAATATTGGTTGAATATAATTATCGTGTTCTTGGCGCGATACTTTATTAAAGTTCAATCTTTTTTCATTTGTCATCATAAAATCATTGGATTCACAACGTAAGTAAACCCTATTCCTATAATCAGTCATTAAAGATAAAGCTGATTCGGGCGCCCTTCTTCTTGAAAGGATACTGTCTTGTTTGAAATAAATTAATTCACTCGCGGTTTTTAATCGTTTTGGATAAGCCAATAAAACCATTGTTTCTTCATCAATAATTACATAATCACTCACACTTATTCTATCAGATAAGAATGCGGTTTCAGGTGAATAAGAAGATTTAACATCAAACTCCATTGAAGATTGACCATCATAACCAAAAAGGAAATGAAATGAGATAGGTTTACCCTTTTTGATATTTCGATCAAAAGAAGCTAAACTTATTAGTGTATCTAAAGGAAAATAACCATCTCTAACGCCCTTTACTCTAATCACATTGTTCTTTGGTAATGCAACATCAAATGAACCATTGTTATGCGTCCATTGCTTATACAGAATCTCATTTGAGGAGCTATAAACACTCAGCTTCACTGAGTCAATAGATGACATCGTCATTTTATCTTCAAATGAAAACTGCAAGGATGCTTTCTGTGCATAAGTCCCAAAAGTCAAAATCACGAATATGTAGCTTAGAATTCTCATGGTTGTTTTAAATAGAGATGCACAATTAAATTTATTCCATAAAAAATTGGAATAATAGGCTGTGATTCATTAATAATTCAATAAAACGGCTCCGACTTTTGTTTTATTTTCAATCGCTTTTATTAATTCAGTTTCCAGCAACGATTTAAATAACTATCTTTCTAATATGCGTTTGATAAATACATAAATGTTAATAGATTTACACAAAACGAAGGATAAAAATGAAACTCACAAATCAAATATACAAAGGAGCAAATGGGAAAGAATCATTGATTGATTTTCAGGAACCAGATGGTTTTGAATACCAAGACATTGTTGTCTTCATCCATGGTTATAAAGGCTATAAAGACTGGGGAGCTTGGAACTTAGTTCAAAAATACTTCGTTACGAGTGGTATAGCATTTTGCAAATTCAATATGAGTCATAACGGTGGAACAATTGAAGAACCAATAGACTTTCCAGATTTAGAAGCTTTTTCCTTGAATCGATACACCTATGAATTAGAAGACGTTCATCACGCATTAGATTGGGTAGCAGAAAAGGTGGAAATCAGCAATAAACGAATTCATTTGATTGGCCACAGCAGAGGGGGTGGAATTGCCATCCTTTCAAGTTCAGATCCACGTTTCTCTTCTGTAATTACGTGGGCAAGTATATCTGATATCGGCAGTCGTTTTCCAGAAGGAGAAACTTTAGAAAAATGGAAGAACAAAGGTTTTTATACCGTTCGAAATTCTCGCACTGAACAGGATATGCCGCATAAATATGTACTGTATGAAGATTGGATTGCAAACAAATCAATTTTAAACATTGAGGAGAAAGCTAAAGACATCAAAGTTCCTGCCTTGCATATACATGGTGACAAAGATGATTCTGTTTCTATTACCGAATCCGAAGCTTTAAGTTTATGGACTACTGGTAAACTTATTATTATCAATGGTGCGAATCACACTTTTGAAACACATCAACCCTATGAAGAAAGTGAAATGCCTCACAAACTTCACGAGGCTTGTGTACTCAGCCTTCAATTCATTGAGGGTCAAGAAGAAAAATAAATATCGTTTTATTTACTAATGGTGCTTTTCTTTTGAATGAATTAGTGATTTTGTCTTCTAAAATGAAGGTATATAACAAAATATATGTTAATTATTCAATAGATTGTTGTAACTTTGAGCCTATTAAAATCAGATAAACTATACAAAATGAAAGTTATTTATGTAGCGTTAATTGGATTGTTTATTCTTTCATCATGTGCCTCGAATGAAGAAACAAATGAAGAAAATAAGCAAACAAGTATATTAGAAATAGACAACACTAATAATGATACTGAAGGTGCTTCTGTATTAACGAAAATTGCTCATCAATGGACTTTAGTCAACCGAACCAATACTAAAAAAGATAAAAGTGTTGATTACAGTACTGAAGCTCCTGCAATTATTACACACTTCGAAAAAAACGGTTTTTTCAGCATTTATGATCTCCTTGAAATAAAAGAAAACGGCCAACAAACAGAAACATTAAAGATGCGCTCATCAGGTCAATGGGAGGTGCATAATGAAGATGAATTAGTAATGCGACATAGTGCAACTGATTCATCCAAAGCAGAGGCTTATATCATTCAAACGCTTAATGAGCAAAAACTTGTTATCAAGAACAGCGAATTAGATATCATTGATACCTACAAAAGAAGAGTTAAGAAATAACAATAAATTTTTAAAATAACTGAAGAGACTGTTTCGTTTTGAAATGGTCTCTTTTTTTTCATTCTTATGCTAGAATCGTTAAGACAAAGAATCAGCCAACTTCCTTTTGGAGCTAAGTTTATAATTAGAATACTTTATCCAGTTACCCTTTACTTGATATTTTATTCAGTACTTCACAATTACTTTAGAACACCCTTACAAACTACCCAATTGATTTTTATATTACTTTGGGGATTGTTAGAATGGCAGTTATTTCTTAAAAAACCCATAAAGTAAATGTTAATTTAAACTTTTAAAGTCTTTGAAAACTTGAAAAGTCATCTCATTAAATTTTTGTTGCATTTCTTTAAAGGCAGTTTTACCTGAATTCTTTTTCGGAGTGGGATGAACAATTTTCACTGCATAGTCAGGCAAAGAATTGACAATTAACTCTGTTTCGTATAGCTTTCTATTCAGGCTCGTTTTTCCCAAATCAAAATCTATTCCTTTGATTATCTCTTTATTTTTCGGGTCTAATAAATCGATAGATAAGCTCAGAGAGGAAGTAGGTAATACTTCTGCAATTGGAATGTTTCTAATCCAATCATTGAATCTGTTGGAGTTATAATAAGCTTTCCACTTTAAATGAAAAACAGGACGTTTAATCGGATTTACTTTGATGTTCTCTCCAAAAAATGCTTGAGTTAATTTCTCAAAAAAACCTGGATCTAACCATTCATTAATTGTAGTGGGCTGACTATATACGATAGCACTTTTCGTTCTTTTCGATAAAATTTCTAATTGATCTACAGAAAAAACCGGGTCAAACAGTAAAAGTCCTGCAGATTCATTCCTATGTATATCTACTTTTTCTTTTAACGCTTTAAGATGTCTATTTACAGATAGAAAAGTATTTGGATGAAGAATCTTCTTCAATAAATCTAACCTTGATGATGAAAAGTATAAGTAAGGACCTTGTCCACCACCAGCCAATATTCCAACACTTATTAACTCATCTGTCAATGCATTGGTTTTATAGTATACGATTGAATAATAGGATTCCATACTTATAGTTTCAGAAGATAATTCTCGATTTCAGCAAAGGCAAAAGTTTTGAAATCAGCATCAAAACATTGTTTTAACTCATTCCAATACTTATTTCTAATTGATGGGTAAAGACTTACTTGATATTTCAAGTCAGAATATAGATTCTCATGGTGCAAAGCTTCAAACTCTTCCAAATAGAGTTTCAAGTCCTTACGAATATATCGAAATAGCTTTTTGTATTCTATTTTTGTAATTCCTAATTTATTAAAATCCACAACTTCAAAACGAATTCCTTCATCTTTCGGAAGATTAGGATAAGCATCTACAACAAACCGATCCTTTCTCCCTGGTAAAAGTAGTTTACGTGTGGGCGAGAATAATGGAAAAAACAGGTTGATTAAAAACATTTTAAACAATGCAGAAGGATTGAGTAAGCGGTTAAATTTTCGTTTAGTTGACCATAGACAATCCATCCAATCATCTACAGGAACAATTCCTTCAGGTTCATTGGCACAAATATATTTGACTTCTTTCAACTTAAAAACCCCTGCTTCTAAAAGCTCGATTTTAAAGTGTTTGTGAATAGTGGTATATAGGTTTTGGGCCAGCAGAAAATCTTGATAAAGCGGTTGAACAAAAACAAAACGTTCCATTTCTGGGGTCAAAAGAACAGAAGGCGCTGACTTTATACTGTTTGAAATTGTCAAAGGCCTTAACTCACGCATTATTTTGCTGTTTTGGTTAACATCGGTACAAAACTAAAGTCTCCATATGTTTCAGTCTTCCATTCGTCACCTTCTAACTTTATGAGTCGGGTCATGATTTGCTTTTTACCTTCTCCTATAGGAATAACTAACCTGCCTCCAACTTTAAGTTGAGCCTTCAATTCTTCAGGAATAAATGGAGCACCACAGGTTACTAATATGCTGTCATAAGGAGCATAGGAAGCTTTGCCTTTATATCCGTCACCGAAAAATAAATTTGGAGAATACCCTAGTTCTTCAATTATCTTTTTGGCATTAATGTAGAGTTCCTTTTGGCGTTCAATAGAAACAACTCTTGCACCTAAAGCACAAAGAATTGCTGTTTGAAAGCCACTTCCGGTTCCTATTTCTAAAACGCGATGTCCACGTTCCAACATTAACAATTCAGTTTGAAAAGCTACTGTAAAAGGATGGCTAATTGTTTGTCCTGCACCAATCTGAAAGGCCATATTTGAATACGCCTGATTTGTGAATGAAGAATCTAAGAAAAAATGCCTTGGCACTTTATCAAAAGCTTCTAATATTGCCACGTTTGAAATCCCTTTGTTTCTCAATTCTTCTATGAGCTGGCGCCTCATTCCTTTATGTATATACCCGTCAATCATCAAAGCAAAAATAATTAAAGATTCAACATTTACGTCTATGCTTTCAGTTTCTTTTCGGTATTCAAATGTTAGTAAACGAAATCTTGAAATATGGATTTAGTTTTCTATTTTTGTGAAAAATTAATTTTTGGATATTTTAGCCTCCATACTCTATGCTTTTGTTTTTTTATTGACCACTTATTGGATTGGTAAAAAATATCTTAAGGAGGTTCCAAACACCTTGCTTCCTGTTTTGTTTTTAATTAAAATAGGCTACGCATTATTTTTCTTATACGTTTATACATATCATTATGGTGGTGGAGAACTGACTGCGGATGCAGGAATGTTTTTTAGAGAAAGTAAATTGCTATATGACGTGTTTGCCCAATCTCCTAAAGATTTCTTCCAATTTATATTTGGTTTAAACGATGATCCTGATTTTATTAACAAATACCTTGAAAGTACAACACATTGGAACGGAGGACAACGGTTTTTACCCAATGATTCCCGACATGTAATTCGCGTAAATGCTTTACTCCATTTCATCTCAAACGGTGAAGTCATAGTACATTTTATTATTCTGAGTTTCGCTTCTTTTATGGGAGGTGTAGATTTATATCAATGGTTAAAAAAGAAGTCTAACTTATCTCCAGTTGTTCTGCTTGTACTTATGACTTTAACGCCAAGTATTGCTTTTTGGGGGAGCAGTATAATAAAAGAACCACTGATGATTCTTGGTTTATGTCTGTTTATTAGAGGGGTTTTTGATGACATTTCAATGGGCAGAAAAGCATGGCGATTAATTATAGGTGGAATATTAACTTTCGCATTTAAACCTTATGTATTGATTTGCTTACTCGCTGCATTAATATATTATATTATTTTCAGTCGCTTCTTTCGCAATCAATTAATTGGTGTACTTACTTTTGGAGCTTTAACTGTTGGGATATTAGTAGGCTCAGGATATGCAGACAAATTTGCTTATGTTATTTCCAATCAACAAGAGGATTTTATTAACCTTAGAGATGGAGGACTTTATGTGCATGGAGATGAAGAACATTTCTATTATATATATTACGACAACCGGAGTCATTTCACGATAAAGGACGGAATGGCAACATTGGAAAAGCCAGTTGGAGCTTATTATATGAAGAAAAATGAAAATTATGAACGTTTTCCAATAAAATTGGATGAAGTTGGAAAAAGCTACCCAGTTTACTTAACATTAAAAGAAACGGGAAGTAAAGTTCATGTTACATTAATTAGAGATAACTTCTGGCAAATGCTTCTCAATAGTCCGGAAGCTATTGCAAATTCATTTCTCCAACCTATTCCGAATAAAAAAAGTACCTGGTTACAATATCCTGCATTTTTAGAAAACATACTCTTCCTTTTGGTTGCAGTATCAACTTTCTTTATTTTGCCTAAGTCGATTGATCTGAAGGAAAAAAGGATGGCCGTTTCTTTGTGCTTGTTTGCTCTTTTTATCGCTTTAATTGTAGGTTGGACCACACCTGTTTCTGGAGCAATAGTTCGTTACATTGTTCCAGCACATGTAGCAATAATCGTTGTTTTTGCACTTAAATTTGATTACACAACATTTAAGAATAAATTCTTAAAGCGTAAGCTTAAATTCTGATCCAACATCCTCTTCAGAGCTAACAACGATTTTTCCTTTGTGCATATTTATAATATTCAAAGTTGCAGTCATTCCCAAACCAAGACCATTTTTTCTATTTGTAAAGAAAGGGTCAAATAATGAACTCAAAGTTTCTTGATCCATTCCTTTTCCATTGTCTCGGATATAAATAATTGGCGTGTCTTCCTCTTCAGTTAATTCTATTGTTAATGTTGGATTAGAAGTCCCCTCCATCGCTTCAATAGAATTTATAAATATATTAACCAACGCGATTTTTAACTTTTCGGGATCCCACTCCCCTTCTATTTCTTTTGTATAGAAGGTTTTATTCATTTGAATTCCCAAAAGTTCGATCCTGTCTTGACAAAAATCTATTGCTGCATCAACTATTGTTTGAAGGGTCGAATGAACTTTTTCCAATTGAGGTGGTCGTGCAGATTTTAATAAATCGTCTATTAAGTCGGAAATTCTCAACGTATTTCGCTCAATCATTTCTTCAAATATTTTAGCATCGCTGTTTTCAGCTGAAAGTGCAGAAAGTTCCCCTACTGCTAAACGAATATTTGTTAATGGGTTCCTGATCTCATGAGCTATCATTCTTGCCATACGACCAGACATGTTCATTTTTTCAGCTTTCTTTAACTCTGCCTCTTGCTCCATGATTTTAGTTAAATCACTGATGGCAACATGATATGAATTACTATCTAAGTTTGCTTCCTTCGGCAAATGAGCAATAGAAATAATTGCAACAACATCCTGATCTTGATCTAAAAGCGTGGTTTTAAAACCTTTTATATAGCCTTTTTCAGCCAGTTTTTGAATAAAAGAATCATAATCAAATTGGTATTTGAATAATTTTCTAAAAAACTGTCCTTTTAAAGGTATTTCAGGTGAATTTAAACCTTGAAATACATCTACAAAAGCTGCATTATACTCGGTAATGGCAAAATTATTGTCTAAAACTAAGAAAGGCTCCATGCTTAACTCAAACAAACCTCTGTATTTCTTTTCTTGGGCACGAATAAAGCGTTGCTGATGATAGCGTTCTAAAGCATAACGCAAAGCCCTCTCAATTGTATCTACACGAACTTCTTTCTTTACTAAAAAATCAGAAGCCCCTTTAGACATCGCCTTTTCATCAACTGTATAGTCACTTGAACCTGTCAATAGAATCATCGGCTTCAAGATATCTCTTGCGCGGATCTTTTCAATTATTTCAATTCCTTCTCCTTTTCCTAAGAAATGATCAATAAGATAAATATCGTGTTCGTCCTTTAAAACCTCATTTTCGGCCATGTCAAAATCATTACACCAATAAACATCGTAGTTCACTGTGGTAATTTTTGACAAATAGTGACTCATGATTATGTAATCATCTTCGTCATCTTCAATAATTAATACTTTTACGCTCATTTATTCTGATTATCTGGAAGAAAAACCACAAATGTAGCACCACTTCCTTCAGTTGAATTTGCTGTGATAGCTCCTTTATGATTTTCACATATCTTCTTACATATTGAAAGTCCAATCCCCGTTCCTTCATAAGAAGACCGACCATGTAGCCGTTGAAAAACTCCGAATATTTTATCAAGGTATTTCTCATCGAATCCAATCCCATTGTCTGAAACAGAAATCTTCCAATACATTTGGGGGTTGTTTTTAGGCAATTCAGCACAAGGCAATTCCACGGCTGTAACTCGCTCACTCTTTATGTCAATTATAGGATTTACATTGTCTTTCTTAAACTTTATCCCATTGCTGACTAAGTTTTGAAACAATTGACGCATTTGAATCTCATCAGCAAGAATAGAGTTAGGCAAAGAGTGAATATTTACCTCTGCTTTATGCTCTTTAATAGTTATTTCTAAATCACTCAAAACAGTTTGAACCGCTTTTTGCAAATCAATTTTTTCAGTTATACTGAACTGTCTTGAAATACGCGAATAAGATAACAAGTCCTCAATCAACTCTTGCATTCTTTCAGCTGCTGATTGCATTCTGTGAATATGAGAGACAACCGTTTTGCGATCAACACTTTCATTGTTCAATTCAATTTCAATCAACTCACCAAATGTGCGTATTTTTCTCAAAGGTTCATTCAAATCATGAGAGGCCACGTAAGCGAAGTTTTCTAAGTTTTCATTCATAGAGCTCAATTCCAAATTGATTTGATTGATTTCCCTTAAGTAACGTTCACTTCTTAAAATTTCTTTTCTCATAATAAAGAAACTAATAAATACGATAAGCATCATTACTGCACCAAAAACAGTAAGTAGCATAATGGTATTTCTATTGGCTACACTGGCTTTTCTCTGATTCAATTCACGCATTTCATTATTGACCGTACGAATCCTACTCAATGTATTTAGAATTTGCATTGTGGTCTCGTTCCCAAATGACATTTTCTCCTTTTTGCTTTCTGAAGACATAGTGTCTTTCATCATTTCGTCAAGCATGTCAATTCTTTGAGAGATCAAATAATTCAGAGTGGAAGTTTCATCGCCTGCAAAATGATGGGCTGAACAATGGGCATTCAATCGCTTTACATTTTGTAATAAACTTTCCTTTTTATGTAAATAGATGGCTGAACTTTCATTAGATTGGGTAATTATATAACTATACGCTGCACTTTCTAATTGAGAAGTATGCTGTATAATTGCATTCGTTTTCTCAACAGTTAACCCATACTGTTCTGCTTGTTTTCCAGACTGCCATGTTCTATTAAGAAAAAACAAAGAAGTTATGAAATAGCCAACAATTAATGCCAGCGACAACATGAGGAAGTAATTATAATAACTTAGTTTCTTATCTTTTATCATTCTTCTAATAATCCATAAGCATTCAGCTTATTGTATAATGTTTTTCTATCTATCCCTAAAACCTCTGCTGCTTTGGTTTTATTATTATTTGTCAATAGTAAAGCTTTAGAAATTGCTGTTTTTTCAGCATCAGCCGTAACGTCCTTCAAGGTTAGCGAATGAATGGCAGGATTCTTACTACCTAAGTTTTCATCACCGCTCCATTCAGAAATATCTGCGCTCATGATTTCTTGCGGCAAATCCGTTAACGTTATTTGATTGGTATTGGCCATGAGAACCGCTCGTTTTATTGTGTTTTTTAATTCTCTAATATTTCCAGGCCATGGATAATCATACAGTATTTGCCAAGCATCATCATTTACTAACTCAACTGTCTTTGTAAGTTCTTCATTGGATTTTTCAAGAAAAAACTGCACAAAATCTGCCAACTCTTCTTTATTCTTGCGCAATGGTATAAGTTCAATTTTGAATTCATTTACACGGTAATAAATATCTTCTCTAAATGTACCCTTATTCATTGCTCGTTTCAAATCTTCATTTGTTGCTACAACAATACGCACATCGATTGGCATATCCTTTTCACTCCCTACTTTTCGAATAACTCTTTCCTGTAAAACACGAAGGAGTTTCACTTGATTTTCATAGGATAAGTTACCAATCTCATCTAAAAACAAGGTTCCTCCATTGGCCATTTCAAAACTTCCTTTCTTATCAGAAGTCGCACCGGTGAAAGCGCCCTTTACATGACCAAAAAGCTCACTGGAAGCCAATTCTTGGGGTAAAGCTCCACAATCTACTGGAATAAAAGGTCCATTACTTCTTTGAGAAGCGTTGTGAATCATTCTCGCAACAACTTCCTTACCTGTACCACTTTCTCCTGTAATAACAACTGTCATATTGGTCGGAGAAATAATATCAATTAATCTTTGTATGCTCTGCGAATATGCACTTTGCGGAATTAAAAAATTTTCCTTTGACTTTGCATTCTTGGGAATTGGTTTTGGAGTGGGTGGATTATTTTCTGTACCTGTAGATAGTTTAGCGTTCTTCTTTTTTAAAGCATCCTGAACTAACAAAAGAACCTCTTCTGGAAAAATTGGTTTTGTTACATACTCATAAGCTCCCAATCGAATTACTTTCACAGCTTGATTTACGTCGGAATAACCTGTTATAACGATAATGGGCAAAATATCATTAACTTCTCTAATTGACTTTATGATTTCAAAGCCATCTATATCAGGCAATCTAAAATCAGTAAGGACTAAATCAATCTTTTCTTTTTTTACAATATCTAAACCTTCACCTCCTTTAAAAGCAATTCTAACCTGATAGCCTTTTCTCTCGAAGAAACGCTTAAGCAACATACAGATGTCCACATCATCGTCAATAATTAATAAAGTATGTTCTGTCATTAATTAAGCATTTTTCATCATTTGAAGATGTTCTACAAAAGTATCTTTTTCAAAAGGTTTTGCTAACAAACCAATAGCTCCCAAATCTATAGCACGTTGTTTTTCTACACAGTGATTGAAAGCTGTTATCACTAATATTTTAACATCTGGATTTACCTTTTTCAAAGTAGGAATTAAATCAAAACCATCTCCATCTGACAAACATAAATCAAGCAATACATAGTCAGGTTTATTCTTTTTCAGAGAGATTTCAGCAGCCTGTATAGAATCAGCCTCAATGATGTCAAAATCAAAGTGGCGATTTGCAATCGACTTATACAATACTTTGATATCACATTCATCATCAACAATAAGTAAAACAGGACGTTCCATGTAATATTAAATTAAACCTTAATAGAGAAAACAACACAAACATCACTTAGTTCAAAAATAGTATAAATAAAACAAGTTGCTTATTATTTAATACATATTTGTAGAAAAAAGTACACACTTTATTTTCTCAAATAAAATATTGTAAATTTAATTTTTCAGAATCAAAGTAATTCTTAACCAAGGGAAGAATTTGGTCTCCACCATTTTTTGAACGATAAACCGAAAGTTTATCAATTCCTGTAAAATCCAAATAAAGGCTATTGGATTGAGGAACATCATCAATTATTTTCACAACAAGCTTTTGATGTTGCGCGAAGCATATCCGCACCCAATTGTTGATTTTTTTCTTGGCTTTATCCATTCTGATCTCTTTAAGATTATTGATCATTGGCTTAAAACCCAAAGGAGAAACCTTTAATTGAACAATTATAAACAAAGGATCATTCGATTTACTAAACAAACAAAGCTTGTTTTGAAACTCAGGCTTGAGTTCGTCTTCTTGTATATATAATAGGTTTGCTTCCACTTTGACAAAACTCAACATAATTTAAGTCAAGACGAATGATAAAAGCAACAAAATAAAATGATTAAAATCAGTATTGAGGTATTTAGGAGCTTAAGCGTGATAGATTTATCCGTTAAAAAGAAGAGAAGTCGATAACAAATGAAATTAACTTTTTATTTTTGATCACATACAGTAAATATAGATTGGTAAATGAACAAAATATGTATTGAACATATCTTGTATATTAATACCAAAGACATCTTTCTCTTTAATATACAACCCCTTATACTAAACATCAAAGCCTTTTCTATTTTGGTGACATTTAGAAATCCTTGTGCATAAATGACTTTATCTCATTCACTTGTTTTTGAATACTCTTTACGGATTTCAATAAATCGTTTTCAGAGATTGTCACCTCAGGCAAGTCGTGCGAAATATAATTGACAAACTTCCACACCTCAATAACCTCATTGATATCTAATAAGTATGGTTCATACAAGGGATTAGTAGAGGACAGTTGAATTACATTCTCTTTGCCGGCAATTTTATTTACAATTTTGAATACAATTCCTTCTTCTTTTGTAATTACGATATAAGGTTGATTGTTCTTTAAGGTTTCCCAATTTTGTATATATTCAGCTACAACGTAAGAGCCCGAAGATACTGGCGGCATGCTGTCTCCGGAAATAGGAAAAGAACGGTATTTTTTATCTTTCTTTAAAAAGGGCAATTGAAAGGTTGGTAAAACCTTAATATAATCAGGATCAGCGTAACCTAATGTATAACCAGCACTGGCTTTCTGTGAAATCATTTCAATCACCTCATCGTTAGTTTCAGAGACCATAGCAGTTAAAACACGTAATTTTCTTCCCTTAACATCGGCATAAACTCCTTTTTCAATGGCTTCCCATTCACTTTCAGTAAGTTCTTCAAGATTCTTCTTCAATAAATCATCCATTGGTACACGGTAAAACTTACTCATTTTTACCAAGTTTTCAATGCCAGGTTCAGCTACTCCATTTTCATACCCCGAATAGGAAGACCTCGTCAACCCAAGCTCTTGCGCCACATCTTCTTGTGACTTCTTGCGGTATTTTCTCAGTAATTTTAAGTTTGATGCTAAGTAAATTTTCATTTCCTGCCGATTTATATGTTTATATATTAATCAAATATACGAAAATATTATAAGCAAACGGTTTTTTTAATAACTAAACTATACTCAGCAGCTGACCGTAAAAAAATTACGTTCATCACTATTACATTTGAATAAAACTTAAACAACAACTGTCTTATGTTAGAGATATAACCAGTAACCATGAAGAGAAAAGAAATTGAAAAGGAAATTGAGGTGCTTGAAAAGCAAAAATTACAAGCGATTAAGGAACAGAACTATGGTTACGCTGCATTAATGCGCGACAAGGTTAGAGAAATGATGTACAAGCTAAGAGAAATTTGAGTAAAGTATGGAGCACAGATTCAGAAGAACAAAATATGGCTTTTTGGCAACAAAAAAGCCCAGACAATTATGTCTGGGCTTCTGGGTGGAAGATCGGTTTCGAACCGACGACCTCCTGAACCACAATCAGGCGCTCTAACCAGCTGAGCTACAACCACCATAAAATATCTTCATCATTGATTTCTAATTAAAGCTTTTATATCGCCCTTAAAAATTACACCAGTGATTTTTTTTTAAAAATTTAAACCGTTGTTCAAATCGCTTGCAAATATATAGAAAATAAAGTACATCAAAACCTATCTGACTACTTTTTTTTAATAAAAAACAATTCAACAATCAAAGACAGCTGTAAATCAAAGTGTTGTTTTCAAAATTATTTAATAAAAACCACAAACAAATTACTTTATTATAGATAAACTGTTGATAACATACGTAAAAAGTCTACTCTCCTTTGCATACATACAGTATATTTGTAAAAAACAGTTGAGATGATAAAGATAGGATTAATAGGTGCTGGACATTTAGGGAAGATACATTTGCGACTAATTAAAGAACTTTCGGATGTTTTTGAGCTTGTTGGGATTTATGATAGTAATCCTGATATGGCAGCTGAAGTAAGTAAAATGTACGATTGTAAAGCATATCCTTCTGCTGAGGCACTTATTGATGAAGTTGACTGCGTGGATATTGTTACTCCAACCACCTCTCATTTTGAAATGGCTGCGATGGCAATCAAACGCTCCACTCATGTTTTTGTAGAAAAACCTGTCACTCAAACAACTTCTGAAGCACGCTCATTACTGGCTTTAGCTGAGGAAGCTGATGTCAAAGTACAAGTTGGCCATGTGGAAAGATTCAATCCAGCGTTTAGAGCAGCCCTACCCTACTTTGATCAACCCATGTTTATAGAAACTCACCGTTTGGCACAATTTAATCCTCGTGGAACTGATGTTCCCGTGATATTAGATTTAATGATTCACGATATTGATGCAATCCTTAGCGTTGTAAAGTCAAGCGTCCGTAAGATTTCGGCTTCGGGAGTTGCTGTAGTTTCAGACACCCCCGACATTGCGAATGCCCGTATTGAATTTGACAATGGTTGTGTGGCAAACCTAACAGCTTCAAGAATTTCATTAAAGAACATGCGTAAATCACGCTTTTTTCAAAAGAATGCATACATCAGTGTAGACTTTCTTGAAAAAGAGATGGAAGTGGTACAAATGGAAACGCTTGAAGGAGAAGCAGGACCTTACGACATGGTAATGGAAATGGGAAATGGAAAGCCTTCAAAGAAAATAATCTTCGACAAACCCGAAATTGAAGAAATCAATGCAATTAAAGAAGAGTTGCGCACTTTTGCTGAAGCAATCAACAATGACACTACTCCAATCGTATCATTAGAAGACGGTTTACTTGCTTTAGACGTAGCAGAGCAAATTCTTGACAAATTAAAAATGAACGGATCTATTATAGAAAGTAATATTCACTAAATTTTTACGTTCACTATTTAAATTAACACAGATGAAACACATCTTTACATATTCTTTGCTTACATTATTTTTGTTTTCTTGTGCAAAGAATCAGCCAACAGTATCATGGTTAAGAATTGACAAATGGGATTTAGTTTCTAATCCTGACGCCCAGAACTCTCAGGGTGAAATGTCACATAACTTAAGTCAAGTTTTTCTAAATATGGATGGAAAAAGTTTGGGAGTTTACGAGTTGCCCGCAAATATTCCAATCATTGGTGAAGGTGTGCATGAAATGACAATTATTCCGGGCGTACTTAACAACGGGGTGGGTAAAACAAAGAAACGATATCCTTTTTTAGAACATTACAAAGCGAACATTACATTAATAAAAGACGACACTGTTTCAATCACACCTAAGACAAGATATTACTCAA
>Ga0209075_1002110_pt1 | contig 17881 bp, 13 predicted proteins | sample Stecom2011_FD_187523 | JGI IMG/M metagenome (GOLD analysis project Ga0209075, IMG submission 187523) | Agricultural soil microbial communities from Utah to study Nitrogen management - Steer compost 2011 (SPAdes) (version 2) | ecosystem: Environmental > Terrestrial > Soil > Agricultural land...
GTAGCCTTGGCTATGGCTATAAGGTAGGCGTTATCCAGTTTATCAAGGGTGAGCAGTTATCCGGTGAAGAGATTTATTTGCGTGAAAAGCTACCTGAAGTGTACTTTTACCAGATGGGCACAGGGTTTACCTGGAATACTCAAGACAAAAGTGGCGATATTAAAGCCGCAGAAGAAACCTGGGCGCATGCAGAAAAGCTATTACAAGACGATAGCTACCATCTTGTCGTGCTGGATGAAATCACCTATATGCTGGCATTCAAATACTTGGATGAAGAGCGCATCTTAAGCGCTTTGCGTAATCGCCCACGCGAGCAAACGGTTGTGTTAACAGGTCGTGGTGGCGGTAGAGGCATTCGTGAAATAGCCGACACAGTATCGGAGATTAACGAAATCAAGCATGCCTTCAAAGCTGGCATAAAAGCAAGAAAAGGCGTCGACTTCTGATCCCGTTTTATACCGATGTTTGGCAGCAGTTTCTTGCTGCCAAAACCGTTTACCCAACTAGCGATTACTGTTGGCCTGATTGGCACCATCAAGGTCGGCCACTGTTTTGTTTCTGGGCTTTACTACCCGAAGACCAGCAACTAGAGCGTAGTATTCAACAAGCAAAGCTGCCACTTAGCCACTATTTACTAGAAGACTATAGCAAAGCCAGCCATATCACTTTGTATGCGGCAGGATTTTTGCAGAAAAAAAAGCGTTTAGCTGATGATGTCACAACCGCAATTTTAGATCAGCAAGAACTGCGTATTAGAGAGTTGCTTGTATCGAGTTTACAGTTACAAACGCATGCCGTGAATAGTTTTCAAGCGGCACCCTTTATTGAGGTTTTGGATGATAAGCAAGGATCATTAGACAGCTTGCACCAAAATTTGAGTGAAGCGTTCGGCAGCGACCGCGATGGCAAACTAACCCCGCATATAACGCTTGGCTTATATAAAAAAGCCTTTGAAACCGTCGATATTGCTCAGCGCATTGCACGACAGCCTCAAGCACCGCAAGACTTTCGTGTTAATAACATCCATCTGTTAGCGTATCGCAGCGATGATATTCGCTCGCCTTTGCAAAGCTTGCGATGCATCAAGCTAAATCAGCCATAGTGCTAGAAACGATCACAACATTGCGTCACACTAGGCCACAATTGATCGTTAATGCACTAGTTTATAGACATATCGTTTCGTATTATAAGTATCATCATCGATAAGGGAGAGACCCTATGAAGCTCGGCTTACACCAAGGTTACTGGCAAAAAGACCCGCTACCTGAATTTATCCAGTTAGCTAAAGACGCTGAAGATCTCGGCTTTGATAAACTGTTCACCGCAGAAGCCTATGGCTCTGATTGCTTTACCCCTTTGGCGGCTATCGCCACCCACACCAGTAAAATAAAACTATGCACCGGTGTTATGCAAATCTCTGCACGTACCCCTGTATGCGCGGCGATGACGGCTTTAACTCTAGACCATATTTCCAATGGTCGCCTATGTTTAGGTATCGGTGTTTCAGGCCCGCAAGTTGTGGAAGGCTGGTATGGTCAACCCTTTCCAAGGCCTTTAGAGCGTACCCGCGAATGGCTGGATATTTTCCGTCAAGTGATTGCTCGTGAAGGGCCTGTAGAGCTTGATGGTAAGCAGTACCAATTGCCTTTGCAGGGCGGCATGAATCTCGGTAAGCCACTCAAAAGCATTACTCATCCATTACGCAAACACATTCCTGTGTTTTTAGGTGCTGAAGGCCCTAAAAACGTCGAGTTGGCTTGCACGCAGTTTGATGGTTGGTTGCCTATTTTTGTCTCGCCAGACAATATGTCCATGTACGATGAAGTGCTCGATAAAGTGCCCAATAAAGACACTTTTGAAGTTTGTGCCATGGTGAATATGAACGTCAACGACAACTTGGCCGACGCCTTATTGCCAGTAAAATACATGCTAGCCTTGTATTTGGGCGGTATGGGTGCGAAATCTGAGAACTTCCATAAAAATCTCATGACCCGCATGGGCTATGGCGATGAGGTTCAAAAAGTCCAAGATATCTATTTTGAGAAAGGCCAGCATGAGGCGGCGATGGCTGTACCTGATCGCTTAGCCGATGAAATTTCTTTATGCGGGTCTGAAGATCGTATTAAGGAACGCTTACAAGATTGGAAAAAATCCCGAGTCACCACATTGATGATAGGTGTGAGCCCCTTTGGTAACGAAGTTACACGTCAGAATATGCGCATTCTCACCGAGGCTATGTAATATCAAGTAGTGAAACTATCCTCTCCTATTATTAGGTACTGCCTACATAATAGGAGAGGGCTTTATTCGCGACGCTAAAGCTTATTGTCGTTTTGGCAATAGCACCAAGCGGGTACCTGATAAATGATCGTGCCAAGATTTTCCTTCTTTATCCACTAACATCCACCAATAGCCTAACCCAAAGCAAGCCAAGGAAATGCAGGCTGCAAAAAAACGGAGAGTGGCTTGTTGCCAGTTAATCGCTCCACCCGTTTGCTCATCAACAACTTGGATGCGCCAAGTTTGCATGGCTAAAGTTTGCTGATTCTTTACCCAGAAATAGCCAAAAAAATACAAAGCACTCAATAGCATGACAAAAAAGGTAGGCATGCGCCAAGCACCGCCTAGCATGCGCTCATGTTGCTCGGGTGCGCCGACAATAATAAACTTAATAAGCATTAATAGAGCAATAACAATAAACCATACTGCTACCACCAGAAAAAAATCATAGAGCATGGTAACTAATAGGCGCAAAAGGCTAGGGCGGTTGAGTGGGCTCGTGTTCTTCATAAATAAATACAATCTGGCATAATGGGAATGGCTCAGTATAATAGCTAAAAAAGCTTTACACTACTTGGTAAAAATGTCATAAAAAGTTGGTTGATGGCTTTATTTCTATAATAAAGTACAACAGCGATTAAACAGGCTAGGCAGTTTGACTATTAATCAGCTATGATTAAGCAGTATCGTTTTTTACACAAGGCCTGATCATTATGTTGGGCCATAAAAAGATAATAAAAAGTTGAGGCCATATGCAGGAGCTAGTAAAAATACTTCTTATTGAAGACGACAAACAAGTATCGGAATTTGTGAGTCTTGGTTTGCAAGAACAAGGCTATTCTGTGACTTGCGCCTATGATGGCGAAAAAGGTAAGCAATTAGCTATCGATAAGCACTTTGACTTATTGATCGTTGATCGAATGCTACCTTTTTGTGATGGCTTAAGTATTGTTGAACAGGTTCGCAGTGGCGGCAATAAAGTTCCTGTCTTATTTCTAAGCGCTTTGGCCGATGTTAACGACCGTATCGATGGCTTAAAAGCCGGCGGTGATGATTACTTAGTGAAGCCTTTTGCTATCGAAGAGTTATTAGCCCGTATTGAGGTGCTCTTACGCAGGCAAGATGCAGTACCTACAACGCGCTTGAAAGTGGGCGAATTAGAACTGGATTTACTCACCCAAAAAGTCAGTCGCGAAGGCAAAAATTTAAACCTACAGCCAAGAGAATTCCGCTTACTGGAATATTTAATGAAGCATGCAGGGCAGGTAGTGACGCGCACCATGTTACTGGAAAACGTGTGGGAGTATCATTTTGATCCGCAAACCAACGTTATAGATGTGCATGTAAGCCGACTCCGTCAGAAAATCGACAAAGATTTCGACACCGCCTTACTTAGCACCATCCGCGGCGAAGGGTATATGCTGAGTGATTCTTAGTCGAATATTTCGCACATACACATTTCGGTTTACCGTACTGTATGTGCTGATTATTAGTGTTTCAGCTTCCGCTATCTCTACCTTTGTTTACCTGTATATTGCGCGAGACTACTTTAAACAAGTCGATACCAATATACAGTTAGAACTGCAAAGCGCATTAACGAGCTTTCAGCGTGGCGGTGAACAAGGGTTTAGTCATTATTTATTAAGCCGTACCAGCAATACCGTTGGTGAGCGTTATTACTTTGTACTGACGGCAGACGATGGCGAAACCTTGATTGCTGGAAATTTGAATAAACTGCCCAATCTTATGCAGCATTCAAAAGCGAGCTTTAATCCCAGCGCCGCATTTTCTAACTGGGGCCAAGACAATAGTGATCAATTTGTTGGCCAATCAGTAGCATTAGCTAATGGGCAACGAATTATTGCAGCACGCCATTATGAGGACGTTAACCAGCGCGTAGAGTTGGTTGCTAGCACCTTGATCCAGTCCACCTTCGTTACCATTTTGCTAGGTATCATTGGTGGTGCATTGATATCCGCGAATATGATTCGCTTGTTAGATTCACTCAATCACAGTATCGCGAATATTATGCAAGGTAACCTCTCTGAAAGGCTACCGGTAGATCAGCGTGGTGGTGAAATTGATCAGCTAGCAGCACAGCTGAATATCATGCTCGATAGAATTGAAAACTCAATGAATGATGTACGGCAAGTGTCCGACAATATTGCCCATGATTTACGCACCCCATTAACACGTTTGCGCAATAAGCTTTCCACCTTAGAAAAGCATACCTCATTTGAAAATCGAGGCATTGTGCGTGAAATGTTGGTGGAAGCAGACCATCTTCTGTCTATTTGTGCCGCACTGTTACGTATCGCCAGAGTAGAGTCTTGTGCAAAGCGTGCCGATTTTAATCAGGTCGATATCGCGCGGATCTTTGTTGATGTAGTGGAGCTTTACGAGCCATTAGCTAGCGTAAAAGATATTGATTTAAGAATCGATTGCGAAGGCGCAGTACACATTCAAGGTGACAAAGATCTGCTCTTTCAAATGTTGGCCAATCTTATTGATAATGCTATCAAGTACACGCCAGTAGGTGGCGCAATCATTACCCAGCTGTACTTGCAGGATGATTTGATACATATCGTATTTGCCGATAACGGTTTAGGTATACCCAGAGAAAGCTATAAGAAAGTTTTTCAGCGCTTTTATCGCGTCGAAGAGAGCCGTGGTATACATCCTGGTAACGGTTTGGGTTTAAGTTTGGTACAAGCTGTCGCATCCTTGCATGGTGGTCAGGTTGTTTTGTCTGATAGTTTGGCTTTGTTTCCTGGTAATCAGACACCGGGTTTGCAAATCACTATCAAGATACCGCTAAGTATTAATCATCTAGCTTAATATGGCTTACGTCTGGGGCAGGTGGCGGCTCAGCTTTAGGGTTTGGGTCAATATCTGCGCCAACTTCAGCTAGGCTAAGATGCTCTGTACGGGGCTCTACACTCGCATCAAGTTCTTCAGCAGCTAAAAGTAAATCTGCACCTGCCTCGGCTAAGGTGATATGTGATATATCCGTTTCAGGCAGGGAAATAGCTTCTCCACGAAAGCCCTCTAAAATATCCGCACCCACATCAGCCGCGCTCAGGTGGCTTACATCGGGCGCCGGTGGCTGAGGCTTCTCTTGTGATTCTATAGCATCAAATGTTGAGGTGAGATTGATATGTGAGATATCAATATCCGCCTCAATAAAAGCTGTACGTTCCGCCTCGCTGAGCACATCGCTACCAACGGGCAATACGTCTAGTTTTACGCTAGCATCAGCTTTGGCAACGCTAGGACTTTGTGCGGGTTTGGGTTTTTCTTCGCCAGCACTAGCAGCGTCAATGGCCTTGATATAAATTTTTGCGCCGGCTTTCTCAAGTATTTGCTTAAACTTAATTGCGCCAGCTTTATCCAAGCCTTTTCGTAGGGCAACGACCTTACCGGAGAATAGTAATTGCATCTTTTCGGGTGAAGCTTTAAATAGCAAAGCTAATTGCCGCTTTACGTGCTCAGCGTCAAAACCTTCTAAGCACTCACCGCGAAAGTAGATATCGTAGTGTGGGGTGGACATTAGTACTGCTCACTCTTAAAAATTGCTATGATAAATGAGTATAATGTATTTATTGCCAAGCGGGGTAGATAAGCGTCACTATTCCATAAGCGCTTGGAATTATTGGGATGCAGAAAGCAAAAAACTATGAATGCCAGCGAGAAAAGGCCGACTTACGTACCCACGCGCTTTGCTAAATCTTTACTGAAATTAGCAGAACAGCAGCACTTTAATATTAGTCAGCTATTGAGCAATGCCGGTTTAGATTTTAACCCTTTGGATGCAAGTGCACCCGAGCAAATTTCAGCCATTCAATACAGCCGACTGTATCAACAAATCCTAACTTCACTGCAAGATGAAAGCTTTGGCATGCATGCTGGTCGCGGGATAACTGCAGGCGCATTTCGCATGATGTGTTACACCATTATACATTGCGAAACATTATCTAAAGTAATCAATCGCCTAGTGGACTTTCTTGAAGTGTTTTATGATAAGACATTGCATTTACAAGTGAAAAAAAATGGCGACTGGGTGACCGTTTCTTACCCGCACTACCAAGAGTCTAATGATACGAAAGCTAAGGCGGGCGAGGCCTATGGCTTGGCCTTATGGCATCGCTTTTTCAGTTGGCTTATTGCCACCCCGATAGAGATACAATCGGTCGCGCTGCAATCGAGCAAGCCGGATAATCCGGCAGCCTACCAACGCTTGTTTGGTGTGCCCGTGTCATTTCAAAGCGAAGCTAACGGCATAACATTTAATAGCCGTTACCTCGAGTTACCGTTAGCGCAAAATGAAAAAAGCTTGCGGGATTTTTTACGAACAGCACCTTATCAAATGATCATCGAACCGCATCAGGCTGATGGTAGCGAGCTGATTAGCCGTGTTAGGCGTATTATGGGCTACGATCTAGGCGCTGATTTTCCCGCATTTGAAGAAGTTGCCTCAGCGATGAATATGTCTGCGCCCACCTTGCGTCGCCACTTGCGCAAAGAAGGGGTAAGCTACCAAGGCTTAAAAGATCAGTGTCGCAAAGCAGCCGCTACAGCTTATTTAGGCCGTCCTGAGCTCACCGTGAACGCTGTAGCAGCTTTAATGGGCTTTACTGACCCCAGTGCTTTTCATCGTTCATTTAAGAAATGGACGGGGCAAACACCCGGTCAATACCGCCGTGAATTGTTTGATATTCAGCAAACGGCCAGCGATTGACCAAAAATGACAACGAACTGTCCGTATTTGTTCTTGAGTTTTTGCGAGTATCCGATAATCTGCATGCTCTGAAAAACCATTTCCATTATTTTTAATAACTCAACAGGAGCTCTCATGGCTAGCGAAGCATATATTTTTGATGCAATTCGTACCCCTCGTGGCAAAGGAAAACCCGATGGTGGCTTATATGAAGTCAAACCAGTGGACCTAATTGTTAACCTGCTAAACGCAATGAAAGAGCGTAACAATCTTGATCCTGCTTTAGTTGAGGACATGATCTTAGCAACGGGCGAGCCTGTTAACGAGCAAGGCCAGAATATCGCCAAAACCGCATTAATCTATGCCGGTTGGGCTGATGAAACCACCGGTGCACAATTACATCGCTACTGTGCAGGCGCTTTAGATGCGTGTAATAATGCCGCCGCCAAGGTGATGGCAGGCTTTGAAGATTTAGTATTAGCCGGTGGCGTTGAATCAATGTCACGTTTAGGTATTGGTGCCAGTGGCGCTGCTGCCGGTGACCCATGGGTTGCAATGAACTCCTACGGTATTTCTCAAGGTTTAGGTGCTGACTTAGTTGCTCACTTAGATGGCATTACCCGTGAAGATGTTGACCGTTATGCGGTGATGTCTCAGCAACGTGCAGCACATGCATGGAAAGAAGGCTACTTCAAAAAATCCATCGTTCCTGTACACGATATTAACGGCGTTGTTATTTGCGACCGTGATGAGCTAATTCGTGATACCACTATGGAAAGCTTGGCGCGTTTAAAGCCTTCATTCCAGATGTTTAATGATTTTGGTCACGGTGATTTCTTAAAGTTCAAATACCCACACGTTGAGAACGTTACTTGCGTACACACGCCGGGTAACTCCTCGGGTATTGTTGATGGCGCATCCTTGGTATTGATTGGTAACGAAAACGCTGCCAAAAAAACCGGCTTAAAGCCACGTGCACGCATTTTATCAGCAGCCTTAGTGGGTACAGAACCAACCATTATGTTGACCGGTCCCGCGCCTGCAACCCAAAAAGCCTTAGCAAAAGCAGGTTTAACGGTTGACGATATCGATCTGTTCGAGCTCAACGAAGCTTTTGCTTCTGTAGTGCTGCGTTTTCAGCGCGAACTGAATATCCCAGACGAAAAAATCAACGTCAACGGTGGCGCTATTGCAATGGGTCATCCGATTGGTGCAACCGGCGGCATGATTTTAGGTACCTTGGTTGATGAGTTAGAGCGTCGCGGCTTAAAGCGTGGTGTTGCCAGCTTATGTGCCGGTGGCGGTATTGGTATCGCTACTGTAGTTGAACTGGTTTAACGCTTAGCAAACGAATGTGAGGATTTTAATATGAGCTATATCCGTCTGGAAAAAGATGCAAACGGTATTGTTGAGCTGATTTTTGATCAGCAAGGTCAGAAAGTAAACACCATGGGTGATGAGTACATCGCGGCAATGACGAAAGCCGTTGATGAGCTAGAAGCCATGAAAGACAACATCAAAGGTGTTTATTTACGTTCTGGTAAAAGCACCTTCTTCGGTGGCGGCGACTTAACCAAGTTGCTAGAAATGCCTACCGAAATGAGCGAAGAGCAAGCAACCGACCTATTTAACGGTGTGCTAGAAGCCAAAGCGCCTTTACGTAAATTAGAAACCTTAGGTGTGCCAGTTGCTGTGGGTATGAATGGCGCAGCCTTAGGCGGCGGTTATGAAATCGCTTTAGCTTGTCATTACCGTGTTGCCTTAGAGGACGCGAAAATGGGTTTACCTGAAGCACAGTTAGGCTTAATGCCTGGTGCTGGTGGTGTGGTGCGTATGGTGCGCTTACACGGCTTACAAAATGCAGTGGGTTTTGTTTCACAAGGCCGTCAGTTTAACGGTCAGCGTGCCTTGGATAACGGCTTTTGCGATGCATTAGCAACAAGCGAAGAAGATATGCATGCACAAGCCAAAGCTTGGATCTTAGCCAACCCTGAAGCCTGTCAGCCTTGGGATAAGCCGGATTATAAAATCCCCGGTGGTTCACCTGCTGATAAAGCTATCGACCAAGGCCTAGAAGGCTTATTGTATTTTGGCCCAGTTAACGTAATGGTTAATACATGGGGTAACTTCCCAGCGCCAAAAGCGATTTTTGCTTGTATCGCTGATACTGCGCGCGTTGATTTTGCTACTGCAGAGAAAATCGAAGCACGTTACTTTGTTAGTCTCATGCGCTCGCAAGTTGCTAAAAACATGATTAGCACCTTCTTCTTCCAGATGAATGCCCTACAAGGTGGTGCAAGCCGTCCTGAAGGTATTGCGCGTAGCCAAGTGAAAACACTGGGTATTATCGGTGCCGGTATGATGGGTGCAGGTATTGCTTTAGTTGCCGCACAAAAAGGCATGAATGTTGTATTAAAAGACATTAGCCAAGAAAATGCGGACAAAGGTAAAGACTACGCCAAAACCGCTTTAGAAAAGAACAAGCGTCAAGATCAATCCAAAGTGCCTGGCATTTTGGCCTTAATCAAAGCAACCGCCGATGCAGCGGATTTAGCCGATTGCGATATCGTGGTGGAAGCGGTATTTGAAGACCGTAAGATCAAGTCCATCGTTACCAAAGAAACTGAAGCGGTTACTCGTGCCGATAGCGTATTTGCATCGAACACCTCTTCTTTACCGATTACCGAGTTGGCAGAGGCTTCAAGCCGTCCTGAAAACTTTGTGGGTATGCACTTTTTCTCACCAGCAGAAAAAATGCCTTTGGTAGAGATTATCTGCGGTGAAAAAACCAGCAAAGAAGCCTTAGCGAAAGCTTTCGACTTAGCGCAGCAATTAGGTAAAACACCGATTGTTGTTAATGATGGCGAAGGTTTCTTTACCACGCGCGTTATTGCTACCACCGTCACCCAAGGTGCGGCGATGGTATTAGAAGGCATTAACCCGGTATTGATTGAAAACGCGGCTAAGCAAAACGGTTCACCGGTAGGCCCTTTATCGGCGATTGATGAAATCAGCCAAGCAACCGCGTATAAAAACGGTCAGCAATTAAAAGCCGACGTGTTGGCTAAAGGTGGCGAGTGGCAAGACACACCAGCCAGTACTTTAGTGGGCATGATGGTCGAGAAGTTTGACCGTAAAGGCCGTGCGTTTGGTGGTGGTTATTATGAATACCCCGAAGGCGGTAAAAAATATATCTGGCCTGGCCTGAAAGACGCATTTGCGCCTGAAGGCTATAAAGATATTCCATTCCAAGATATCAAAGATCGTTTAACGTTCTGTCAGTCTTTGGAAGCGGTTCGTGCAATGGAAGAAGGTATTGTCAACACAGCAGCTGACGCCAATATTGGCTCAATTATGGGCATTGGTTTCCCAGCGCAGTCCGGCGGTGTGTTCCAGTTCATTAATGCTTACGGTGTGAAAGCATTTACCGAGCGCGCTAAAGAGTTAGCTAACTTATACGGTGATGTTTTCTTACCACCGAAGTTGCTGCTAGAAAAAGCAGAGAAGGGCGAAAGCTTCTAAGCTGCTAAGTAAGATAAAAAACCGCGATAATTTCGCGGTTTTTTTGTCTATAGCTAAAGAAAACCTTATCGTTGTCTTCACAACCATTATTCGTAGACTGGAAAGCCATGCCAAGTTCATTTGCCATTGTAAACCGTAAAACCAGCATCTTTATTGCTGACGCTATTCTATTCCTTTTACTGTTAAACTTTTTGCCCTTGGAAAGTGAGCTAGCGAAAGGGCTTAGTATCTTAATCTTTGTTGCCATTTTATGGTTGACCGAGGCTATTCATATCAGCGTTACTGCATTACTAGTGCCCATGTTGGCTATCGCTTTAGGTATTTTTCCAACGGCATCCGCATTTAGTCACTTTGCTGATCCGATTATCTTTTTATTCCTTGGCGGCTTTGCCTTGGCCTCAGCGTTAAGTAAGCAAGAGCTGGATAGAGCCATTGCAGGCGTCGTGCTGATTGTTGCGAACGGCAAGCTAAAAACCGCTGTATTTTTACTCTTCGGCGTGTCCGCTTTTTTATCCATGTGGATCAGTAATACAGCCACCGCTGCAATGATGCTGCCTTTGGTGATTGGTATGTTAAGTCAGCTCGATAGAACAGAACATGGTCGAACATGGATATTCACCTTATTAGGTGTCGCCTATTGTTCAAGTATTGGCGGCATTGCTACGTTGGTGGGTAGCCCACCGAATGCTATAGCGGCGGCTGAAACCGGTATAAGCTTTATCGAGTGGATGCAAAAAGCCTTACCGCTAACCCTTATCCTTTTGCCCACTGCTGTAGCAGTTTTATACTGGGTCATTAAACCAAATTTGAATCATACTATTCGCGTTGAGAAGTACACGATTGCTTGGCATAAACAGCAAAAAATCACCTTAGCCATTTTTAGTGCCACTGTTTTTTGCTGGATATTCAGTACGCCGATTAATCGTCTACTGGGCGGCATATCCGCTTTTGATAGCTATATTGCTATTAGCGCCTTAATTGCCTTAGCAGCCAGCGGTGTGGTGAAATGGAAAGATATCGAATCCACCACCGATTGGGGAGTCTTAGTGCTATTTGGTGGTGGCTTATGCTTAAGCGCTATTTTGAAAGCCACCGGTAGCAGTTTATTTTTAGGTCAAAGCTTGGGCGAGATTATTGGTGCTGCCGGTCCATTAGTGGCAATAGCGATGATTGCTAGCTTTGTTGTGTTTCTCACAGAATTTACTAGCAATACGGCCAGTGCGGCTTTACTCGTTCCTGTTTTTGCTGCCATTGCGCCCACCTTGGGCATTGACCCTGTCGCATTAGCCACTTTGATAGCCGTTGCGGCCTCCTGCGCGTTTATGTTACCTGTCGCTACACCACCGAATGCTATTGTGTTTGGCAGCGGCTTTGTACCGCAAACGGTAATGATGCGCTGCGGGATTTGGCTAAACCTTATGTGCATCATTGTACTGAGTCTTTATGCCGCTGTTTTTTGGTAATTTATTGCTCAAGATTACTCATCAAGTGTTTCAGGCTGGTAAGGGCGTAACTCGATAAGCAAGCCAAATAAGGGGTGATCAATATAGTGCACCTCACGACTGCGCATGCGCCTTTTTTGCTGCAAAGTAGCAATCAGGCTAATCGCTGGTTGCTGCGGTTTTTCTGCATCCTGCACATAAGGCTCTTCAGTATCGAGGGTATGGCTATTGATTGTAGACTGCTGCAGTGCAATGTCGTCTGCAAGCACAGGCAGCGCTTCTTCGCGAATCAGCGGCAACTCGATAGCAGGGCGATTTTCATCCTCATCGATAGTTTGCTCAGTGTTTTCATCGGCAAACAGGATGCGCCATAAATTGGTATTGATATGTAAATAACGGCCTAGGTGTAAACGGATACTGCCGGACACTTCGTAATAGCCATTGCGCTCTTCACCAGCAAGAATTGCAATGTCTTTAGCCATATCTTCGTTATCAATTTTTTGTAACCATGTTTTATGCAAAAGTAGACTGTGGCGACCCGCTAAACGAATACGTTCGGCAGCAAAGCTTAGATCTTTATCGTCATTGGCGACTATAGGTAGAAAGCGCGATGGTATATCTGCAGCCTCTACTATGCCTTGTGGCGATAGTTCTGGGTAAACTGCATCAATAGGCAAGTCTTTTAGAAATAGCAACTCATCGGCGATATCCAACGTTTTAGGCAGGGGCCAACTTTCTTCCTCTTGATACATGCGTAAATCATTGCTGAATATAATTAACTCAACAGTGTAAAAGTTATTATTACTCGCCTGTGCTTGGTTGGATATGGCTAAAAGTAGTAAGCCCAGACTGAATACGCCACTAAAGATTTTTTTCATCGGATTAACCCGTAAGTGCATTCAAGATATCGTCTACCAATTGCAGACGCTGTTCAACTGTTTCGCTGCTTTGTTTGAAGCGCAGCATATTTGAGCCTTCCAAGCGATAAATCTGTGGAGAAGTTTGTACCAATTTCACCAGGCGCATTGGATCAATATTGGGTTTTGAAGAGAACTCGACTTTGCCGCCGCCACTGCCGACCTCTATACGGACAATGCCCAGCGGCTCAATACGTAACTTCATCGCGGTAAGTGCAAACAGGTTTTTGGTTTGCGGTGGCAATAAGCCAAAGCGGTTGATCATGCGTACTTGGCACTCGTCTAACTCGTCGGTATTTTGACAGTTAGCAATGTCTTTGTAGAGGGTTAACCGTGTTTGCACATCGGGTAAATAATCGTTAGGAATAAGCGCCGGTATTTGTAAGTTTATCTCTACACCTTTTTGCAAAGGTTCGGCTAAGTTTGGCTGCTCACCTCGTTGTATCGCTTTCACTGCGCGATCCAGCATCTCCATATACAGACTAAAGCCCAAGGTTTGGATTTGTCCACTTTGTTCATCACCCAGTAACTCTCCGGCGCCGCGAATCTCTAAATCGTGGGTGGCTAGCGTAAAACCTGCGCCTAAATCACTGGCTTCGGTGATCGCCTCTAGACGTTTTTCTGCATCTTTGCTGATTTTTTTATGCGCTGGCGTTAACAAATAAGCATAAGCTTGATGGTGCGAGCGACCCACACGGCCACGTAATTGATGCAGCTGCGCTAAACCAAACATATCCGCACGTTCGATAATAATCGTGTTGGCATTGGGCACATCAATACCGGTTTCAATAATGGTCGAACACAATAAAACATTAAAACGCTTATGGTAGAAATCGCTCATCACGCGCTCTAATTCGCGTTCGCGCATTTGACCATGGCCTATACCGATACGTGCTTCCGGTAATAGTTCTTCAAGATCACGCTTGGCGTTTTCTATGGTTTTTACTTCGTTGTAGAGATAGTACACCTGACCACCGCGCAGTAATTCCCGCAAAATGGCTTCTTTAATTAAATTATCTTCTTTGGCGCGGACAAACGTTTTGATGGATAAGCGTCTAGCCGGCGGTGTGGCGATAACTGATAAATCCCGCATGCCAGCCATCGACATATTCAAGGTGCGCGGAATAGGCGTGGCAGTGAGGGCGAGAATATCAACTTCCGTTCGTAAAGCTTTTAAGGCTTCTTTTTGTTTCACACCAAAGCGATGTTCCTCATCAATAATAACCAAGCCTAAATGACTAAATTTTACATCGCCTTGTAGTAGCTTGTGGGTGCCGATTAAAATATCCACTTTGCCATCAGCTAAACGTTGAATAACGTCTTTTTGTTCTTTTGCAGTGCGGAAACGGCTGAGTACTTCGATAGTAACCGGTGTATTGGCAAAGCGATCAACGAAAGATTCATAATGTTGTTGTGCCAATAGGGTTGTAGGCACTAAGACGGCGACTTGCTTTTGGTTAAATACGGCAGTGAAGGCGGCTCGCATAGCCACTTCCGTTTTACCAAAGCCGACATCACCGCAGATTAGTCTATCCATAGGCCGAGAACTTGCCATATCTTCCAATACTTTATTGATGGCTAAGGCTTGATCAGCAGTTTCTTCAAAAGGGAAATTAGCGGCAAACTGCTGGTAAGCATCCGACCATACCGTATGCACAAAGCCTTTTTGTGCTGCACGACGCGCATAAATATCCAAGAGTTCGGCGGCAACGTCGTGAATCTGTTCACTGGCTTTGCGCTTGGCTTTCTGCCAGTTTTCAGAACCCAATTTATGCAGAGGGGCATTATCGGTATCAGACCCGCTGTAACGTGAGATCAAATGCAGTGAAGTCACTGGCACATAGAGTAGCGCATCGTCTGCATAACGCAGCGATAAAAACTCTTGTGGGTTGCTATCAATATCAATCAACGTTAAGCCGGTGTAACGGCCTATGCCGTGATCAATGTGCACTACAGCATCGCCGATTTTTAACTCGGTCAGGCTTTTAATTAAGGTGTCAGGATCTTGCTGTTGGCTAGGTTTGCGTCGCCTATGTTGTTGCACACGCTGGCCAAATAGTTGGGCCTCTGTAATCAGCTCGACATCACCTAGATTTAAACCTTGCGACAAGTAGGCGACAGTAATGGCAAGTTTAGGTTTTTCGTCGAGGTAATCTTGCCAGCTATCAACCTGCGTAATATCCACGCCGAGTTGACGGAATATTGCCAGCAAGGCTTCTCGACGCCCCAAAGAGTCGGCACAGAACAAGATGCTATTTGCCGTTTCTAGATGTTTCTCTATCGTTTGATAGGGTTTTGTCGCATGAGCATCTACCGGCAGCAGAGTGGGAGCCAAGGTGGCAAAGTCATAAAAACCTTTGCCGGGGTCGTCCGCAACTTGCTCACTCAATATGATGCGAGGGAAACGCTTTATCTGTTCAAATAACTGATTTTCTGCAAAGAATACTTGTTCCGGTGCCAGCAAGGGGTGCAGCCTATCGCCACGGTATTGCTGATAACGTTGGTCGATATCCTGCCAGTGTTGCCGGCAATTGACCTCGATATTCGCCGTGCTGACAATCAGCGCATCATCCGCTAGATGATCAAGCAAGCTGGCTGTTTGTTGAAAAAATAAAGGCAGATAATATTCAATGCCAGAAAAAACAATAAAGCGCTGTAAATCCTGATAAAAATGCGTTTCTTTTAAACTGGTATTAGGGAATGTTTGGTACCAGTTTTCCTCAAAGACCTGCAAACTTTGCGCATCCAACGGAAACTCATGTGCCGGTAAGATATCGATTTTTTCAATGGTTTCAACGGTGAGCTGACTTTCAGGGGAAAAAGTACGTATTTTTTCCACCTCAACATCAAATAACTCAATACGATAGGGCAGCTCACTACCCATAGGAAAGACATCAATAATACTGCCACGCACGGCAAATTCGCCGTGCTCGTAGACCGTCGATACACACAGATAGTTGGCGCTTTCAAGCTGCCTGCGTAGTTGCTCAATACGTAGATTATCACCGGTTGCAATTTGCAGGCTGTTTTTCTGGATGAACTCAACCGGTGATATACGTTGCATCAAGGTATTCATCGGCACAAATAAAACAGCACGCGGTGATTGCGATAGTTGATATAAACAACGTAAACGATCGGACACTAAATCATGGTGTGGGGAGAACTTATCGTAAGGCAGGATTTCCCAATCGGGGAAATGCAGCAGGGGTAAATTCGGATTGAAGAACTGCACTTGCTGTTCAAGGTCATAGGCTTGCTGGCTATTATCACAAATAACTAATACCGTTTGCTGGCACTGTTCGGCAAGCTCGGCAATGGCAAGCGCTTTGCTAGCCGCCTGTAAGTTGCACCAGTATTTTTTTTGGCCTTTTTGCTTAGCGATATGTTCGCCACGTAAATTCAATAGCATGAGAGTATGAGCGGTATAAAAAAGGGCTTATTCTAACAGCTTGTAGGTTCGCTATCATGGCCTTAATACAGTAAATATATGGGCATGTCGGTTTATACTTTTTTTACCCACGCTTTCGCTGAGTGCCGCCATATATTCACAGCATGTCTTAGTCTTGATTTGGTACACAATAAAGCACACGAAAATAATAATTTATTATCATTGACTTAAGCTAAGTTACTGATAGTAAAAGTGCTTAAATTTTTTGGTTAAAAAACGTACAAGTTAAGGCTAGGCCTTTACCCATAGGGTTTTGCCAGCATCATAAGCTAGTTATACAGCAAGTTTTCCACAGCTTTTGTGGATGAAAGTCGCTAAGCTATAGCGCTAAAGCAATACACGCTTTTTTAGAAAAATACCGGCTTCAATATGATCAGTGTAAGGAAACTGATCAAACAAAGCGGCCGACTCTACTTGATGTGTTTTTTCCAGCGTTTTCAAATTATCGACTAATGTATTGGGGTTACAAGAAACATAAACAATCTGATCAAAGCGTGAGAGTAGAGCTAAGGTGCCTTCATCTAAGCCTGCACGCGGCGGATCAACCAAAACGGTAGAAAAGTTGTAACTCTCAAGGTCAACATCTTGTTGCTGTAAACGTCGAAAACTACGTTCGCCATTTAAAGCTTGGGTAAATTCTTCGCTCGATAGGCGGATGATTTTACAGTTATCCACAGCATTCCTTGTTAAGTTTAGCTGCGCTGAGGCTACTGATGTTTTGCTGATCTCTGTCGCTAATACCTGTCGAAAATGCTGCGCTAATGGGATAGTGAAGTTACCATTGCCGCAGTACAGTTCAAGAAAGTCAGTTTGTGGATTATTACCAACGGTTTGCTGCACCCAGCTTATCATGCACTGGTTTATTTTGGCGTTCGGCTGAGTAAAGCTGCCTTCAGCTTGATGGTAATGATAAGGCTTGCCGTTGATTTGCAGGGTTTCTTCGATGTAATCACGGCTAAGGATGATTTTCTGCTTACGGCTACGACCGACAATCTGCGTGTTTAGCTGTTGCTCTAGCGTCTTAGCGGCTGTCTGCCATTGCTCATCCAATGCTTTGTGGTAGACCAATGTTACCAAACTGTCGCCACTGAGACCTGTTAAAAACTCGACTTGGAAAAGCCGTTCTTTTAGTACGCTCGATTGCACAATAGCTTCGCGCAAGGGCGGCATGAGCGCATTAATACGTTGATGCGCAATAGGGAAGTGGTCTATACGCACTGGCAGATCGGGCTGGCCTTGTGCAAACATGGCGTAATAGGCTTCAGTGTTGCCATCATGCCAAAACTTAAACTCTGCACGCATTCTAAAATGCTCTGTTGCGGAGGCAAAAACGCATAAATCACCTGTATAGAAGGGCGCTAAAAGTTGTTGTAAATGCTGCTGCTTTTGTTCTAAAAGATCCGAGTAGTTGTCGGGGGAAAAGCGGGATAAAGGCATGGACTATCCTCGGGAATTAATAATATCTTTAGGGGCAATCATGACGTGTTAGATGCAGTTTGCCGGCTTTGGCAAACCGGCAACTTTACTAATTAATTTTGTAGGGCTGCCGGGGAAT
>Ga0209075_1002111_pt1 | contig 17880 bp, 16 predicted proteins | sample Stecom2011_FD_187523 | JGI IMG/M metagenome (GOLD analysis project Ga0209075, IMG submission 187523) | Agricultural soil microbial communities from Utah to study Nitrogen management - Steer compost 2011 (SPAdes) (version 2) | ecosystem: Environmental > Terrestrial > Soil > Agricultural land...
AATCTGCACGCACTTCACGCCATCGAGGATTTCCTTGGCTTGGGTGCCCAGGGCCTGCTCCAGGATCCGCTCGCCACTGAGACGGCCTTCCAGGGTGGCTCCCACCACCTTGGGCTGTTCGTAGATCTCCTTGAGCATAAAGTGACGGAACTCGCCCTTCTCGGCAGCTTCCAGGCCGTGCTCGAAACGCACGACTTCCCGCTGTACCGGCGAGCCGGTCACATCCCAGATGCGGATGCTTTCCATGGTGATTTCCGCGATATCGCCCTCTTCCATGAAGAGGAAGCGGTCGGTCACAGGCAGTAGGGCCAACTGGTCAGAGGCGATAAAGTTCTCACCGATGCCCACGCCAATCACCAGGGGGCTTCCTTCCCGGGCGCACACCATGCGATTGGGTTCATCGGTATGGATCACCGCCAAGGCGTAGGCGCCTCGCAGTTGCTTGATTGTGCTCTGTACCGCCGCCAGCAAGTCCTGGCCCTGTTTGAGGTAAGAGTCCACCAGGTGGGCCACAACTTCCGTATCGGTTTCGGACGTGAACACATAGCCCTGTTGTTGCAATGCCTGGCGCAGCTCTTCGAAGTTTTCGATGATGCCGTTATGAACCAGCGCCAAGTTATCGCCGGACATGTGGGGGTGTGCGTTGGAGACACTGGGCTTGCCATGGGTTGCCCAACGGGTATGGGCAATGCCAATACGGCCTGGCAACGGTGCCTTGGCAATCAAGGCTTCCAGAGCCGCAACCTTACCGACCTCCCGGGCCCGGGCCAACTGGCCTTGTTCGTTAATGACCGCCATACCCGCGGAGTCGTAACCCCGGTATTCCAGCCGCTTGAGTCCCTCTAACAAAATCGCTGAAACTTCCCTTTGCGCGACCGCGCCTACAATGCCACACATGATGGAATTCCTGTTATATGAATCGTTATGAACCTATTCGCCCCTCTCCCAACTTGGGGAGAGGGGTGGGGTGACCCGCACAGGGGAGAGGGCGGCAGGTCACTTCCAGGTCTGAACCTTTTCCCTGCCTTAAAACGCAGGCCCTCTCCCTAACCCTCTCCCCAGAGGGAGAGGGAATGATCAAAGCATCGAAAGACAGGATGCCATAGCTACTTCTTCTTCACCGGGCGCTGCCAGCCGCTGATATTCCGCTGCTGGCCCCGGGCCACTGCCAATTGAGCCGGTTCCACATTCTTGGTGATGGTCGAGCCTGCTCCCACGGTTGCGTCATCACCCAGTTCCACCGGAGCGACCAGGGCACTATTGGAGCCCACGAAGGCCCGGTTGCCAATAATTGTCTTGTACTTGTTGGCGCCATCGTAGTTACAGGTGATGGTGCCGGCGCCAATATTCACATCCTCGCCCAGCTCGGCGTCGCCCACGTAGCTTAGGTGGTTAATTTTAGATCCTTTGCCAACTTTCGCATTCTTGGTTTCGACGAAGTTGCCCACTTTGGCCCCATCGGCGAGTTCTGTCCCGGGCCGAATACGGGCAAAGGGACCCACATAGCAATTGCTGCCAATAACCGCATCTTCGATTACGCAGTTAGCTAGCACTTCCGCGCCAGATTCAATCTTACTGTTACGGATTACGCAGTTGGGCCCGATTTTCACATTGGAAGCAATCTCAACCCGGCCTTCCAGGACCACATTCACATCAATGGTCACATCCTGCCCGCAAATTAATTCGCCACGCACATCCAAACGGGCCGGATCAGCCAGGGTCACCCCCGCTGCCATCAGCGCTTCGGCCTGCTCCCGCTGGAACCAGCGCTCCAGTTCCGCCAACTGGCAGCGGTTGTTCACGCCCATCACCTCCTGCTCCCATTGGGGATGGACAGCCTGCACCGCAACACCATCCTGAACCGCCATTGCAATAATATCGGTGAGATAGTATTCACCTTGGGCATTTTGATTGGACAGCTGGGGCAGCCAACGTTTTAACAACTCGGCAGGCACGGCCATAATGCCGGTATTCACTTCCTGGATGGCCAGTTGTTCAGGGCTGGCATCCTTATGCTCCACAATGGCGATCACCCGGTCTTCTCCATCCCGTACGATCCGGCCATAACCGGTGGGGTTGTCCAGGTGAACGGTGATCACCCCAAGACTTCCATCCTCGGCCACCTTCAGCAACTCCCGTAAGGTGGACTCCCGGGTCAGCGGAACATCGCCATACAAAATCAGTACCGTGCCCCCATCCGGAATGTTTGGCAGCGCCTGGGCTACCGCATGGCCGGTTCCCAGTTGCTGCTCCTGGACCGCCCATTGCAGCTGGTCGCCCCGTAAGGTGGCGCGCACCTGATCAGCCCCATGGCCGATAACCAAATGAATGCGCTCCGCCTCCAATCTCACTGCGGTGTCGATCACATGCTGTGCCAGCGGCTTGCCGCCAATGGGATGTAATACTTTCGGCAGGCTCGATTTCATGCGCGAACCTTGGCCAGCCGCCAGAATCACGACATCAGTGCTCATAAGCTAAAGAGTCCTTCACGGATAGAAAGTACGGATTATAAACGTGGGGTAGAGCCAGGCCGGAAAGGCGTGACTTCAGACTAGTAACTAAACCACTAGTCCCATGGAAGAATGCTACTGTGAAAAGTAAGCGCTGACGAATGTTGCGGAAAGGCTGCATCACCTGATCTTCATCCTTGCTCAGGCTCTTTCACCGTGAAAGGCATTCTCCACCCTGAGTGCCCTTCTCCATTGGCGTGAATCCCTCGGCCAACCGGGGGCTTCACGGCCCACGAAGGCGTTGCCCACCTACAAAGGTTATCTCGACTAACCCCAAACCGTCCAGAGTTCCGGGGTAGCAATTTCCGAAAACTGGTCGCGACCACCTCTTGTCCAAACCACATCAAGTTCGGCCAGTACTGATCCAGACTGGAGACCTCAAGGGTACAGAGGGGAACGCTTCGCAACATGAGGTGCCGGGAGGATCTGATCCAGCCAAAAACAGAAAGGAAGGTCCCGCCTTCCTTTCGTTTCGGTGTTACTTGCGGAGTTTGTTGCGAAGTTGCTGAATGGTACGCAGCTGTGCGACGGCTTCGGCAAGCTCTACAGCCGCTCTTGAGTAATCGAAGTCCGCACTCTTGTTGGCCAGTGCCTTTTCTGCTTCGCGCTTGGCTTCCAGAGCTGCCGCTTCATCCATATCGGCGGCCCGGAGTGCGCTGTCGGCCAGCACCGTCACCAGATTCGGCTGAACTTCGAGAAAACCGCCAGATACGTAGTAGACCTCCTCTTCCCCACCCTGCTTGATGACTCGCACAGGTCCGGGCTTCAGGCTGGTCAGCAACGGCGCGTGGCCCGGTGCAATACCGAGATCACCTTCAGAGCCGGAAGCGATCAGCATCTCTACGAGTCCCGAGAAGATCTGTTCTTCCGCACTGACAATATTACATTGCACGGTTATACCCATATTGTCGCCTCTTAGCCCTGCCCCTGCCTAAGCAGGGGCAGGTCCGGTTTTACAACTTCTTAGCTTTCTCGACTGCTTCTTCGATGCCGCCTACCATGTAGAACGCCTGTTCCGGCAGGTGGTCATATTCGCCGTCCAGAATCGCCTTGAAGCCACGGATGGTTTCTTTCAGGGGCACGTACTTACCGGGAGCGCCCGTGAACACTTCTGCCACGTGGAAAGGCTGGGACAGGAACCGCTCGATCTTACGGGCGCGGTATACGGTCAGCTTGTCTTCCTCGGACAGCTCATCCATACCCAGAATGGCGATGATGTCCTTCAGCTCCTTGTAACGCTGCAGAACGCTCTGTACGCCACGGGCTACATCGTAGTGCTCCTGGCCGATAACCAGCGGGTCCAGCTGGCGGCTGGTGGAGTCCAGCGGGTCGATCGCCGGGTAGATACCCTTGGCGGCGATGTCCCGGCTCAGTACCACGGTTGCGTCCAAGTGGGCGAAGGTGGTGGCCGGAGACGGGTCAGTCAAGTCGTCCGCGGGAACGTAAACGGCCTGAACGGAGGTAATGGAACCTACTTTGGTGGAAGTAATACGTTCTTGCAGAACACCCATTTCCTCGGCCAGGGTCGGCTGATAACCTACCGCGGAAGGCATACGGCCCAGCAGCGCGGATACTTCAGTACCGGCCAGGGTGTAACGGTAGATGTTGTCGATAAACAACAGTACGTCACGGCCTTCGTCACGGAACTTCTCTGCCATGGTCAGGCCGGTCAGGGCCACACGCAGACGGTTTCCGGGCGGCTCGTTCATCTGGCCGTAAACCATCGCTACCTTGTCGAGAACGTTGGAATCCTTCATCTCGTGGTAGAAGTCGTTCCCTTCCCGGGTCCGCTCACCAACACCGGCAAATACGGACAGACCACTGTGGGCCTTGGCGATGTTGTTGATCAGCTCCATCATGTTTACGGTTTTACCTACACCGGCGCCACCGAACAGACCGATCTTACCGCCTTTCGCAAAAGGACAAACCAGGTCGATAACCTTGATACCGGTTTCCAGCAGTTCAGTAGTCGCTGCTTGGTCGGCATAGCCCGGTGCCTTACGGTGAATCGGAGCACGCTCCTGCTCGCCGATGGGGCCCGCTTCGTCAATGGGATTACCCAGAACGTCCATGATCCGGCCCAAGGTTTCTGTACCTACGGGTACGGAAATCGGAGCCTTGGTGTTTTCAACGTTCAGGCCGCGACGCAGGCCTTCGGTGCTGCCCATGGCGATGGTACGAACAATGCCGTCGCCCAGCTGCTGTTGAACTTCCAGAGTGGTCTGACCACCCTCGACCTTCAGCGCGTCGTAGACCTGGGGAACGGAGTCCCGCGGAAATTCTACGTCGATAACCGCGCCGATGATTTGAACGATACGTCCGCTACTCATTATCGGTTCCTCATTAAATCAAGAATTCTCTTCCGGTCGGCCGGACCCCGCCCTATCAAACCGCCGCGGCACCGCTTACGATTTCGGAAATTTCCTGTGTGATCGCTGCCTGACGCGCCTTGTTGTACACCAACTGCAGCTCCTTGATGATGGAGCCGGCGTTGTCGGTGGCACTCTTCATGGCTACCATCCGCGCCGCATGCTCGGAGGCGATGTTCTCGACCAGGCCTTGGTAGACCAGGGATTCGATAAACCGCGTCAGCAGTGCGTCCAGCAGGGGCTGGGCATCGGGTTCATAAAGGTAATCCCACTGACGTCCGGAGATGCTGGGATCGTCGGACGCTTCCAACGGCAGCAACTGGATCAGCTCCGGCTTCTGGGTCATGGTGTTGACGAAGCGGTTGTGAACCAGGAACAGCTTGTCGATCCGGCCTTCCTCGTAAGCGTCGAGCATGACCTTGACGGAACCGATCAGCTTACTTGAAGAAGGCTCGTCACCCAGGTGTGACAACGCTGCCACCACATTTCCACCGTAGTTACGGAAGAAATTGACGGCTTTCTGGCCAATGGCGCAGACGTCGATTTCAACACCCTTGGCTTTCCACTCCTTCATCTCGTTCATCACGCGCTTGAACACGTTGATGTTCAAGCCACCACACAGACCGCGGTCGGTGGAAATAATGATGAAGCCGACTCGTTTGACATCCCGTTCCTGCAGGTATTGGTGCCTGTACTCCGGGTTGGCGCTGGCGATGTGGCTGACCACCTCGCGAATACGATCCGCGTAGGGGCGACCGGCAGCCATGCGCTCTTGAGCCTTGCGCATCTTACTCGCGGCGACCATTTCCATCGCGCTCGTAATTTTCTGCGTGCTCTTGATACTGCCAATCTTGATGCGTATCTCTTTTCCAACGGCCATTTTCGTTATGCCCTTTGCAAGCGAATTTCAGATCTTTGGGATGAATCAGCCCGGTCAGCGCCGGGCTCACTCTTCTCAGTAAGATTGAGTCGCTTTGAATTTCTCAATAGCGGCCTTGATGCCGTTGGCGATATCGTCGTTGTAATCGCCGGTTTCGTTGATCTTAGCCATCAGGTCGGCATGCTCGGAGCGCACGTAGGAAATCAGCGCGGCTTCGAAATCAACGATCTTGTTTACCTCGACGTCGTCCAGGTAGCCTTCGTTCGCGGCATACAGAACCACCGCCATGTCGGCCACGCTGTACGGGCTGAATTGCTTTTGCTTCATCAGCTCGGTGACGCGCTGACCGTGCTCCAGCTGCTTACGGGTCGCCTCGTCCAGGTCAGACGCGAACTGGGCAAAGGCTGCCAGCTCCCGGTACTGGGCCAGGGCGGTACGAATACCACCGGACAGCTTCTTGATCACCTTGGTCTGAGCGGAACCACCTACCCGGGATACGGAGATACCGGCGTTCACCGCAGGACGGATACCTGAGTTGAACAGGTTGGTTTCCAGGAAGATCTGACCGTCGGTAATGGAGATCACGTTGGTCGGAACGAACGCGGAAACGTCGCCAGCCTGGGTTTCAATGATCGGCAGCGCGGTCAGGGAACCGGTTTTGCCTTTCACTTCGCCGTTGGTGAACTTCTCGACGTAGTCGGCGTTCACACGTGCAGCACGCTCCAGCAGACGGGAGTGCAGGTAGAACACGTCACCGGGATAGGCTTCACGTCCGGGCGGACGGCGCAGCAGCAGGGAGATCTGACGATAGGCCCAGGCTTGCTTGGTCAGGTCGTCATAAATGATCAGTGCGTCTTCACCGCGGTCACGGAAGTACTCGCCCATGGTACAGCCGGCGTAAGGCGCCAGGTACTGCATGGAAGCCGGGTCGGCAGCGCCGGCGGCAACGACGATGGTGTGTTCCATCGCGCCGTGCTCTTCCAGCTTACGTACGACGTTGGCAATAGTGGACTGCTTCTGGCCGATGGCCACGTAGATACACTTAATGCCGGAACCTTTCTGGGCGATGATCGCGTCAACCGCCATTGCAGTCTTACCAGTCTGGCGGTCACCGATGATCAGCTCCCGCTGGCCGCGGCCGATGGGGATCATGGAGTCAACGGATTTGTAACCAGTCTGAACCGGCTGGTCAACGGATTGACGGGCGATTACACCCGGGGCGACCTTTTCAATCGCGTCGGTCAGCTTGGCTTCAATCGGGCCTTTGCCGTCGATGGGGTTACCCAGTGCGTCGACCACACGTCCCAGCAGTTCCGGACCTACCGGTACTTCCAGAATACGGCCGGTACAACGGGCCTTCATGCCCTCAGCCAGTCCCAGGTAGTCACCCAGAATGACCGCACCTACGGAATCACGCTCCAGGTTCAGAGCCAGACCATAGATGCCACCTTCAAATTCGATCATCTCACCGTACATGACGTCGGCGAGACCGTGGATCAGAACGATACCGTCAGAAACGCTTACGATCGTACCTTCGGTACGCGCTTCAGCAGAAACGTCGAGTTTCTCAATACGCTTCTTGATGATCTCGCTGATCTCGGATGGATTCAGTTGCTGCATGCCTTTGTCCTCAAACCATTAAATCAGATCAGGAATGTAAAGCCTCGGCCAATTTCGCGATTCTTCCACGCACGGAGGCATCAATGACGAGGTCATCGGCGCGAATGACCACACCACCCAGCAGAGACTTGTCGAGTACCGTTTCCATCGTGACACTGCGGCCCAGCTTGGTCTGCAGGGACTTGATCAGAGCGTCCTTCTGTTCTTGGGACAGCTCGAAAGCGGTTTCAACAACGACCTGAACGGTGGATTCCTGTTGCGCCTTCAATTCCTCAAACAGCACCGAAATCTCTGGTAAGAGGCTCAAACGCTTGTTTTCGGCCAGCAGCTGAACAAAGTTCCTGCCTGCTTCCGACAAGTAGTCTCCACACACATCAATAAAGGCATCGGCTTTCGCGTCCGCCTTGATCGAGGGATGGCTCAACAGTGCCTGAATCTGCGCGTCTTCTGAGACCATTGCCATGACGGCCAGCATCTGGGACCACTCATTCAGCTGGTTATGCTGTTGAGCGGTTTCGAATGCCGCCTTTGCGTATGGCCGTGCCAAAGTTGTCAGTTCTGCCATGATTAACCCTCGTTATAACTGCGCCGCCAGCTTGTCTAGCATCTCGCTGTGGGCTTTCGCGTCAATCGAGGTTTCCAGAATCTTTTCGGCACCAGTTACTGCCAGAGCAGCAATCTCTGCACGCAGGGACTCTTTCGCGCGGTTGCGTTCTTGCTCAATTTCCGCCTTGGCGGCTTCAAGCAGGCGCTCACCTTCAGCACGCGCTTGGTTTTTGGCTTCTTCAATGATCTGGTTGGAGCGCTTGTTGGCAGACTCGATGATCTCTGCGGCTTGCTGCTTGGCAGCGCGCAGCTCATCAGCGGCCTTCTCTTGCGCCAGGTTCAGATCACGGGAAGCGCGATCGGCAGCGGCCAGACCATCCGCAATTTTCTTTTCCCGCTCACGCATGGCATTCACGATGGGAGGCCATACGAATTTCATGGTGAACAGGACGAATATTGCGAAGGCGATGCCTTGCCCGATCAACGTTAAATTAATGTTCACGGGGATGTACCTCCAGCGATGTCGTTGCGTCCGAAAGCGAGGTGCGGGCGCCTAAGCAGCGCCCGCATATGGACTTCTCGTTAGCCGGCAACAACGAAGATCAGGTACATCGCGATACCAACGCCGATCATCGGTACGGCGTCGAGCAGACCAGCCATCAGGAAGGTTTTGGTCTGAAGCTGCGGAGCCAGCTCAGGCTGACGAGCAGTAGCTTCAAGCAGCTTGCCACCCAGCAGCGCGAAGCCGATACCGGTACCCAGGGCACCCAGACCGATCATGATGCTAGCAGCGATGTAGACGAGTTCCATAGCGACTCCTAATTTTCAACAGTTAGTTAAGGTTTAAGAAAAGGTGTTCCAGGTTCCGGTCAGTGATCCTCATGGGCAGCACTCAGATAGACCACGGTCAAGACCATGAAAATGAATGCCTGCAGAGGAATGATCAGAATATGGAAGATGGCCCAAGGAACGTTCAACGTCCACTGCAGCCAGAACGGCAGCAGGGCGATCAAAATGAAGACCACTTCACCGGCGTACATGTTGCCGAATAGACGCAGCGCGAGGCTCAGTGGCTTGGTCAGCAGTCCCAGCACTTCCAGGAACAGGTTGAATGGAATCAGTGCCCAATGGTTGAACGGGTGCAACGTCAACTCTTTGGTGAAACCGCCGACACCTTTCACTTTGAAGCTATAGTAAATCATCAGGATGAAGACACCGATGGACAGACCGAAAGTACCGTTGGGGTCTGTGGTCGGAACAATCTTCCAGTAATCAAGCCCCAGGGCATGACCAATGCCGGGTACCAGATCCACCGGCAGCCACTTGAGGCTGTTCATCAAGAACACCCAGACAAAGATGGTGAGCGCCAGAGGCCCGATGATGGGGTTACGGCCATGGAAGGTATCGCGCACGATGCCTTGGATAAACTCAACCAGAACCTCAACCAGGTTTTGCAGTCCTGAGGGGACACCTGCCGTAGCGCGGCGTGCAGCGGCGCGGAACAGTGCAATGAAAATGATCCCTGTCAGCAGCGAGAAGAACATGGTATCCACGTGGATAGCCCAAAAGCCCATCGCCTGGACTTCTTGTGCATTCTCCGCCAACTTCCAACCCAACTCAGGATGCTTGCCGTAAGTTAGATTCTGCAGGTGATGCACAATGTATTCTGATGAAGAAGCGTTCTCAGCTGCCATACCTTACTCTCAAGCTCACTTTCGTGGTGGCTAGCGCCCCAGAATCCAGGGTACCAGCCAATTAGTCATTTGAAGCGCTATAAAGGCGATCAACATGGCCAGGGGTTCAAGAGGCTCGACGAAGGTATACGTCAGCGCAAAGAGAACGATGATCAGGCCAAACTTGATGGATTCGCCCTTATAAAAGGCATTAACAATCTGGCGCGTAGCTCGTGCGCCGGAGTAGGCGAAGGATTGGCGGACAAAAAAGTAGTTGGGCAAGATAAAGATGAATCCCCCCAACAGCGCTGACAGTGCGTGCACTTTACCAACGGTGTATGAAATCGTCGCGACAACAAAGGTTACAGCTAATTGGAACCAGATGACGCGATTGATCGGCGGACGCTTCATATTCTCACTAATACCAGCTCGTTATGAGCGTTCCGCAGTCTGCTTAGCCCCCCGCCTTCCGGTTGTCGCATAAGCCGGCAACCTTAAGGCGGAGCAGATTATATGGGTATTGATCATGCCGTTCAACCGCAACTTCCCGCTCGTGATCAGTTTAGTCAATTACGGTAATCCACTGTTCGGCTCGGGCTTCCACAGCTTGTGCTGATCATTAAATGATCACCCCAGATGTAGTAGAACACTGGTTTTAAACCAATGCTTTCCTGTGCAGAAAAAAGTTTGGACGTGCTGTTGGGGCATTTAGTGGATCTTGGCCAGAATGCCATCCAGCTCGTCCAGGCTGTTGTACTGGATCACCAACCGGCCCTTACCTTTAGCATTGTGGTCTATTTTCACCACAGCTCCCAGGGTATCGGACAGATCGGACTGCAGACGCAGAAGGTCTGGATCGGGCCGGGCGGGTTCCTTGCTCTCCGGCTTTTCAGATTGGATGCGGCGCACCAAGGCTTCGGTCTGACGCACCGACAAGCCCTTGGCCACAATGGTACGGGCCACCTCCACCTGCTGCTCTTCGCTCAAGGTCAGCATGGCGCGGGCATGGCCCATTTCCAGGTCCCCATGCTCCAGCATGGTACGGACCTCACCGGTCAGCTGGATCAGGCGAAGCAGGTTGGTGACCGTGGTGCGGGACTTACCAACGGCTTCAGCCACTTCTTGCTGGGTCAGGCCGAACTCGTCCTGCAGGCGCTTGAGGGCGACGGCTTCTTCAATAGGATTGAGATCTTCCCGCTGGATGTTTTCGATCAGCGCCATGGCAATGGCGGCTTCGTCGGGCACTTCGCGGATAATGGCCGGTATCCGATCCTTGCCGGCTATCTGGCTGGCACGCCAGCGGCGTTCGCCGGCGATAATCTCATAACGATTGTCGCCAATGGGGCGTACCACGATCGGCTGCATCACCCCTTGCTGACGAATGGAGTCGGCCAGCTCTTCCAGGGCGGCCGGATCCATATCCCGCCGAGGTTGATACTGGCCCCGTTGCACCAGCTCCACGGGAAGCTCACGCAGTTCGCCGTCGGATGCACCGCCAGCTCCCTTGTCTTGGACATTCCCCAGCGAACCCGCCAGCAACGCGCCCAGACCGCGCTCCCCCAAACCCCGTTTCTTTCCCGCCATGAGTACTCTTGTCGTTTTCCTGAAGTGCTGTGGTTGACCTGAAAGTTTCTGTTTACCTGAAGGCTTCTGTTTACCGAAAGCCTTATCTGCCAGAAAAGTATCTACCTACCAGAGAAGCTTCTAAATAGCCCCAAAGCCTCTCTTACTTGAAAGTCGTCTAATTGCCAGAAGTGCTGCCGGTATACGTGCAGACCGCCTAGGCCTGAGCCGCCTTGCGTGGCGCTGCCTTTTGCTTGGAGCGACGGATGATTTCCCCCGCCAGGGCCAAATACGCCACCGCTCCCTTGGAGTTGCGGTCGTACTTCAAGGCTGGCAGGCCATAACTGGGCGCCTCGGCCAGCCGCACGTTACGCGGTATGACCGAACCATAGACCTTGTCGGGGAAGTATTCCATCAATTGCTGGGACACATCAATGGTCAGGCTATTGCGCGGGTCGTACATAGTACGCAACAAACCTTCGATTTCCAGCTGCGGATTGACGGTTTCCTTGATTTGCTCAATGGTTCGCATCAGCGCTGCCAAGCCTTCCAAGGCGTAATATTCGCACTGCATGGGAATCAACACACTGTCAGCCGCCACCAGCGCATTGACGGTGAGCATATTCAACGCCGGCGGACAGTCGATAATAATGAAGTCGTACTGGTCGCGGATCTCATTCAACGCCAGGCGCAAACGGTGCTCACGCCCAATTTCGTTGAGCAGTTCCACTTCCGCGGCGGTCAGGTCCCCATTGGCGGGCAGCAAATCGTAACCGGCGGCTTCTGCCTTGATGATGACATCCTGGATGGAGCGACGCTTGGTCAGGACTTCATAGCAGGAGGATTCCAAGGTGTTCTTGTCGATCCCACTGCCCATGGTGGCGTTACCCTGGGGATCGAAATCAATGAGCAGGATCTTGCGCTTGGTTGCAGCCAAGGATGCGGCGAGATTGACACAGGTGGTCGTTTTGCCCACTCCGCCCTTTTGGTTGGTGACCGCAAAGATCCGTGCCATGACTTTATCTCTCTACCTAGTAACTGATAACCGCGACCCTGAGCCCGAAGTTCAGGCCTTGGCGATAATAAGCAAATGCCGCTCGCCTTCACAGTCGGGAACGGACAACGGCTGCTCCAACTCCACCCGATAGTCTTCCGGCAACTGCGCCAACTCGTCCTGGGGATACTGCCCTTTCATGGCATAGAGCCGGGTATCCGGCCCCACCAGATGGCGCGTCCAGTGTACAAAGTCCGCAATCGAAGCAAACGCCCGTGACAGGATACCATCCGCCACCCATTCGGGGCGCACCTGTTCAATCCGTCCCTGCCGCACCTCCACATTGGGAAGCGTCATTTCCAGTTTGCACTGGGTCAAGAAGCGGGTTTTCTTGCCATTGCTGTCCACCAGCAAAAAGCGCCGCTCGGGAAACAAAATAGCCAGTGGAATGCCTGGCAGCCCGGGCCCCGTGCCCACATCAATGAAGCGCTCCCCCTGGATGAAGGGCGCCACACTGAGGCTGTCGAGCAGATGCCGTGGAATCATCTCTTCCACATCCCGCACCGCTGTCAAATTATAGGCGAGGTTCCACTTGGCAAGCAGCTTCAAATATTGGAGCAGCAAGTCCACCTGATGGGAGTCTACCACGAGGCCCTGGGCACGGATGCCCTGCTCGAGCCGCTGGCGAAGCAGTGTATCGTCAATCATCGTGGATCAGGCCGACTCCCGTTCCACCAGGGAACGCTTCTTCAAATGAATCAACAGCAAGGAGACCGCCGCCGGCGTCACACCCGGAATCCGGGAGGCTTGCGCCAGGGTCTGGGGCCGGATTTCCTTGAGCTTCTGCTTGATCTCGTTGGACAGTCCTGCAATGGTGTCATAGTCCAGGTCTGCGGGCAGTGCCGTATTTTCGTGCTTGCGCAGCTTCTCGATCTCGTCGAGCTGACGGCTGATATAACCTTCGTACTTGACCTGGATTTCCACCTGCTCCGCGACCTGGGGGTTATCCACAGCCTGGCCGCCAATCTCGGCAATATGGTGGTATTCGATTTCGGGGCGGCGCAACAGTTCTGCCAGATTATGCTCCCGCTGGATGGGGCTGGCCAGATAGCGGTTAGCAATCTCGCCCTTGTCCGTACCCGGACGTACCCAGGTGGTGTTCAGGCGCTGGCGCTCCTGCTCGATCGCCTCGCGCTTTTCACAGAAAGCAGCCCAACGCTCATCGTCCACCAAGCCAAGGTTACGACCAATTTCCGTCAGTCTCAGATCGGCGTTGTCTTCCCGCAGGATCAGACGATACTCCGCCCGGCTGGTAAACATCCGGTACGGCTCGCGGGTGCCCATGGTAATCAAGTCGTCCACCAGCACTCCGATATAGGCCAGATCCCGGCTCGGATACCAGCCATCTTTACCTTGGGCGCGCAGTGCGGCATTCACGCCCGCCAGCAAGCCTTGGGCGCCCGCTTCTTCATAGCCGGTAGTGCCGTTGATCTGGCCTGCGAACCAAAGGTTGCGCAGTTGCTTGGTTTCCAGGGTGTGCTGCAGATCCTGGGGATTGAAGAAATCATACTCAATGGCATAGCCGGGCCGGGTGATATGGGCATTTTCCAGGCCGGCAATGGAGCGCACCGCCGCCAGCTGGATATCGAACGGCAGGCTGGTGGAAATCCCGTTGGGATACAGCTCATGGGTGGTCAGCCCTTCCGGCTCGATAAAGATCTGGTGGGAGTCCTTGTCGGCAAAGCGGTTGATTTTGTCTTCGATGGACGGACAGTAGCGCGGTCCAACACCTTCGATCTTGCCGGTAAACATGGGCGAGCGATCAAACCCGCTGCGGATGATTTCGTGGGTGCGCTCGTTAGTCCGGGTGATATAGCAGTTGATCTGCTGGGGGTGCTCATCCACGGAGCCCAGGAACGACATCACCGGCGTGGGCGTGTCCCCAGGCTGGACCTCCATTTTGCTGAAATCCACGGAACGGGCATCGATCCGGGGCGGCGTACCGGTTTTCAGGCGCCCTACTCGCAGCGGCAGCTCCCGCAGACGGTGCGCCAGGGCAATGGCGGGCGGATCGCCGGCACGGCCGCCGGAGTGGTTTTGCAGGCCGATATGGATCACGCCCCCCAGGAAGGTGCCGGTCGTGAGCACAACGGAGGTGGCATGAAAACGCAGCCCCATCTGGGTGACCGCACCTTTGACGGTCTCACCTTCTACAATCAGGTCGTCCACTGCCTGCTGGAAAATCCACAGGTTGGGCTGGTTTTCCAGGATCTCACGGATTGCTGCTTTATATAGCACGCGGTCGGCCTGGGCGCGGGTGGCACGCACTGCCGGGCCTTTGCGGCTGTTCAGAACCCGGAATTGGATACCGCCACGATCGGTCGCCCGGGCCATGGCACCGCCTAGTGCGTCGATTTCCTTCACAAGATGGCTCTTGCCAATGCCACCAATGGCCGGGTTACAGGACATCTGCCCCAGAGTTTCGACATTGTGTGTCAACAGCAGGGTCTTGCACCCCATGCGGGCGGAAGCCAACGCAGCCTCTGTACCGGCGTGGCCGCCACCGATCACGATGACATCAAAACGACTGGGATAGTCCACGAATCACCTCGAAAAGAAACTGGAATGAGGAACCCCGAGAGGGTAACCCGATATTTTAGCGGGCCGCTCCAGTGAATGGAACGACGGATCGATGAAAATATAACCAAGTCCCGTATATTTACCTATTCTGGGCAAAAGTGAACAAACTGTAATTATTTGGCTGATCAAGGGGTTAGCGCCCCTACTTAAGTAACGTTATCAAGAAAGTTATCCACATTCACCTAAGCCCCAAAAGCCCTGAATAAACAGCATATCAATTTGATTTTAAAGGGATATTTAAAACATTTCACAAGTCATCAGGAATTTATGAACAAAGTTATCCACAGCAACAACTCCAGCAATAGACTCTATCCCCTGGACATCTGTGTACTCTCCCCTGGACACCTATGTACTTTCCGGGGAACTGGATGACGGCAATGGAGCCTTGGTCTGCGAATTGAAGCGAACAGTCCGGAAAGCTATAGGAAAGTGACGCAATCTTGTCTAAAGTTTCATCAAGTCCGTCGTGCACGAACCAGCCTGCAGGGCCGGTAGGAAAGGCATCCTTTCTTTACCGGACGGCTGGCCCCGGCTCCGGCATAAAAGACGTTGGAAAAGCGGAATTTTAGCCCCGGCCAGCGTCCAAATTCAGGCACATGGAATTCTTTTGGCGTATTGACTCAAATAGTGTTTGCCAACGGCGTCTAATTTCGGTACAACCGGCGCCTTTATGCTTACGGTCACCCTTGTCAGTCGTCCAGTCCCCCGGGGGTTAAATGAAGTAGCATGACGAAACCTGCCGAAATCCTGCTGCAATTGCGCGATATCCAGAAAAGCTTCGGGTCCAGGACGGTACTCGACCATGTCAGCCTGGACATTTACAACGGTGAGTTCCTGACGTTGCTGGGGCCTTCCGGTTGCGGCAAAACCACTATCCTGCGCCTGATTGCCGGTTTCGAATATCCGGATGGCGGCGAGATCCTGTTGAACGGCCGCCCCCTGTCCCACGTTCCGCCCGAACAGCGCCCCATTAACACGGTGTTCCAGAACTATGCGCTCTTTCCCCATATGAGCGTGTTCAACAACGTGGCGTTTGGCCTGAAAATGAAGCGCCTGGGTAAGGACGAGATCCGTCGCCGGGTGATGGAAGTGCTGACGATGGTGCGCCTGCAGGATTACGCCACGCGCCGCCCGACCCAATTGTCCGGTGGCCAACAGCAGCGGGTCGCCCTGGCCCGGGCGGCCGTCAACGAGCCGGCCCTGCTGTTGCTGGATGAATCTCTGAGCGCCCTGGACTTCAAGCTGCGCAAGCAAATGCAGATGGAGCTCAAGGCCCTGCAACGCCGCCTGGGCATTACCTTCGTGTTCGTCACCCACGACCAGGAGGAAGCCCTGTCCATGTCGGATCGGGTGGTGGTGATGCGGGAAGGCCATATCGAGCAAATCGGCACCCCGCGCCAGATCTACGAGCAACCCCGTACCCTGTACGTGGCCAACTTCGTGGGCGACTCCAACATTCTGGAGGGCCGCATCCTACGCCGCCTGGACGAGCGTTATGTGGAAGCAGAGGTGGAAGGCCTGGTTTGCCCCTTGCTGGTCAAGCAGCCCCTGACCGATGGCTCCCCCATCAAGGTCCTGCTGCGCCCGGAGGATTTGCGGGTATATGAGCTGCACGAACCTCACCAGCTGGAGTTCTGGTTCGACGGCCAGGTGATCGAGCGCAACTACAAAGGCATGACCCTGGAATCGGTGATCCGCCTGCCCAACGGCAAGCAGATCATCGCCAGCGAGTTCTTCGACGAGAACGATCCGGATTTCGACTACACCCCCGGCGAAAAAGTCCGCGTGGGCTGGGTCCGTAACTGGGAACGGGTAATGACCGATGACTGAAAAAAATCGGCTGCGCTCACTGTCGATTCTGCTGATCAGTGTCTGGCTGGTCCTGTTCGTGTTGATTCCCAACCTGATGATCCTGGTACTAAGTATCCTCACCCGGGACGAAAGCCAGTTCTACCGTTGGGAATACACCTGGGAAAACTATCAGCGCCTGTTCGATCCGGTCTATTTGCAGGTCTTCCTCCATTCCCTGTGGATGGCGGTGGTCACCACCCTGTTGTGCCTGCTGCTGGCCTATCCGTTCGCCTACTTCGTCGCCCAGGCGCCGAAGCGCTGGCGTAACCTGCTGTTGTTGCTGGTGATCATTCCCTTCTGGACCAACTCCCTGATCCGCACCTATGCCATCAAGGTCATTCTCGGCACGAAGGGGCTGCTGAATACGGTGTTGCTGGAGCTGGGCCTGATCGAAACACCTCTGCGGCTTCTCTATACGGAAACCGCGGTGATCCTGGGGCTGACCTATCTGCTGCTGCCCTTCATGATCCTGCCCCTGTTTGCCGTGTTGGAAAAGATCGACCCCAACCTCAACGAGGCAGCCGCCGATTTGGGCGCCAACGCCTGGAAGCGGTTCTGGCGCATCACTGTGCCCCTGTCTCTGCCGGGCGTTATTGCCGGCAGCCTGATGGTGCTGCTGCCAGCCCTGGGGATGTTCTACATTTCCGACATCCTGGGCGGCGCCAAGAACCTGGTGGTGGGTAACATCATCAAGAGCCAGTTCCTGGATGCCCGCGACTGGCCGTTCGGCTCGGCCGCCAGCGTGACCCTGACGGTGGTGATGGCCCTGATGTTGTTCGCCTATTACCGGGTATCCCGCAACCAGAACCGGGAGCTGATCGACCGATGACACGTATCCTGAGACAAGGCTACCTGGCCCTGATTTACCTGTTTTTGTACATCCCCATCGGGGTGCTGATCCTCTTTTCCTTCAACGAGTCCCGCTATACCCACCAGTGGACCGGCTGGTCGTTGAAGTGGTACGAAAGCCTGGCGAACAACACCATGCTGATCGATGCCGCCATCAACTCGCTGTTGGTGGCCGTGGTGGCCGCCACGCTGGCCACCATGATCGGCACCCTCACTGCCGTGGGCCTATACCGCTACCGTTTCCGGGGCAAGCAGGCTCTCACCAGCCTGCTGTTCGTGGTGATGATGTCGCCGGATATCGTGATGGCCATTTCCCTCTTGGCGCTGTTTTTGACCCTCGGCATTGCCCTGGGTTTCTGGTCGCTGTTGATCGCCCACATTACCT
>Ga0209075_1002112_pt1 | contig 17875 bp, 17 predicted proteins | sample Stecom2011_FD_187523 | JGI IMG/M metagenome (GOLD analysis project Ga0209075, IMG submission 187523) | Agricultural soil microbial communities from Utah to study Nitrogen management - Steer compost 2011 (SPAdes) (version 2) | ecosystem: Environmental > Terrestrial > Soil > Agricultural land...
TAGTGATGATTGAGCATCATGCGCGCCCGCTTCATTGCCAAGCGATTTTCTGTTGGCCGCGACATGGCGTTTAGGGCTGACTGCCAAGTGCCGCCGGAGAAGGTAGCGGAGGCGCTGACAACACCTTCCATGGTCACCTGGCCATTGATCTTGCCGCCGAGCTTGCGCTCTAGGGCGCGCACGGTGAAGAGCGCACCGGCATCGTGTGGGATCGAGTCAAAGCCACAGGAGCTGACGATCGCCGCGCCGGTTTTTTCAGCACTGCTGTGATAGCGCGACAGCATGTTGCAGACAAACTCGGGCTCACCGGTGAGGTCGCAATAATGGGTGCCGTTATCGACACAGGCACGGACCACGCCTTCGCCATAAAAAATATAGGGGCCAACAGTGGTGATCACGACTTTGCTCTGCTTGGCCATGGCGTTGAGGCTGTCTTGATCGCTGACATCCGCTTGGATGAGCTCAGGCAGGTTGGTGCAGCCAGCACTTTCTAGTCGGGTCAGCACGTCTTTCAGCTTGCTCAGATTACGACCCGCCAGCGCCCAGGCGGTATCGGCAGCTAGGTGGCTGGCCAAATAATCAACACAAAGACCCCCAGTGAAGCCGGTGGCACCAAAAATTGTCAGACTGTATTTGCGAGGCTGGGTCATACTGATACTCTTTCGTCTATTGATAAACATGCAGTCTACTCAGCTTCTTTCGAGTTGACACGCATCGACCGGAATCCATTTGATGCTAACTCGTCCACGCCGTTGGTTGCGCCAGCTGGCCCATAATCGTTCTGCCATTCGCCGAGATGCTTCCTTGCTGCTCGGGCACGTTAGCACCTTACCGCTGGCAGTTTTCCCACTTCATCACGAGCCGACCGTGCGCTCTGAGCTGGATCCGCGCAGTTATAACAATAATGGCGACATGCTTAATGCCTTGAGCCAGCTGCTGATTCCTGCGCAGCGAGAGTCCGCCAGTCAGGGCACCTTGGTGGTGCGGCCCCAGCGTGTTGCTCAAGAGCAGCAAAGCACACGTTGGTTCTTTATTAATGGTGTGGCGAGTGCGCCGCCAGTGGCGCTACTCAATGCCAGTGAGATTGCCCGTATCTTCCAGCGCCCAGTGCATTTACTGCACACGCCAACCTGGGGGTTGGCACGCGATATTATTGAATCGATTAGCGCTCGCACGCTGCGTAAGGACGGCAAGCTGTCCCGCCCTGCGGTGTACGTGGTGCAAGAGGCGCTAGAGAAACATGATCGGGTGGTGCTGTTTTGTCATTCACAGGGCACCATTGTGGCCAGCTATATTGTCCGCACCCTGTTGCGTCATGCTGCTACCCGTCAGCTGGTGAAGAAGCTTGAGCTGTACTGCATTGGTGGTGTGGCGGACAGCTTGCAAGTGGACCATACGTTATCGGCCGAAGCCGGCCACCCAGTGCCCTACGTGGAGCACTTTGCTAACGGGCGCGACTATTTTGCCCAAATTGGTGTGTTATCCCATTTAGACAGCACGGCTGGCACGGTTTTTTGTGTACCTGAGCGTAATGGCCACTTACTGAATGAGCACTATCTTGCGGGGATTGCCCGTGGCGACTACTGTAATCGCAGCTCAAGGCTGTACCGCTACGTGCGCGGCCGTGAGCCGGGGGAGCAAGACTTCATGCCAATCCAGCCGGGGGAACAGCTGTGATTCTCTCAGCGCTGTCAGGGTTATAACAATGTCAGAAAAAGCCCAAGAGCAAGCCAAGCCACGGCTCATTATGGTCGATGACTCACGCGTGATGCGTAGTGCAGCCAGCAAAATGCTGGGTGCTCGGTTTGATGTGGTGGTGGCTGAAAATGGCCTGGAAGGCTGGAAACAGATCCGCCACGACCAGCAAATTCAGGTGGTGTTTTCCGACCTTTCCATGCCCGAGTTAGACGGTTACGGCCTGCTGGAAAAAATTCGCACCTGTGATGATCCGGGTATTGCCGGCATGCCCGTTATTATTGTGACCGGCGCAGAGAACGATGAAGAGGCACGGGAAAAAGCGCTCAACATGGGCGCCACGGATTTTATTACTAAGCCCTTTAATTCCACCGATCTGTTGGCCCGCGCTACGGCCCACGCTAACTATCAGCGTGAGCGTAAAGCATTGGCCGAGCAGAGCACGATTGATCCGCTCACCGGACTGGGTAATCAGCTTTATTTTAATGGTCGCTTGAAACAGGAGCTGGCTTTTGCTGCCCGTCATGGTCACAGCGTGTCACTGGTACGCGCTGATGTGGATCTGTTCAACAAACTGTTTATCAAGGTCGGTAAAGAAGCGGCCGATGCAGTGTTAAAAGATGTGGCAAAAAATATCGCCAGTCTGATTCGTAAGGAAGACACCGCGGCGCGTATTGGCCTGTCGCAGTTTGCAGTATTGCTGCCCACCGCCGATAGCGCCGGTGCGGCTATTTTTGCTAACCGTCTGTGCCGTTTGGTGCGCGAGTCCAGCATTGATTATAAAGGCAACCGTTTGGCAGCAACCTTGTCCATTGGTGTGCTGTGCCCAGAGTCTCATCCTGGCGCAACGCCGCGCTCGGTGATTGCAGAAGCGAACGTGGTGCTGAAGGCGGCCGTTGATGCGGGCGGCAACATGGTCATCACTGAAGCAGAGCTGAGCGAACAGCAAAGTTTACCGTCTGCACCACAGCGTCCCTCGGTAGAGGGGCCGCGCAGTGCGCCAATCAACGTTGAAAAGGCACTGGCGTTATTGGCTGAAGGCAAAGAAGAGAGTGTGCGTCCACACTTGTCAGCACTAAAAGCGAGGTTGATGCCCTTGCTAAAACTGATGCAGGAAAAATCGTGAAAGTAGAACGACAACAGAGTTATTCACTGCCCGCGCAGCAGCTATTAACAGTCCTTACAGATCGCCATTTTTTTGAACAGCGCCATGCTATGTCTGGTGATATTCAATTTCGTTTTGACGCCTTCGGTGAGCAGGCTAACGGCTTTTTGATTCGTATCTTGCGTGATATTGATATTCCAATGGACAAGGTGCCGTCCTTTGCGCGGCGTTTTATTGGCAATAATAAAACCTTGCTGCAGGAATTTCTTTGGGTTGAGCGCCAGAGTTTGCCGTATCGCGCCCACTACCGTTTTGCCCTGGGCAACGTACCGGTAGAGGTGCATGGCGAGGTGACCATAACGGAAGTCGATGGTATTGCTCAGCAGCACATGCTGATGGAGGCTAAAAGCTCGGTGCCATTGATTGGTAAAAAGCTCGCCACCATGGTGGGTGAGCGGGTCGATAAGGCGTTGGACTCTGATTATCGCTCCACGCTGAAGTATCTGCGTCAGCAGGGGCTGATTAGCGACGCCTAACCGCTCACTATTCTGTCACTTTGGGGCCTTGCCCGCTGCGGCTGGCGCTGCCATCCTTCCCGTCTTTGTTGATCCTGCACGGGGTAGATAGTCATGCCGCAGTATAAAGCGCCGCTTCGCGAAATCCGTTTTTTAGTTCACAACGTTCTCGATTTTCCTGCCCACTATGCGGTTTCTGGCCATGCAGAGATCGGTGCTGATCTGATTGATCCGGTGCTGGAAGAGTCCGCCCGTTTTTGTGAAAACGTATTGGCGCCGACCTACCATGAAGGTGATGCTGTCGGCACTCACTTGATTGATGGCCGAGTTAAGGCGCCGGATTCTTACAAAGACGCATGGCGTGCGCTGGTTGACGGTCAGTGGGCCGGTATTACCAGTGATCTAGAGTTTGGTGGCCAGGGCTTGCCGCACAGCCTGGGCATGATCTTTCACGATATGATCTTGTCCGCTAACCAGCCGTGGTGTGCGTTGCTGACACTCACCCAAGGCGCGGCCCGTGCTATCGAAGCGCATGCCGACGACGCTTTGAAACAAAAGTATTTGCCGAAGATGGTGGCTGGCGAGTGGACCGGCTCGATGATGCTGACCGAGTCGCATGCAGGCTCTGACCTAGGCCTGCTACGCACCCGTGCCGAGGCTGCTGATGATGGCAGCTATCGCATTACTGGTGAGAAAATCTTTATCACTTGGGCTGACCAAAACATCACCGAAAACATTATTCACCTGGTGCTAGCAAAACTGCCTGATGCACCGGCAGGGCCAAAGGGTATTTCTCTGTTCCTAGTGCCGCAGGTGCTAGTGGATGAGCAGGGAAATCTGGGTGAGCGCAATAGCGTCAGCGTGGCCAAGCTGGAAGAGAAGATGGGTCTGAAGTCCTCGCCGACTGGGGTTATTAATCTAGATGGCGCGGTCGGTTGGTTAGTGGGTAAACCGCACAATGGTTTAGCGGCAATGTTCACCATGATGAATGCGGCACGCTTAGATGTGGCTTTTGAAGGCATGGGCCTAGGTGAGCGCTCGCGTCAGGGGGCAGTGGAGTATGCCCGTGAGCGCTTGCAGATGCGTGCTCCGTCAGGCGCCATGTACCCAGACAAGCCAGCCGACCCAATCATTGTTCACCCCGATGTGCGGCGCATGTTGCTGACCCAAAAAGCATTGGTGGAAGGCTGCCGTATGCTCGGCTACTTTACCGCCATGCAGCTGGATACTTCGCTGCATGGTGAAGGGGAAGCACAGCAGAAAGCAGACCAGCTGGTGGCGTTACTGATACCTATCTGCAAAGGCTTCTTTACTGAGCGCGGTAGCGAAGTGGCGGACCTTGGCATTCAGTGCTTTGGTGGCCATGGCTATATTAGCGAGCATGGCATGGAGCAAATTGCCCGTGATGTGCGCATTACTCGCATTTACGAAGGCACTAATGGTATTCAGGCCATTGATCTAATCGGCCGCAAAACCATTGGCTCTAAACGTCGTCTGCTTGACCTGCTACTTGAAGAAATTAACGCCTTTTGTACAGCGAATGCTGATCATGCACAGGTGGGTGACTTGGTCGCTAAAGCGGCGCAGGTGGCAGCACAGTGGAGCGAGCTGACTGACCAGCTGATGGCTGGCGGCAAGCTTGACCCTGCTTTGCCGATGTCGGCTGCATTCGAGTATATGGAGTATTCCGGCTACGCCTGCTTGGCATGGTGCTGGGCAAGAATGGCCGTGGTGGCTGCCGATATGTTGGCGGCAGGGCAGGGCGATGAAGCCTTTTTGCAGTCCCGCTTAGAGACAGCAAAGTTCTATATGGCGCGGGTATTGCCCCGCACAGAGTCGCTACGCATCAGCATGATGGCTGGCCCAGAAACCCTATCCGGGCTGGCAGATGAGCAGTTCTTTATGCCATAACCAGATGGCAGGTGGTTGGCGTATGGCTTTTTGTTCGTGTTTAGGCGTTATATAAAGTAAACGCACCGATAGCGATAAAGCCTGCGCCAGCTGCGTAGTGTAAATATTTTTCATTGATGTATTCAGATAGTAAACTGCCAGCCAAAACACCAATGACGGAGGCTATAATCAGTGCCGCCGAGGCAGCAAAGAAGACGGTGTACTTGCTTACGGCTTTATCAGTCGCAAAGAGCATCGTTGCTAGTTGAGTTTTATCACCCAGCTCGGCGATAAACACCGACGCCGAGATGGTTAAAAATATCTTCCAGTCCATCTTCTCTCTTTCCAATATCGTCATCAGCTAAATGCGGTTAGCGCCGCAGTTTTTTGCCCAGCGCTACCATGGACTGAAAAAACTTCTCTGGCAACCAGCGCTTTTGCCGCCACGCTTTTTTCGCAACGGCGTGGGGGATCAACAGAAACTTCTTTTTTTCTACCGCCTGCCAAGTTGCCACGGCAATCTGTTCGGCGGTCAGGTCGTTATTTTCTAGCAGGCGTTCAAAGCGGGCCCGAGTGACAGGGTCAGGTGTGCGTAGCGACTCACCAAGGTTGGTGCGAAAGAACGACGGGCACACGACGGTGACCTGAATGTTCAGAGGTGCCAGCTCGCTGCGCAGGGTTTCTGACAGGCTAACCACACCCGCTTTAGCAACGTTGTAGCTGGCCATGCCTGGGGGCGGGGTCAGCCCCGCCATTGAGGCAATGTTGACGATGTGGCCAAAACCTTGGCGCTTCATCTCGGTGATCGCCATGCGACTACCACGCACCGCCCCCATCAAGTTGATGTCCAGCAGCCACTGCCAATCTTCATCACTGAGCGACTCGAACAGGCCGGCACCAGCCACGCCGGCGTTATTGATCATCACATCAAGACGGCCCCAGCGCCGCGCTACCCGCTGCACCACATTGCGTAGATCTCTTTCATCGCGCACGTCACAGCGCGAGAACAAGCAGTCCACGCCTTGTTCAGCCAAGGCCTGGCGAGCTTGCTCCCCGCGGCTCTCATTGATGTCAGCGAGTGCTACCCGATAACCACGGCTGCCCGCCTCGCGTGCCAAGGCCAAGCCTAAGCCGCTAGCAGCGCCAGTAATCAGTACGGTGCGTATGGCAGTCAACGGCGCTCCCTGAAGCGACTAAACAAAGGATGGAAGTGTGCCGTAATGGTAGCCAACAGGCCAAGCCCATGGGCATTTAAATGGCGCTTAAATGACATTAAAATAGTTTGTGAACAGGTGTTGACTAACATGCGCGCCCTGCTTAAAGTGTACACATGTTCACAGCCAAGCTAACGGCAAGGAGAAACACCATGAAGAACCTTAATCTTAAAGTCATTGGTCGCGATTTGGTCGAGCTAGCACTGGTATCCCTCGCTCTGATTGCACTGTTCGTGTTGTTACAGGGCGAGTCAGACTTTTCACGTATCCCGCTAATGCTGGGTCTGGCGCTGGCTATTCCGTCAGTGGCGAGTGCAGCTATTAAACTGCAGCGCGACTTAGAGAGTGGCTGGCACGATGACCAACATCATGCCTAAGCTTCCTAGCGCTAGCAGCGGTTAACCCAAAACAGCGGACTATGTCCGCTGTTTTGTTTCATGCAAGGCCCGCGGGCTAGAGTGGTAGCGCTGCTCCATCTGCTCCACCGGCACATCAAGTACCCCTTCCTCGCCTTCACTGCGGGCAATAATGACCGCGCCGACGCTGTCTCCCCAGACGTTGATGGCGGTGCGGGTCATATCCAAAATACGGTCTGTGGCCAAAATCATGCCAATGGCTTCTGCCGGCAAGCCTACGGTGGTCAAAATTAAGGTAATGGCGACGAGGCTGGCGGAGGGAATGCCGGCCACACCGATAGAAGTCATCACGGCCAAGATGATGATCAATGCTTGGCTAGTCAGGCTCAGATCGAGGCCATAGGCCTGGGCAATAAATAACACCGCGGCACATTCATACAGCGCCGTGCCATCCATGTTGACGGTGGCGCCCAGTGGCAAGACAAAGCTGCTGGTACGTTCGGACACGCCGGAGCGCTGCTCGATGGATTTCATGGTAAGTGGCAAGGTGGCCGCGGAGCTGGCGGTGGAAAATGCGGTTAACAGTGCTGGCGTCATGGCGTGCAAGTGGCGAATCGGTGAGCGCTTAGCCAATACCCGAATGAGGATGGGTAACACGATAAAAGCATGAATAAACAGCGCCAGCAGTACTGAGAAGAAAAACCAGCTCAATGGCTTGATGGCCGCATAACCAGTCTGGCTGACGGTACGGGCAATCAGCGCATAAACACCAATCGGGGCAAAGCGGACGATGAGCATGGTGATGCTGACCATGGTGTCGTAAAACGCGGAGATCATCTGCTTGAGGGTGTCCGCCGCCGGGCCCTGCTGCGCGCGCAAGACCATACCGAACAAAATAGAGAAGACAATCAGGCCCAGTAGTTGACCTTCAGCGCTCGCTTTTATGATGTTCGGTGGGAACACCTGCAAAATAATGCCGGCAAAATCACCCGCGCCCCGTTCGGCCATGCTTGCCACTACCGTACTGGTATCGCTAGCCAGACCCAGTCGTGCCCCAGCAGGCTCGCCATCAATGACGCCCGGCGAAAGCACATTGAAGACCAGCAGTGCGGTTAGTACGGCTAGAACAGTGGTGCCGAAATACCAAGCCAGAGTTTTGACCCCTAGCCGCCCTAGGTCACGACCAGCACTGATGTTGATCATCGCAGCGATTAATGCGCTGGTGATCAGCGGCACCACCACCATCTTCAGCGCGTTGATAAACAAGTTGCCGACGGTGTCATGAACCGCCAGTAGTGACAGGCCGAATAGCTGGCTGTCTGCATCGGTCAGCGCGCCGACCAAAGCGCCAAGCAGCAAGGCGACAAAAATCTGATTATGAAAACGCAATGTTGATCTCCTGAAAAAGCGATCCCTTGTAAATGTTGCTAGCGCCTTTAAGTGAACCAGCTTAAACGAATAATCATAGTTCGATTAGCGGCAGCGGCGCAGAATTTCATTAAAGCACTCCGCAGCGACGTATTGGATAGAAAGACGGCCACGGCTGACTAGCTCCATATCGGCGAAAAAAGGGTCTTGTTTGATTACTTTTAACGTTAGCGGCTTGGCAAAGGTTTCTTGCCAGGCGATATCCAGCATTACCCAGCGGGGTTTGTCTGCTGTGGCTTTAGCGTCGAAGAAGGGCGATGAGGGTTGAAACTGGCTTGGGTCAACCTTGGCGGCGCTGACTACCTTAGCTAAGCCGACCACAGCGGGCACGGCGCAGCTAGAGTGATAAATCAGCACTAAATCGCCGATCTTCATGTCGTCACGAAGGCGGTTGCGGGCCTGATAGTTACGAATGCCATCCCAGCTGCCACGCTTTTCACGCTTGAGATCATCAATGCTGTAAGCATCCGGTTCTGTTTTAAATAGCCAGTGCTGGGTCATATTGAAGCGTTCCTATGATGGCTTGCTAGCGCCTACAAGGGCCAAACTATGGTAGCCTTTCGCGCTTAATAAAGGAGCCGTTGGGTACGTTGCCTAGGTTCCGTTCTAGTGGATAAATAATGATCTCTGACGCCGAACTCAGCCAAGCCCTCGCCACCTTACGTACTCCCCGTGACTGCCTGCGCTGGGCGGAAACCACCATGCGCCGGCATGACAGTTTTCTCGGTCATGGTACTGATGATTACTGGGATGAGGGTTTGTTGCTACTGCTTCATGTGTTGTCGCTGCCGTGGGAGACCGATCCGCGGGTGCTGGACGCGCGTTTGCTGCCGCTTGAGGTGGAGCAGTTTGCTGACTTGTTACGGCGCCGTGTTAACGAGCGGATACCGGCGGCTTATTTGGTTGGCAAAGCGTGGTTTTGTGGTTTTGAATTTATCGTCGATGAGCGCGTGTTGATTCCACGTTCACCGATTGCTGAATTGATTGAGCAGCGTTTTGAGCCGTGGTTGGTGGCAGATGATGTCAGCCGTGTGCTGGACCTGTGTACTGGCAGTGGTTGTATTGCCATTTCTTGCGCCGCGGTTTTTCCTGAAGCGCTGGTGGATGCCAGTGATATCTCTGCTGATGCGCTAGCTGTGTGCCAGCAAAATATTGAGGCCCATGGGGTTGAGCAGCAGGTCACTGCATTGCTTGGCGACGGCCTTGAAGCAGTACAAGGCCGTTATGATTTGATCGTCTGCAATCCGCCCTATGTGGATGCTGCCGACATGGCCAGCTTGCCGGCAGAGTATCGTCACGAGCCGGTGTTAGCTTTGGCCTCTGGTCACGATGGCCTCGACTTTACTCGCCGGCTCTTGAAAGGCGCCGCAGAGCATCTGACCGAGCAAGGTATTTTGGTGGTAGAGGTGGGTAATAGTCAGGCAGCGGTAGAGCTAAGCTGGCCAGACATTCCCTTTGTCTGGCTGACTTTTGAGCATGGTGGTGAAGGCGTGTTTTTGCTCACCCGAGAGCAGCTAGAAAAATATCGCGAGCAGTTTTAGTTCTGATCAATTTCAATAGATTTGTAGCAGCGCCGCTAGGGCGCGAAGGACTCTGACATGGCAGGCAACAGCTTCGGCGAACTCTTCCGCATCACCACTTTTGGTGAATCCCATGGCCCAGCTTTAGGTGCAATTGTTGATGGTTGCCCGCCGGGATTAGAAATCAGTGAAGCTGATCTGCAAGTGGAGCTGGATCGGCGTAAGCCGGGCACCAGCCGCTATACCACCCAACGGCGCGAACCGGATCAGGTGAAAATTCTATCTGGTGTGTTTGAAGGAAAAACCACCGGCTGCCCAATTGGTTTGTTGATTGAAAACACCGATCAGAAATCAAAAGATTACGGCAATATCGCACAAAGTTTTCGTCCCGCTCATGCGGATTACACCTACGCGCAAAAATATGGCATTCGTGATTATCGCGGCGGCGGACGTTCGTCAGCCCGTGAAACGGCCATGCGAGTAGCGGCAGGTGCGATTGCAAGGAAATATTTGCAGCAGCATTTAGGCGTGCAAATTTATGGCGGCGCGGTACAAATCGGCGCAGTTAAAGCAGAGACTTTTGACTGGTCAGCAGTCAACGACAATCCTTTCTTTTTTCCTGATGCCAGCAAGGTGTCAGAGCTAGAAGCGCTGATCAATGCGCTGCGTAAAGACGGCTCCTCCATCGGCGCGCGCGTCAATGTTTACGCTAAAGGCCTGCCGCCAGGTTGGGGTGAGCCGGTGTTTGATCGCCTTGATGCCGACTTGGCCAAAGCGATGATGAGCATCAATGCGGTCAAAGCAGTGGAAGTCGGTGATGGTTTTGCGGTGGTGGAGCAGCGCGGCGAAGTACACCGCGATGAAATTACGCCACAAGGTTTTTTAAGTAATCATGCCGGCGGCGTCTTGGGCGGTATTAGTTCTGGCCAAACCTTACGCGTTTCAATGGCACTGAAGCCGACTTCAAGTGTGCTCATTCCTGGTCGCTCGGTGGATGTGAATGGCGAGCCAGTGGAAGTCATTACTAAAGGCCGTCACGATCCTTGTGTGGGCGTGCGCGCGACACCGATTGCCGAAGCAATGATGGCGCTGGTGCTGATGGATCACTATCTGCGTCACCGCGCCCAATGCGCCGATGTAGTGCCATCGCTAGCGCCGATTCCTGCTGGTCAAGAGTAAGGCTGCAACGTAGTGATCACCCGGCAGCAGCCACGGTTTGGCTTGTCTGGGACACGCCGTGAACCCATCCCTGGGGGCTTGCGTTCGGCATCCATGCCTCACACAGTCCCAGCCAAGCCAAACCGCGTCTACCGCCTCGCATCTTACTATTTCTCGACTTTACTAAACCTCAGGCTGATCAATATTTCGTTAGGCGCGAACATCACTATGTCCGTAGAGTGACTGAGCGCTAGCGGTCACCTCGGAGGAGCGTAGTGATGGTTGTGCCTTGGCACGATAATCCAGTGCGCACATGATCATCGTGTTTGTTTTTTAGTTGGGCAGTGATCACCCGTCTACCGCCTCGCATCCTGCTACTTTTCAACAGGAGTTATCTGTGCCCACTGAGACTCGCCAGCCGCCGATCCCCTATTATTGGCGACTGTCGTCCTTCTATCTTTTTTACTTTGCTCTGCTCGGCACCCTAGTGCCGTACTGGAGTTTGTATCTGCAAGATCGTGGCTTTATTGCCGCACAAATCGGCCTGCTGATGGCCATTCCACAGATCACCAAACTGGGCGCACCAAACCTGTGGGGCTGGCTAGCGGACCGCACCGGCAAACGCCTGCGTATTATTCGTCTTGGCAATTTTTTAGCCGCGATTATTTTTACCGGTGTTTTTGTTGCTGATAGTTTTTGGTCAATGGTGGTCGTGCTCACTGGCTTTAGTTTTTTCTGGAATGCAGTGTTGGCTCAATTTGAGGTGATCACTCTCGATACACTGGGTGATCGCAGCCACCGCTACAGCCAAATACGGCTATGGGGGTCGGTAGGCTTTATTGCAGCGGTGTTATCCGTGGGGGCACTGCTGGATGTTTTTTCAGTGGCCCTCTTGCCGTGGATATTATTGGCATCACTCTGGTTAATCTGGTTATGCACACAGTTCTTACCTGCAGGTGCAGCAAGAAACATTCAGCGTGAGCGTCAGGGTGGTTTGCTTAAGGTGTTGCGTCAGCCTGGTGTGCTGGCTTTTTTTGTTTGTGCGTTTTTGATGCAGTTGTCCCACGGGCCTTACTACACATTTTTCACCATCCATTTGGTCGACATGGGCCTTAGCCGCACTGTAGCCGGTGCACTGTGGGCGCTGGGTGTGATCGCCGAAGTCGGTTTGTTTTTAATCATGCACTGGCTGCTGGTGCGCTTTCCGTGGAAGGCCATTGTGGTCGCAAGCTTGCTGCTGGCGGCACTGCGCTGGCTGGTAATTGCCAGTGTTGCCGACAGTATTCCGTGGCTGGTGCTTGCACAGCTATTACACGCGGCAACCTTTGGTAGTTTTCATGCCGCTGCCATGGCATGGCTACACAGAACCTTTGTTGATGGTCATGCCGGCCAAGGTCAGGCGCTGTATGCCAGCTTTGGCTTTGGTGCTGGCTGGGCAGTGGGGGCGGGGATATCAGGGATGCTCTGGGCCAAGCTTGGCGCCGACAGTTTCTTCCTTGCTGCCGGCGTGGCGTTTATTGCCAGTGTTTTAGCTTGGCTGCGTCTGCGCTGAGCTTAGTGGTTATTGTCTACCCAAGGGCTGTTTGCCATGCCTTGAGCCTTGGTCATGGCGCTAAAACTACGGGCATCTGCGAGTGAGGCAAAGCCGCGCACGCTGACTCGAAACCAGGGCTGTTGGCTAGTGCTAAAGTTGCTTGTATCAGCCGCATAGCCTTGCTTGAGCAGTTGGTTGCGAAGGCTAACAGCCTCGCCTTCATGGCTAAACGAAGTCAGGTGAACAGCAAAGGGGCCGTTTTTCACCAAGATGCCTTCGCCTTGGTCGAGTTCGGTTTCTGGGGCCAGTGCCAGCACGTCTTCTAGCTCGACAGCAAAGCGCTTGCCAGAAGGAGAGTTTTGGTCTGCCTGGAAGGCGAGCAGCGGTTTGTCTAAGCGCGTTTCTGTGCCATCCGTAGTGGTAATGCCAATATTTCCTTCGATCAGGGCAACAAAGCTGCTGTCACTGGTGACGCGACCCCAGAGATCCGTACCGCGAATGCCGATGGTGGCGACATTACCGGTTTTGATAGTCAGTGCGCGGCGGTATTGAGCACTGAGTAAGGTGGTGGAATAGCGGAAGGCGCCCTCGACAACGGCCAAAGCACCACGATAGAGATCTTTTTCTACCGGCTCAGCCGATGCAGCAGGGCTCGCCGTTACTTGATTAACTGGTGCTTGGTTGGGCGCGGTTTCACTAGCGATGACCTTGTTAGTCAGTGCCGTGGAGGGAGCCACTGATGCGCTGGCATCGAAACCCTGAATGTCTCGTTTTAGTACCGCACCATTACCCAGTTTGACCACGCTGCCGTCGGCCAAGCGCAGCAATACTTTGCCATTTGGCCCCGTGCGGATGGTGTCGTTAGGCCCTAAAGCCTGACCGGCGAAGCCAGCAGTAATGCCATTGCTGTTCTCTACCCATAGGGGTGACTGGAACGCTTCTATCTTGTCGACACGCTGTTCGCTTTGATTGGCCGCAAAGAGTGGGCTGGAAAAGAGAAGAAGGGATGCCAATAGGCTGGCAGCGGGGTGGCGAGTTACTACTGAGTTCATAAAGCACACCAAGTGATCAAAGAAGACAGTATGGCATCGCCTATGTGAACAACCGGTAAAGCGATTACACTGGTGCTGATTTCATACCCAAGGGGGTATCCAGTGAAGATAATGGCTAATGATGAAAAGCAGCAGGCGCTGCTGAAGCGACTGGCGCGGGTAGAGGGTCAGCTGCGTGGTGTGCAAAAGCTTATTCGTGAAGAAGAAGACTGTGAAAAAATCCTACAGCAGTTGACTGCTTCACGTAGGGCCTTGGATAAATCCTTTTTCGAAATGATTGCCTGCTTAGTGGAAGGTAGCGTGCTGGACGAAAGCATGGGCTTGAACGAGCGAGTCGCCGAAGTGCGTGATTTACTCTCTCGCTATGCTTGAGCTGCGCGCATCAGCAGCTCAGTAAAGCAGCGCGAAGCATTAGAAGGGCTGCGCGAAGGGTGGGTGACCACGCCCAGCTGGCGGCGAATGCTGACACCATCCATGGGCAGGGCAATGACCTCACTGTCGATCATGCTGGCAGGTAGCACGCTCCAGCCTAGGCCAATGGCGACCATCATGTGGATGGTTTCTAGGTAGTTGGTCGACATTGAGATATCTAATGTCAGGCCCTGCTGGCGGAACAGATCTTCAACGATGCGCCGAGTAAAGGTGACGGGTGATGGCAAGATGGCGCTGTAACCGGTCAACATGGCCAGCGACACGCTTTGCTCTTGGGCCAGTGGGTGCTCTGGCGCCACCATAAAGACCAGCGGATCGTTCCAGATAACCGTTTGCTGTACGCGTGGATCGGCTTCTGGTGGCAAGGTCACTACGCCCAGCTCAAGGTCGCCGTGCAGCACACCCTCCCAGGCTTCTTCCGAATCAATAAAGTGAATGTCGAGCTGCACCTCGGGGTACTGGCGTGAAAACTGGCGCAAAATCGGCGGCAGGCGGTGCAAGCCAATATGGTGACTGGTGCCAATACGCAGCTTGCCTGCCACCCGACCGGACAAACTAGTGATGCTACGGCTGATGTCCTCCAGCTCGCTCAGCACTTGGCGTGCCCGCGGCAGCAGTGCTTGGCCGGCTTCGGTTAAATGCACCTGCCGACCAATACGGTCGAATAAACGCGCGCCAAGCTGCTCTTCCAGCTGGGCAATGCGCTTGCTGATCGCTGGCTGAGTGAGAAACAGCTGCTCGCCTGCGGTGGTGAAGCCACCGGAGTCCGCCACCGCGATAAAGACTCGCAAGCTATGGGTGTCCATCGGTTCTCTCCGTAGGAGCGGCACTCCTGCCGCGATTTGTTCTTATCTATTTTGCTAGCAAAAGAAGGAGTATAACTATTTGGAATGCTCTTCATAATAATTATGAATTGGATTTATGCAAGCGCCCAACGTATTGTGCTAACCCTGATAAGCCCCGCATGGGGGCGGTTGGAGAGAGATTATGGCCCGTACTCTGTATGACAAACTTTGGGATGCTCACATCGTCACCCAGCGTGATGATGGCTCGGCGCTGATTTATATCGACCGTCACATTATTCATGAAGTGACCTCGCCGCAGGCATTTGAAGGATTGCGTCTGGCTGGCCGTGAGCCTTGGCGGGTGCCGTTTAACTTTGCCACGTTGGATCACAACGTGCCGACCACACCATTTAAAAGTGCGGACGAAATTACCGATCTTATTTCCCGCATTCAGGTGAAAACTCTGCAAGACAATACCCGCGAGTTTGGTATTCGCGAGTTTGGTATTGGCGATATTCGTCAGGGCATTGTGCACGTCATGGCGCCAGAGCAAGGCGCTGTGCTGCCAGGCATGACGGTGGTGTGTGGTGATTCGCATACCTCCACTAACGGTGCGTTGGCTTGTTTGGCCCACGGCATTGGCACCTCCGAAGTTGAGCATGTGCTTGCCACCCAGTGTCTGGTGGCAAAGAAAATGAAGAACATGCAGGTGCGGGTCGAAGGTGAGCTGGGCCTTGGCGTGACCGCGAAAGACGTGGTGCTGCATATTATCGGTGTGATTGGTACCGCTGGTGGCAATGGCCATGCGATTGAATTTGCCGGCAGCGCCATCCGCTCGTTGTCGCTGGAAGGGCGCATGACGGTCTGCAACATGTCTATCGAAGCCGGTGCCCGTGCCGGCATGGTCGCGGTAGATGACACCACTATTGAATATGTCCGTGGTCGCCCGTTCGCGCCTAAGGGTGAGATGTGGAATCGCGCGGTAGAATACTGGCGCACCCTAGTCAGCGATGAAGGCGCCAAGTTCGATACCGTGGTCGAAATCGATGCGGCCGATATCAAGCCGCAGGTGTCTTGGGGCACGTCACCAGAAATGGTGCTGCCGGTGGACGCTAGCCTGCCGATTCCTGAGCAAGAAACCGATGCGGTGAAACGCTCTGGCATGGAGCGTGCCTATGAATATATGGGCCTGACGCCGGGCATGAAAATTACCGACATCAAGCTTGATCGTGTCTTTATCGGCTCGTGCACCAACTCGCGTATCGAAGATTTGCGCGCGGCGGCTGTTATCGCCAAGGGCCGTAAAAAAGCAGACAGCATCAAACAAGTGCTGGTGGTGCCAGGTTCAGGTTTGGTTAAGCAGCAGGCTGAGAAAGAAGGTTTGGATAAGATATTTATCGATGCGGGCTTTGAGTGGCGTGAGCCAGGCTGCTCTATGTGTCTGGCGATGAACCCAGACAAACTGCTGCCCGGTGAGCACTGTGCGTCTACTTCAAATCGTAACTTTGAAGGACGCCAAGGCAACGGCGGCCGCACTCATCTGGTCAGCCCCGCCATGGCCGCAGCAGCAGCGGTAGCCGGCCACTTTGTTGATATTCGCGAACTATAAGGAGCGCCATCATGGAAAAGTTTACTCAGCATGAAGGGTTGGTGGCGCCACTGGATCGCGCTAACGTGGACACCGATCAGATCATTCCCAAGCAGTTTCTTAAGTCGATCAAGCGCAGTGGCTTTGGCCCTAATTTGTTTGATGAGTGGCGCTACCTGAATGAAGGGCAGCCCGGTGAAGACAACAGCAAGCGTCCGCTCAATAAGGACTTTGTCCTTAACTTGCCGCGCTATCAGGGCGCTAGCATTTTGCTGACACGGCGCAACTTTGGTTGTGGCTCAAGCCGTGAGCACGCCCCTTGGGCGCTGTTGGATTTTGGTTTTCGCGCCATTATCGCGCCAAGCTTTGCCGATATTTTTTATAACAACTGCTTTAAGAATGGTGTGCTGCCAATTGTCGTTAGTGAAGAAGTGGCAGACGCGCTCTTTAAGGCCGTTGAGGCGAATGAAGGCTATCGCTTAACGATCGACCTGGCCGTCCAGCAAGTGCAGCGCCCAGATGGTGAACCGATCAGTTTTGACATCGATGCTTTCCGTAAGCACTGCTTGCTCAATGGTTTGGACGATATTGGTCTGACCTTAGAGGACGCCGATGCGATTCATGCTTATGAAAAGAAGCGTCAGCAGAGCGAGCCTTGGATCTATATTGAGTAATCTGTAGTCGCGGCCCTAGGCGTTTAAATTCAACGACAACGTGTTTCGAGAGAAGGTTGATGAGCAAAAAAATTCTAATCATGCCCGGCGATGGCATTGGCCCGGAAATTATTGCCGAGGCAGTAAAAGTTTTAGCCGCAGTAACAGAAAAATTTAACCTCGCCATCGAAACGGATGAGGCGCTGGTGGGTGGTGCTGCCTACGATGTTCATGGTGATCCCTTGCCGGAGGAGTCACTGGATAAAGCTAAGGCGGCGGATGCCATTTTGTTTGGCTCTATCGGTGGCCCTAAGTGGGATGCCATTGAGCGTGATAAGCGTCCAGAGCGTGGCCTGCTACGTCTGCGTTCATCGTTAGGCTTATTCGCCAACTTACGCCCAGCGATTTTGTTTCCGCAGCTGGCTAGCGCTTCTAGCCTTAAGCCAGAAATCGTTAGTGGTTTGGATATTCTTATCGTCCGCGAGCTGACTGGCGGTATCTATTTTGGTCAGCCGCGCGGCATTCGTATTGAGAATGGCGAGCGAGTTGGCTTTAACACCGACATCTATAGCGAAAGCGAGATTCGCCGTATCGGTCGGGTAGCTTTTGAGCTGGCCATGGTGCGTGGCAAGAAGTTGCTGTCGGTGGACAAAGCCAACGTGCTGGAAGTCACTGAGCTGTGGAAAGAAGTGATCACCGAGATGGCAGCGGAGTACCCTGAGGTTGAGGTGTCGCACATGTATGTCGACAACGCTGCGATGCAACTGGTGCGTGCACCAAAACAGTTTGATGTGATCGTCACTGGAAACCTGTTTGGCGATATCTTGTCTGATCAGGCAGCGATGCTCACCAGTTCGATCGGCATGTTGCCATCGGCCTCTTTGGATCAGAGCCGCAAGAGTCTGTATGAACCCTGCCATGGTTCGGCGCCAGACATTGCCGGCCAAGGC
>Ga0209075_1002113_pt1 | contig 17872 bp, 11 predicted proteins | sample Stecom2011_FD_187523 | JGI IMG/M metagenome (GOLD analysis project Ga0209075, IMG submission 187523) | Agricultural soil microbial communities from Utah to study Nitrogen management - Steer compost 2011 (SPAdes) (version 2) | ecosystem: Environmental > Terrestrial > Soil > Agricultural land...
CCAGAGCTTCAAGAACTTAGTGCACAGCTAATCGAGGTCTACCCGGCCGCGTTACAGGGGTTCCACCGCTTGGTTCTGGACCAGGGTCGGGTTCGACTAACGTTACTTCTGGGAGACGCCACGGAGCAGTTGGAAAAGGCGGTATTTCAGGCCGATGCCTGGTTTTTGGATGGCTTTGCTCCCGCCAAGAATCCCGAGCTCTGGACACCCAGGCTGTTTGATCTGATCCAGCAACGATCGGCCGCCGGAACAACCTTTGCAACCTTTACCGCCGCGGGCGTTATTCGCCGCTCCTTACAGGAGCGCGGCTTTACCGTGGAGAAAGTTCCTGGTTTCGGGCGCAAACGGGAAATGCTGCGGGGGCTTTATCAAAGTGACAGTGGGCCCAATTACTCCGCCCTGTTTCATTCCCAACCCTGGCTGATTCCGCCAGCGCCCTCTTCTTCAAGGCAGGCCATCATCATTGGTGCCGGCCTGGCAGGGGCCAACCTCGCCTGGAACCTCTATTCGCGCGGCTGGCAGGTGCGCATCTACGACCAGGATGGCATTGCCAGCGGCGCCTCCGGCAACCCTCAGGGAGCTCTTTATGCCAAGCTTGGCGTGGAGTACACCCCACAAACACGCCTGCAGATTGCCAGCCTGCTATTTTCCCAAAGGTTTTACGGCCAACTGGCCCAAACCACACCGCAAGCAGACTTCTGGCATCCCTGCGGCGTCCTCCAACTGGCTCACAATGCCAACGAACAGGAGCGTCAGCACAAGTTCCTGGCTCGCAATCAGTACCCTTCGGAAATTTTTTATCCAGTGACGGCCGAAGAAGGAAGTCGGCTGGCCGGTACCCGGGTGGCCCAGGAGGGCTTGTTTTTCCCCAAGTCAGGCTATGTGCGCCCGGCCGTCCTCTGCGAAAGCCTACTGAATGCCGCCCACGTCGCCGTGCGAACCCAACACATAGAGGAGCTCCGCTACGATGCCATTCAGCAATCCTGGCAGCTGCTGGGTTCAGGGCAGGAAATATTAGACCAAGCCCCGGTGGTGATTCTCGCGACCGCAAGTGCCAGCCTAAAATTCTCCCAAGCCCAGGGGCTCCCCCTTAAAAGCATTCGGGGCCAGATTACGCTTTGTCCCCAGCCGAAGGATACAGCCTTAAACAGCGTGATCTGTGGTGAAGGTTATGTATCGCCGCCACGAAATGGCTTTCTGTGTACCGGAGCGACCTTCCAACACAATAATGACAACCCGGCTCTTGAAGCGGCCGACCATGAAAGCAATCTGCAACAGCTCGCCCAATTAGCCCCTGCACTTGCCGTTGAATCGGACAGCGTAAACATCGAACAGCTCAATGGACGGGTTGGCTTTCGTTGTGCATCCAGTGACTTCACGCCTCTGGTCGGCCCGCTGTCCAATGAGGAAATTACCCACAAAGCGCTGCCGGATTCGTCTATTCAGAGTGACAGCCACCCCCCTTATTGGCCGGGCCTGTATATCAGTACCGCCCATGGCTCCAAAGGGTTAGCCACCTGCCCGCTTTCCGCGGAACTGCTGGCCGATTTAATCTGTGGTCAGCCGCTCTGTGTCGAGTCCGATCTCTACCGGATCCTGTCTCCCTTGCGTTTTTGGGCGCGACGACAGGCCAAGCCCTAGAAAGCAACCAGGTCCAGAAGGAGGAACCATGGGGCTCTTTATATATGACGCGACTCAAAGGATCGTCACGCCACTGGCAGTTGACCTACAGCGCCGAACCATCCAACAGCTGTCACCCACTGCCGCCACCGCCCCGGTTCGCCCAAAATTCCAGGAGTCCGACCCTTTAACAGCCTGGACACAAACCTATCGCCGTAATCAAGGGAAAACCCAGGCGGAGCCCCAGTCTGCCCAGGAGCAAGCTTCTGGCTCTCGTCTGACCGCCGCTGAAATCATGACGCCCAAGGTGGTCACTCTCAGCGAAACCGACAGCTGGCGGCAGGCAAGGCAGCTTTTTCAGGCTCATGGCATTCGCCACCTGGTCCTGACCGACCCGCAAGCATTAGCAACAGGCTTGTTGCTTGAGCGGGATTTGTTGAGCTATCCCGATGAACACGACAAATCCCTCGCCAGCTTGCCCAAACGGCCACTCTTATCCGCCACCCCGGACACGGATGTACAGTCGATTGCGTTAGTCATGCTAAACCGGGATATAGATGCAGTTCTTGTACTAGGCGGGCAAACAATAGAAGGCATCGTGACGATCAAGGATCTGCTGAAAGCCTTTGCGCCCCAACAGCTGATCAGAAATGAAGTTTAATGGGGTAACGTAAAAACCTGTATAAAAGCTTAAGCACTGGCCTCAGACGAAGGCCAGTGCAAAACTCACTGCATTACTGGATCAACGGACGCCCTTCCAGGTCGTATGGTCTGATTTCCACAGTGCGACCGCCATTTTCCTCCCGCTCGATAAGCCACAGCAATTTGCGACTTGGAGTAATGGCCAACACCGACCCTTGCTCATTCGCCGAAGTGCCAATTTGGATGGGCCACCCGGAGGCTGAGCAGCCCTCACCTTGCCAACCGGGTTTCAGAACCTCATCCTTACGGTTGATGTCATCACTGGTTGCAACCACATCGTAAGTAACCAGGAAAGCATCCCTTCCTCCACCATGGCGGCAACCCGGAAATAAGGCGCCTGAGGCATAACCCGTGGCAAATACCTTATTGCCATCAGCAACCAGGTCAAGCACACGATCATCACCGGCCGTCCCAAACTGTACCGTACTGCCGTGAGTAGAGGCATCCGGGAAGAAAGAGACAAAAGCATCTTCGCCACCCTTGTACTCGCCAGAGTCTTTGAACAGCTGGCCTCGCGTATAGCCGCCGTTCAAAATCCGGTTATCCATCAACGTCAAAGTGGTGGCAATGTTATCCTGTTCGTTCCCTTGCTGGCGGCCACGTTGAATTCGACCCTCGCGGTTATAGGAAGCAAGAGCCACATCCTTACCGCCTTGTGGTTTGCCATACAGCTGCCCCTCAGCGTATCCGGTCACCGTCACCCGACTTGTACCATTACCGGAAATGTCCACAAGCACTTCCCGGGTGCCTATCCCCGTGAGATTCTTGGCGAACAACTGGCCTCCTGTGGCGTTATACTTTGCCAAAAAGGCATCCCCGCCCCCATTAGCCACTCCACCATTAAATTGCCCCTTGGTTTCACCGACGACATAAATGTCGCCGCTCCGATCTACATAGATCCCATGGGCCACATCGTCATATTGAGTACCAAACTGGCGCGGCCAGGGGGATACCCGCTTGAAGTTGCCACTGCCCTCCCAGCGCCATACATCAATGACCACGTCAGTGCCACCTTGATGACCCGCAATGTTCTCTTCGACCACTCCCACCAGGTACAAGTCGACGTATATCGTCCGCTGCTCGGTAGCCGAGAGCCCCTCAAACTCCCGGATGAAAATATCCGTCAATTCTCGCCGATAACCTGAACGTGCACCTTCCAAAAACGCAAGCGGGCTAGTCAGCGGTTGTCCATGGCGATCAAACACCGCAACCATACCTGTTTGGCCCGGCCCATCGCCGGAATAGGCCACATAAATATTGGAGCGGCTGTCGGTGAGCATTTCCCGAACCTGAACCCCGGCCGGTAATGTGAGCGTTACCGGGCTTAGCAGCTCGTTGACATGGATTTTGAGTGTTTCAACGGTCTCCAGCACAGTAGTGGTACTCTGCCAGGCAAGGCCGAACTGCTTATCAGGCCCGGCTAACTGGTCCGGGTTAGTGACCACTTGGATAACGATTTCCTTCTCCTTTTCACCGGGCTGGAAGTCAAAGGAGTAAGGGGGGCTAAGGGTATTACCGTCAACTTTTACGACAATGTCCTGATCCGTCAGCTGAAGTTGGTCAGTATCACCCGGAATTAAGACAAATTCCGCAGAGACAAGCCAGTCAACAGCGTGATCCAACACAGCTTTGACTGTAACCTCATCACCTTCAGTGACCACCACATCCACTTTGTTCCAGGACACCTTGGGCTCATTATCATGAATACCGACTATTGCTCTGGGCGGATTCGATGGGGAAAAATCAAGCAGCTCGTCATTTACATCAGTTAGATAGACATCGAAAGACTCCCTGCCTTCCGCAAGCTCATCATCCATAATGGCCACTTCAATGTAACAACGGGTCGTCCCAGGTGAAAAAGACACCACCCCCTTATGCTCACGGTAGTCTTCGCCAGCACGTGCAGACTGATCGAAATTACTCACACGTGTCTCAAAAGAGGCGACTATCGTCCGCACTGAAGGTGCTAATAGCCGAACGGGTACGTAAGCAATCGTGTCCGAGCTCTCCTTTTCGGGAGCCTCCACCAAACAGTCTGTATAGGGTTCACCTTGTGCGTTTAACGGAACGTCAGATGCGACACCTTCAGTAACTTCAACAGGCTCAATCCATATCTCATTGTAACTAACCAGTATGGGGAAGCCCGCGGTAACCATGTTGTCGCCATCATATACGGTAAGACCAACTACAATAGGCTCCCTTCCAGTCAGATCCCCCGCCCCGGCACCACTACTGATCCCAGGAACCCCTCGAACCACCACTCCTTTGCGCGCGGGATTGTCCACATACTCTGCGGACATCCAGCGGGGAGCGTTAGACAGGCTCACGGTGGGGATACCACTGCCCCCGTCAATTCCAACATCATATTTATACTCAACACCGAGATAGGCCTGAGGCGGTGGCGTACCAAGAATACGCAGCTCTTTCTCCGACCCCTTACCCCCGGAACAAGCGGCAAGAAATACCGAGCCCGCGACGATTAAAATCCGCCCAACGTGATGAATATTCGAACACACGGCAAAACTCATACGCGCCCTAGCCATTTAGTTTGGTAATTTTTTGTAAGATCTTATTCGAATTCGTAGATAGGGACTGGAAGCGAATCACAGAAACCAAGTTCTGTCCTAAGCTGCTGATGGAAAACGGGCTGCGCCCGTCGATTTTGGAAGTGACGGGCGAGCTAGGCAAAACCAGCTGGGAGGATATGGCGAGACATGAGACTGTGCCGGCAACACTCATATCCTAAAAAGTCGGCCCGGGATGCTAAATCCCGGACTCGGTGGTATCAAGGTTAAACACACCTGTATTCAATAGCTGAATCAAGGCGTCTTCATTTAACACCGGAATGCCGAGTGCCTGGGCATTGGTCAACTTGGAACCGGCATTCTCACCAGCCACCAGGAAACTGGTCTTGCCGGAAACGCTGCCCGCAACCTTAGCCCCCATTGCCAGTAGCGCGGCCTTGGCCTGATCCCGCGACATGGAAGCCAGTGTACCGGTGATCACCACGGTTTTGCCGGCTAGCGCGTCTCCCTGCGCACTCTTCTCAATACTTTTCCAGTGAACCCCCAGTTCTCGCAGCTCCGCAATGGTTTCCCGGTTATGGCCCTGGGCAAAAAAAGCATGGATATGATTTGCCACGATGGGACCAACATCCGGCACCTGCTGCAAGGCCTCTTCCGTGGCATCCATCAAGGGTTCCAGCTCACCAAAATGATTGGCCAAGGTACGGGCGGTTGCCTCCCCCACTTCACGAATTCCCAGCGCGTAGATAAAACGCTGCAATTCCGTCGTTTTGGACTTTTCGATGGCGGCCAGCAGGTTCTGAGCAGACTTTCTCCCCATGCGCTCCAAAGAAGCAACCTGGTCTTCCGTCAACCGATAAAGATCAGACACCTTTTTGACCCAACCTTTCTCCACCAGGGCGTCTACCAGCTTATCGCCCAAGCCTTCAATATCCATGGCGCGGCGGGAGGCAAAATGTTTGATCGCCTCTTTCTGTTGGGCGGCACAAAATAACCCACCGGAACAGCGGGCCACCGCCTCCCCTTCCGCCTGCATCACATCGGCCTGGCACACCGGGCACTGGGAAGGCAGACTCACGGAGCGTGCGTCCTCGGGTCTGCGCTCAGTCATCACCCGCACCACCTGGGGAATCACATCACCGGCACGACGAATGATCACCCAGTCACCAACATGAAGATCAAGCCGGGTGATTTCATCCATATTGTGAAGAGTCGCATTGCTGACAGTGACGCCGCCCACGAACACGGGCTGCAACCGGGCGACCGGGGTGATTGCACCGGTCCGCCCCACCTGGAACTCCACCTCCAGCACCTGGGTCATTTCCTCTTGGGCCGGAAACTTTTGGGCAATGGCCCAACGGGGCGCCCGGGATACAAAACCCAGCTCCCGCTGCAGTCCGAGATCGTTAACCTTGAAGACAATGCCATCGATGTCATAGGGCAACTGGTCGCGTTTCTCCCCCATCGCCTGATAATAGGCGAGACACTCCTCAATGCCCCTGGCAACCTTGAGCTCACGACTGATCCGGAACCCCCATTGGTTAAGGGTCTCCAGCACTTCCGTATGCCGCTTGAACTCAACCCCATCCACCCGGCCGACACCGTAGCAGCACATTTGCAGGCCACGGGAGGCGGTAATGCGTGAATCTAGCTGGCGCAGGCTGCCGGCTGCCGCGTTACGGGGGTTAACGAATGTTTTCTCGCCCCGGGCGCGAGCCACTTCGTTGAGTTTCTCAAAGCTGGCTTTGGGCATATAGATCTCACCGCGCACCTCTAGAACCGACGGCCAGCCCGTTCCCCTGAGCGTCAGGGGAATACTGGGGATCGTACGAACGTTCTCGGTGATATCTTCCCCGGTGTAACCGTCTCCCCGGGTCGCGCCCCGCACCAGGAGGCCGTTTTCATAAAGCAGGCTGATGGCAATGCCATCCAGCTTGGGCTCACAGGAGTACTCGACCTCCGCCCCGAATAAGTCCCCCCCAGGCAATTGGTCATCCAAACGATCCCGGACCCGTCGATCAAACTCCCGCAAGTCCTCTTCCGTGAAAGCGTTGTCCAACGACAACATGGGGACTTCGTGGGGAACCGCGTTAAAGGCTGCCTGAGGACGACTCCCCACCCGCTGGGTAGGAGAGTCCGGGGAGATGAGTTCCGGGTAACTGTTCTCCAGCTCCCGCAACCGGTTCATCAGACGATCGTATTCAGCATCCGGAACCGAGGGATCATCGAGAACGTAGTAACGATAGTTATGCTCATGAATTTGTTCACGCAACACCTGGACTTCTTGGCGTACTTCAGCGCTAACCGGGTTCATGGACCTGAAAAACTCCTACACTCTAGCGGCGAGTTGCTGGCGACGCTCAAATTCGCGGATGCGCTGGCGACAATGCTCAATGGTCTGCTGGGTGAAGACGCTACCGCGCTCATCCTTGAGATCTCCGTTGAGGTTTCGCACCACGCATTGGGCCGTTTCCAGCATGTATTCAAATGCCTTCATGCTGTCATCCGGACCCGGCAGGCTTAAGTAGAAACACACACCCTTGATCCAGTCGGTATCCATTGCGTCCAGATCAAAGGTTCCACGCTCTGTCCGGTTGGCCATCCCAAACTGGACCGGGCCGGCCCCAAAGCCATGCTCGTAACGGACAAATACCGACTGCTGATCAGGCTCCATCCCGCAAGCCTCCACCAACCGGCGCAGCCGACTGCCATCAAAGCCTTCTTCTTCCTTGCTGAGCACGTTGATCACAATAATTTCCAGGGGCTTTTTCTCTGCAGCCCCTGAACTTTTAGCAGGTTCAACCTGATCTTTTTTCAGCAGATTTTTGGCGGCTGCCGCCATGGACTGAACCCGACTGGATGCATCGGCAACCGTCTCGCTTACCGTTTTGCGAGGTTGCTCAACCGGAGCCGTTGCCGCCTGCGGACTTTCAACGACTTTGACTGCCTCCGGGAAACGGGGACTGGTCGTTTTTGAGGCTGGAGCGGGTTGCTCGGACTCCGCGACCAAGGCATCGTCCAGCTCATCGAAATCAGGCTCATTGCGCCGGGCAGTCAGACCATCCACCTCAGGATCTGCCTCGAACCCGCCGCTATCAGATCGGCGCACACTCGCTGCCGACTCACGTAGCTCCTCGCGCCGTACAACCCGTGCGCCGCCCCCGGGAAGCTCCGGATTGAAATCAAGATCCCCATCAGCCTCACCGAGGCCGCCCATATGGCGTGACATTTCCAGATTATCACGCTTGGCACGCTGCATCCGGCGATAACCATCCAGCAGAATGCCAATCAGAATTACAGCCCCAAGGAGTAATAACCACTCTCGCAAACTCATATCCATCAACGAATAATCCTCAGATCTAAACTCAGCCCGGATCGATCAACAACTCAAAATATAAAGACCATACTGCGCGAGACTGGCGCAAAAACAGACTGCCTCACGGGCCCGGATTTGTAACCGGCGTACATCATAACAAGGCACTAAACGTTTACAAAGCAGCCATCGCAGCCGCTTCTTCCACATCCACCGAGACCAGACGGGACACGCCAGGCTCATGCATGGTCACCCCCATCAAATGGTCGGCCTTTTCCATCGCAATCTTGTTGTGGGAAATATAAATGAATTGGACCTGGCTGGACATTTCCTTGACCATATTTGCGTACCGGCCCACATTGGCGTCATCCAGGGGCGCGTCCACTTCATCGAGCATACAAAACGGCGCCGGATTGAGCCGGAAGATGGAGAAGATCAAAGCGATCGCCGTCAAGGCTTTCTCTCCCCCGGACAGCAGGTGAATCGTGCTGTTTTTCTTGCCCGGTGGCCTGGCCATAATGGCCACCCCGGTATCCAGCAGGTCTTCTCCGGTGAGTTCCAGATAAGCAGTGCCCCCTCCGAATACCTTGGGAAACAGTTCCTGCAGGCTTTCGTTGACCTTGTCAAAGGTTTCCTTAAAGCGGGCCTTGGTCTCCCGGTCGATTTTCCGGATCGCGTCCTCCAGGGTCTGGAGGGCCTCCATCAGGTCCTCGTGCTGGGCATCCAGATAAGTCTTGCGCTCCGACTGGGCCTTGTACTCGTCGATCGCCGCCAAATTAATGGCGCCCAGTCGCTGGATGCGCTGCCCGATCCGTACCAGTTCTTCTTCCCACAGATTTTCAGAGGCTTCCTCCGGCAGCAGTTTGAGCACCTCCGCCAGCACGAAATTGTCCTGCTGCACTTGCTCATCCAGCGTATTCCTGCGGATCTCCGCAGCCTGCAATGCCATACGCTGTTCCTGGAGTCGCAGGTTTTCTTCCTGAACCGCTTTGTCGCTTCGCATCCGCTGCTGGTCTTCAGCACGCAAACGGCGCTCCAGGTCCTCCACCGCCTCCCGTGCTTCAGCCAGGCGCTGCTCTTCTTCGAGCCGGCGATCCAACAGCTCCTCAAGTTGCATCCGCAGCTCCTCCACCGGCTCTCGGCTGGTGTCCTGCAGCTCTTCCAGCGCCCGCTGGCGCTCCTGCAGCCGCTCACATTGGATCTGCGAACGCTCTAAAGCGGTCTGAACGGACTGGATCTGAGAGCGTAGGGTTTGCACTCGCAGCTGTAACTGATGGGCCTGATCGCGACTCTGGCGGGCCTGTTCCCGATACTCATCCAGTTGCCGTCGCAACTGATCCCTTTGAGTTAACAGCGCCTCCCGCCGATCAGCGTTGGTATCCATCTCAGACATGGCTTTCTGCCAACGGGAGCGAGCCTCTTTAAGCTGCTCCTCTTCCATGCTCTGATGGAGCTTCTGCTCCTGAATGTCCTGCGCCAGACGCACCAACCGCGCCTGCAGCTGTTCCATGCGCGCCTTGCGGGCACTTAGTTGAGACTTGAGCTCGGCCCGCTCATTACCCAGTTGACCAAGGTGGCGACGCAAATCTTCCAGCCGCTGCTCCACATCGCGAATACGCTGGCCTTTTTCCACCAGCGTCTGTTGCTGCTCGTCAATGTCCTGCTGCAGTTGCAGGATCTGCTCGTTCAGCGCCAACAACTCAGATTGCCGCTCGATTACGCCGCCGTCCTGGCTTAACTGGCCCACCCGAATAAAGTGGGCACCGATCCAGTCCCCGTTGCGCGTCACCAGGGTTTCATGGCCCCGAAGTTGAGCCCGTTGGGCCAGTGCCGTAGCAAGGTCTTCAACCACATAAACCGATTGCAGCAGGCTCATCGGCACCTGACCGCCCTGAACCAGGTCCGCCAGAGTCTGTCGCCCCCCTTGTGGAATATCCGCTGGGGATTTCTCGACAAATTCTATGGCAACACCCTGGGTGCTGGCGAAAGCGCTGCTCGGCAAGTCGGCTAACGAGTCCACCTGAATCGCCTGCAAGTGCTCACCCAGCACCGCCTCCAGCGCCTGTTCCCAGCCGGGCTGGACCCTCAACCCGGCGCCGAGCCGCTGATGCTGATCCAGCCCCCAGTGTTTCAGCCATTGCCGGGTTTCAGGGCTTTCCTTTTCCAGCGCTGCGTGTTGCAAAGCCTCCAAGGAAGCCCGCCGCCCGAGATCCTGTTGCAGCTGTTTTTCTTTCTCCGCCAGATCTTTTTGCACGCGCTCATATTCAGCTCGTGCGTCAGCCAGGGCGTCTCTCAGCTCGCCTTGCTCTTCTTCCGCACCGAGCTGCTGCTCATCCAGCTCTTCGAGCTTGAGTTCCAACTCCACCAGCTCATCGTCGTCCCGTTGTGCCTGGAGCAAGGTTTCTTCTTCCTGCAAACGCAGAATCGCCTGATTCAGCCGCTGCAGATTCTGTTCACTATGCCGAATACGGGACTGCTCTACTTCGGCACGCTGACTGGCATCGGCGGAAATCTGATTAAAATGATCCCACTCCTGCTGCCAGTCCTGCATTTGCTCTTCAGCAAAAGCCAGTCGCTCTGCAAACTCCTCTGTGGCTGAACTGGCAAGCTCCTGCTCAGGCTCCAGCAGCATCAACTCTTCGGTCAGCTCTTCAAGACGCAGCCGGTCATTGGTCTGTTCCCGCTGAGCCTCGGCTAACTGCTCCCGGGTTTCCGCCAGCTCGTCAGCCGTCCTGCGCTCCCGGTCACGAAGGTTTTCCAGGCTTTGCTCGGCCCGGGCAATCGCCGCACCAGTTTCGTAAAAACGGGCCTGAAGCCGGTTAAACTGATCCGTTGCCTCTTCTCTGGACAGCCGCAGCTGCTCCAGCTGACTTTCCGCCGCGGTCCGCAGATGCAGATTTTTTTCCAGCTCAATCTCCAGCTCCATAATCCGCTGGCGATGTTGCTGGAGCTGACGGTCCAGATCTCTCCAGCGCAACGCTCCCAATTGGGCCCGCTTCAACCGCTCCTCCGCCTTGAGCTCGGTATAGCGTTCGGCAGCCTGGGCCTGGCGGTGCAAATGTTGAAGCTGACGCTCCAGCTCCTCACGCAAGTCCGTCAACCGCTCCAGGTTTTCCAAAGTGCGCTTCATCCGCTGCTCGGTTTCCTTGCGGCGCTCCTTGTATTTGGAGATACCGGCGGCCTCTTCCAGATAGACCCGCAGATCCTCCGGCCGGGACTCAATCAGCTTGGACACCATGCCCTGCTCGATAATCGAGTAGCTCCGCGGCCCAAGGCCAGTCCCCAGGAAAATATCGGTAATATCCTTACGCCGACAACGGGTGCCGTTGAGGAAGTATTCAGACTGGCCGTCTCGTGTGACCTTACGCTTGATGGAGATCTCGGCAAAATTGCCATATTCGCCCCCCAAGGTGCCGTCTGAATTATCAAAATTCAGCTCAATGCTCGCCTGTCCGACGGGCTTGCGGGCGGTCGAACCATTAAAGATCACGTCGGTCATGGATTCGCCACGCAGGTTTTTGGCGGAAGACTCCCCCATCACCCAGCGCACGGCGTCAATGATATTGGATTTACCACAGCCATTAGGCCCGACAATCGCACACATGTTGCTGGGAAACGGCACGGTTGTGGGATCAACGAAGGACTTAAATCCGGCAAGCTTGATCGACTTTAAGCGCATATCACCGAGTGGTTACAAAGGGTCATTGATCCGTTTTCTGAACCCTTCCGGCTCATCAAACGAGGCGACTGACAATGGAGAAATAGAAACGTTCTGGATTGGCGGCAGACAAACTGACCGACTGCCTTATGCTTCACGAGCCTGCACCTCTGGTTCAGCGGCGATCGCCTGTAGAACCATATCCAACTGTGTGCGGCCGAACTCCCACACCAGCTGACGCACTTGCTCCTGACTCCGTTCCTGGATCGCTTCCAGCAGCCGATTGTAGAAGCCCAATGCCGATGCACTTTCCGGGCGCTGGTATTGCAAGGTCAGATAGTAGGCACGACTCAATGCCGGCCGATAGCTTTCAAGCGCTTCCTCCAGATACGGATTGGCCACGGCTTGATAACAGCTTCGCATCAGCTCGAAGCTGGCTTCCATGATCTGCTCTGCTGAGCCGGACTCATCCCCCAAACAGTGGCTCAGTTGCTGGAGCCTGCTCTGAAACCGGGCCAAATCCTCAGCAGTCCACCGGGCAGCAAAGCGACACACCAGCATCGCCAATAACTGGACATAGATGTCATAAAGGCTTTCCGCCTGATGTGCACAAAAGTCAGACACCACGGCGCCGCGGCGCGGATAAATCGCCACCAGATGACGGGCCTGGAGGATCAGCAACGCCTCGCGCACCGAGCCCCGGGACACACTGAGTTCCCGTGCAAGCTTCAGCTCCTGAATCCTTTCCAAAGGCCGTAACTGGCCCAAGATAATCTGCCTGCCAATATATTGGGCAATTTGCTCGGACAAACTTTCCGGCGCTTGAAATCCCATTCCTGATACTACCCGCGGCCAATCCTCGGCAGGCATTCTAGCACAATCTTTCCGGCTAAAAAGTTGGAGCACATCGGCATATTTATGCCGCATGGGCGCCAACATTCCGACACTCGCGGCAAGCGACCTCCGTTAAAAGACGTCATTTTGTCGTCTTTCCCACCGCCAAAACACAACAAACCATTGCTTCTAAAGGGTTTTCATATTTGGCACACATTTAGCAAGGTATTACATAGCATTACTTTAATTGGAGTTTTTTCGATGTCCCTCGGCACCCCTAACAACACTCTGGATTTCAATCAGGCCAAGCTTGTTGCCCGAATCTCAGAAATTTCCCCTCTGTTGGTGCCGGGTAAGGATATTGCAAGCCGCTTGACCCAAAAGCTGCAAATGACCCTGGATATTAGCGAACAGATCCAGATCTTTGTCGAAGCGCTCTCCGAGCTGATCGAAGTCGACGGGGTGCGCTATGTGAGCGAAACTCCCCATGTCTATCTGCAATCGGAGCGGATGGGCGTGCATCGCTGTCACTACAATCTGGCTTTGCCTGACACCAGGCTGGGGGAAATCAGCTTTGGCCGCAGCCGTCGCTTTCTGGAACCTGAGCTGAAAGTGATCGAGCAAATGCTGGCATTCTTGGTATATCCGCTCAAAAATGCCCTGCTCTATAAGCAGGCGTTGGACACCGCCCTGACCGACGCACTCACCACCCTGAACAACAAGCGGGCGTTCGACCAGCACATCAGCCGGGAAATCGAGTTGGCGCAGCGTCATGCCAGCCCCCTGTCCCTGATTCTGATCGACCTTGATTATTTTAAACGGGTAAACGACCAGTTTGGCCATTTGGCGGGTGACAAAGTGCTGACGGAAGTAGCGGCACGCATTCGCAAAACCTGCCGCCATTCTGACCTGTGCTTCCGCCTGGGCGGCGAAGAGTTCGCGGTGATCCTGAGTCAGACCGATCACCAAGGAGCCTGGATTATCGCCGAGAGAATTCGCCAAGCCATTGCCGCCGAGCCGATTGAGATCGACGGCCATTCTCTCCTGATCACCACCAGCGTGGGTGTGGCCAACTACCGGGCGAATGAAAGCCGGGATGAACTGGTTCGGCGCACCGATGATGCGCTGTACAACGCCAAGCGCGAAGGTCGCAACCGCTGCTCGGGCGACCTGTGCGCTTGATCTTTCCTGGGGCCCGGGCTATTGCGCCGGGCGTCTGGGGGCTCTGCGTGGCGGCAATGTCACCTTCTTGCGTTGCTGCCGCTGCATTTTGATTTTATCTTCAACGCCCTTTTGAACGGGTGCCTTGGGAGTCAGTTGTACCAGTTGGTAGAGAGCTTTCACATCCTTCTCGCCCAACTCTTCCCACTGACCGACTTTGATACGGCTCGGCAACATCAGCGGCCCAAAGCGAACCCGCTTCAGACGGCTCACCGCCACGCCCTGCGATTCCCACAGCCGTCGGACCTCGCGATTTTTGCCTTCCAGCAAGGTGACATAAAACCACTGGTTGATGCCGGAACCACCAGCTGCGGTGATATCCGTAAAGCGGGCGACTCCGTCTTCCAGAAGAACCCCTTCCCTCAAACGGGTCAGCATTTCATCATCGACGGTTCCCATGACCCGCACCGCATACTCCCGATCAACCTGAGAGGACGGGTGCATCAAACGGTTGGCGAGTTCGCCGTCGGTGGTGAACAGCAACATCCCGGAGGTATTGATATCCAACCGCCCCACCGCAATCCAGCGCTGACCGGAAATCTTCGGCAAGCGTGCGAACACCGTCGGACGCCCTTCCGGGTCACTTCGGGTACAGATTTCGCCTTCGGGCTTGTTGTACACCAGGACACGCGTCTGTTCCTGTCGTGCTTCCAGGCGAACCGGACGGCCGTCCACCTCAATTTTATCGGCAGCCGTCGCCCGGTCGCCAATGGTTGCCAGCTGGCCGTTGACCTTCACTCGGCCCTCGCGGATCAATTCTTCAATTTGTCGACGGGAGCCAATACCGGTACGGGCAAGGATTTTCTGGAGCTTTTCAGAATCAGACATGTTGCTTTCCTTCTAAAGGGATCAGGGGTCTACACGACTCACACATGGATCGGATGGGCCGGACGCCACTAGGGCGTCAGCAGTTTAATGAAGACTAGGGCCCGGCTCATGGTCTTCAGCGGAGGCTGCCCCCTCATCGGAGACAGTCTCGGGAGGCTCTCCACTTGCCCATTTTGCCTCAAGCTCACGGCCGATGTCTTCAAGATCACGAATATCGGCAAGCGGTGGCAATTGCTCCAGGCTGGACAGGTTGAAATAGTCCAGAAACTGGCGGGTCGTGGCATACATGGCGGGGCGCCCGGGCACATCTTTATGGCCGACCACCCGAATCCACTCCCGCTCCAGCAGGGTCTTGGCAATATTGGTACTGACCGCCACCCCGCGAATATCTTCAATTTCCCCCCGGGTAATAGGCTGGCGATAGGCAATGATCGCCAGGGTCTCCAGCAGTGCCCGCGAGTAGCGCTGAGGGCGCTCTTCCCAAAGACGGGAGGCCCAGGGCGCATACTCCGGTCGCACTTGAAAACGGTAACCGCTGGCTACTTCCATCAGCTCAAAACCCCGGTCCACACAGGACTCCTGCAGCAAATCGAGCGCCTGACGCAGTACCGACCGTGCAGGCCGCTGATGTTCCTCAAACACATCACCCAGCTGATCCAGGTTTAAGGGCTTATCCGCGGCCAGCAAGACAGCTTCCAGAATCTTGCGCAGTTGTTGCAAACTGTCGTCTGTCATGTTTCATCCTTCTACCGCTATTGGTTCTGACATTGCCAGGCTGACTTTGGAGTGTTGGCAGATTTTAAGCAGATTCACTCAGGCGCGCCCGCACATGAATCGAGCCAAACTGATCGGTTTGCACCAGCTCCACCAGGGACTCCTTGACCAGCTCAAGAATCGCCAAAAAGGTGACCACCAACCCCAATCGCCCTTCTTCTACAGTGAAAAGCTCGACAAAGGGCACAAACCGATCACTCTTGAGCCGCTCTAACACTTGCGACATCCGCTCACGGGTGGAGAGCTTTTCCTTCTGGACCTGGTGATGTTCAAATAACTGGGAGCGTTTCAGCACTTCCTGAAAGGCAAGCAACAATTCCTGCAAACTGACATCAGGATGAGCACGGGGACGGTCATATTCCGGCATGGCCGCTTGTGCCAAAAACAAGTCTCGCTCTACCCTCGGCAGTTGGTCCAAGTCCTCGGCCGCCTGTTTGAACCGTTCGTATTGCTGCAGACGACGGATCAGCTCAGCACGGGGATCCTCTTCCTCTTCGCCATCTTCCGAAACCTGACGGGGCAGCAGAAAGCGCGACTTGATCTCCGCCAACATGGCGGCCATCACCAGATATTCCGCTGCCAGCTCAAACCGCATGGCATCCATCAGGCCGATGTAGTCCATATACTGACGCGTGATCTCACTGACATCGATATTGAGAATATCCATGTTCTGACGGCGGATCAGATACAGCAGCAAATCCAGCGGTCCTTCAAAGGCATCCAGGAACACTTCCAACGCATCCGGTGGAATGTAGAGATCCTTTGGCAGCTCACTAAGAGGCTTGCCCTCCACAACGGCCAACGGCAGCTCCTGCTGCACCATGCCTTCCAGAGAGTCTTGGGGAAACTGCTGATGTTCCGTCATAGGCTGCGTTTTTTCTGATACACCTAAAAGTATTCCAAGCCCATTCGGCGACGCACTTCTTCCAAGGTGCTCTTCGCTTCATCCCGGGCAATTTCGCAACCTTCGGCCACAATACTTTTTACAAGGTTGGGGTTTTCTTCATAAAGCCGGGCTCTTTCCAGAATCGGCTTCTGCTCTTCCAGAATGGCATCAATCACCGGCTTTTTACAGTCCAAACAACCTATTCCCGCCGAGCGACACCCTTGCTGCACCCAGTGTTTGGTATCCGCCTCTGAATAGAGCTCGTGCAGTTTCCAGACCGGGCATTTTTCCGGCTCTCCCGGGTCGGTGCGCCGTACCCGGGCCGGATCGGTCTGCATGGTGCGGATCTTTTGGACAATCGAATCCGGTTTTTCCCGCAACCCGATTCCGTTGCCACGGGTTTTGGACATCTTCTGCCCGTCCAGTCCAGGCACCTTCGACGCCTCGGATAACAAGGGCTGTGGCTCGGGCAAGATAACCTTACCGCCCCCTTCCAAATAGCCCAGCAGACGTTCACGATCCCCCAGGGAAATGTTCGACTGTTCCTTGATCAAGGCGCGGGCGGTTTCCAAGGCTTCCTGCTCGCCCTGTTCCAGATAGCGGCGACGCAAGGCATGGTAGAGCTTGCCGTGCTTCTTGCCCATTTTCTGGATAGCGGCCTGGACGTTGACCTCGAACCCCTGCTCTCGCCCATAAAGGTGATTAAAACGACGGGCAATCTGACGCGTCACCTCAACATGAGCCACTTGATCGGCGCCAACGGAGACCATGCCTGCCCGATAGGCCAGAATATCGGCACTCTGCAGCAGCGGGTATCCCAGAAAACCATAGGTTGCCAGATCCTGCCCTTTTAAAACGTCCTGTCGGTCCTTGAAAGCGGGCACACGCTCCAGCCAGCTCAGCGGGGTGATCATGGACAGCAGCAAATGCAGTTCGGCCTGCTCGGGGACCCTGGACTGCAAAAAAATCGTGGCGGCCCCCGGTTTGACTCCCACCGCCAACCAGTCCACCAGCATCTCGTAGACGTTTTCTGCGATGCTGTCGGGCTGTTCATAATGGGTGGCTAACGCATGCCAGTCCGCCACGAAAAAGAAGCATTCATAGAGATGCTGTAGCTCCACCCACTTCTTGAGAACACCATGATAATGCCCCCAATGAAGTCTACCGGTCGGTCTCATTGCGGAGATGACACGACTCGGCGCATCGAACGAACTCAAACCCCACTCCTCAGATTCGGGCGCCCCCGACAGGACGTATAACCAAATAATGGCGGATTATAAACCTAAACCAGAGGATTGGCAGACCTAGTTCCGATCTTCTCCAGCTTCACTGCCCCACCCTTCAAAGCAACTCGTCAGCTGGCGCCTGAAATAAAAAGGGCAGCCCAAAGCTGCCCTTTCTCACTTTCGCCATTCGCATCAGCGAAGGTATACGGCGGTTATTTCCAGCCGGTAACCTCTGCCAATGCCTTGCCGATATCAGCCAGTGAACGCACGGTTTTAACGCCTGCG
>Ga0209075_1002114_pt1 | contig 17845 bp, 18 predicted proteins | sample Stecom2011_FD_187523 | JGI IMG/M metagenome (GOLD analysis project Ga0209075, IMG submission 187523) | Agricultural soil microbial communities from Utah to study Nitrogen management - Steer compost 2011 (SPAdes) (version 2) | ecosystem: Environmental > Terrestrial > Soil > Agricultural land...
TATCGCACCGGAGATGCCCTGAAAACCGATCCCTTGTGGGGAGGCATTGTCGGCCAGTTGGAGAGGCTTGGGCAGGATCTAAAGGCGCGTTGGGCTCAGCAGTCTAGTCAGGTTGCCAGCGAGCTTGAGGCTTTGGGACAGGAACTTCAGCTTCAGGCTACACAGGCGAATGAGCAGTTCACCGTTCTGGTGGAAGAATATGGTGAACTTTTGGAACACCATATTGGGGAACTTTCGTCTTCACTGAAGGAGGCTTTGAAGGCACATCCGGACGCGTCAGCAGCAGACAAGCGCGCGATCAATGAGGCAGTCAACCGCCTGGATGAGCAGTCACAGGCATTGGAAACCCCGGATTTTCAGGCGCTGGCTGAAAGTGCCAGGGTGACGGCGAAAACACAGCTGGAATTGGCTGATCTGGACGAGGAGTTTGTTGCTTACAAAGCTGAGTGGCAGCAACGCGTTGTGGAAATTGAGGCAGAGATTGCGGAATTTCTGAGGCGTCTGAGCGGTCAGTAATTCTGGCGATTGGAGCAATTACGGTGGCCGCTTGATTTTTTCCTGTTCCGCCTCGATCTTGATGAGAACAGAGGTTCGTGAGGAAGCGTTATGTCAGCTGATATCAAACATGTTGTCTGCCCGCATTGTCATAAAGTAAACCGGGTGCCCGAGGACAGGCTGGTCGCAGGCGGTAACTGCGGTGCCTGCAAACAACCCTTGTGGCCAGACCAGATGTTGGAGTTGACCGGGCAGAACTTTGCCGCCCATACCGGGCGCAGTGATGTGCCGGTGCTGGTAGATTTCTGGGCCAGCTGGTGTGGCCCCTGCAAGATGATGGCGCCGCAATTTGAGCAGGCATCACGCCAGTGGCAGGGTAAGGTGCGTTTCGCCAAATTGAATACCGAGCAACACCAGGGGCCCTCCGGGCAATACGGTATTCGCAGTATTCCCACCATGATCTTGTTTCAGAACGGCAGGGAAGTCGCCCGTCAGAGCGGCGCCATGAGCGAATCCCAGATCAACCAGTGGTTGCAAAGTCAGCTGTAAAGCCTATGGGGGGGCAGGTCAGGCCGGCTTTATGCGGCCTGACCTGGGTATCAGGGCTGAGGTTGATGACCTTCAGGGTTAGGTTTTTGTGCCGACCTGAGTCGGGCAAGTACTTTCTCGCCATCACTGGCGCCGTTGTCGATACCGGCAGCTTTCAGGCGCGCATCCAGATCGCCGTTTTGCTGTTCGTGTTCCAGTTCGGTCAATGCTGCCTGGACATCTTCGGCTTCGGTTTGCCTGGCTCGAATCCGGGTTGCCGAGAGGTTTAGTTCTTCCATATGGCTGTGCAAGCCTCTTGCGTGCCCTTGTAGCTGGCGGGTGACCAGTTCGGCATGCCGGTTTGCCTTCGCCAGGCGCATTTCACTGTAGAAGTGCTTAAGTGCCCGACTGGAGTCCCGGAGTTGGCGCCGGAGCTGGGCTTCCTGCTGTTGCAGCCGTGCATGTTGTTGCTGCTGGCGTTGTAGCAGGGTTTCATCTTCGGCGATCAGGTTGGCCAGTTCGAGGGCCAGTGGGTCCTGGCTCTTTTCCAGGGCCTGGCTGGCTTGTAGCTCCCGCTTGTTAATGACCGACTGCAAGGCTTCGTTATCGCGCTCCAGGCGGGTTTTCTCAGCCATCAGGCAAGCCAGCTCACGTTTGGAGCGTGCAATGGCCTGCTCGGCATCCCTTAGTTCCTGTTCAAAGATACGGATGTCGTTGGCATCGACCAGTTTCGCCACCGGCTCGTGGGCCGAGGCCCGAAACAGGGTTTCCAGTTTGCGCCAGATGCTCATGAGATTACTCCCCGTATTCTTTCAGTAGCTGATGGGTTCGGGCTTCGGATATGCGGTTAACAATCCGGTGCTGCTCGTGCTCATCGCGCAGTGTTTTGGACAAAGTAATAGTGGTGCTCACCAGAAAGAGGGCGCTGATTGCCATGTAGCCCTTGAGCACCAGATCTACCGGGGCGAGTACCACGCCAGCGGCGGCGGCAAACAGCGCAACGGCAAATGAAACTTTCACAAAAAATACCCAGGATGCGGAATTGCTTTTCAGTTCGCTGTCCATGATGAACTCCTTTTGACCATGTGGTTGGGACGACTGAACTTTGCGATATCGCCCCGGGCGGTGCGAGCGCTTCCAGAAAGGTATTGGTAGTCTATGCGTGGCGTATTGAATAATGATACGTTTGACCGGTCCCGTACGAACAAGGAGGTGCAGCGATGGCGCAAACGAGTGCGATTGTCAGTGAACTCAAGCGGCAGCTCAGGTCTCACGGTTTGACCTACCAGGATGTTGCCCAGGCGCTTGAGCTTTCGGAAGCGAGTGTTAAGCGCCTGTTTTCCGACAAGCAGTTTTCATTGAAACGTTTGGACCAGATTTGCACCCTGATGGGCATGGAAATAAGTGATCTGGTACGGAAGCTGGCACCAGAGCCGAGAGTAGAGCAGCTGACTCTGGAGCAGGAACGGGAGCTGGTGTCGGATGCGCGTCTGTTGCTGACTGCCGTGTGTGCGATGAATCGGTGGCAGTTTGATGAGATTCACCGGAATTATGAACTGCCGGAGACCGATCTCATTCGCTATCTTGCCCGCCTTGATCGAATGGGGGTGGTGGAGTTGTTGCCTGGCAATCGGATCAAGCTGCTGGTGAGTCATGATTTCACGTGGCAGCCCGGCGGGCCGATACAGCGCTTTTTTGAAACCGAGGTGCAGCAGGATTTTCTCAAGTGCCGGTTCACCCAGCCCGGTGAGTTAAGGCTGTTTGTGAGCGGTATGCTTTCGCCGCAGTCCAATGAGTCGGTTCAGCAGAAACTGAAGAGACTGGCGCTGGAGTTCCGGCACTGCCATGAAGAGGATCTGGCATTGCCGCTGGACCAGCGTTTTGGCGTCAGCCTGTTGATGGCGATGCGGCCATGGGAGATAGACGCGTTCGCCAGCCTTCGACGGCCTGAGGCCGGCAAACCCTATCCTGGCCCCACCCGCTAAAGTCAGTGCGGGCTGTTTTGCGCGGCGCGGCAGTGCTCGGTGATTGGGAACCTTTTCTGCTAGTATCCGTGAACCTTCTGAACAGACCATTCAGGCCTTCGGAGAACCTACTACGTGAAAACCTCTTATTTTGCAGTACTTGCCGTTGTATCCCTGCTGGCGGGATGCCAGACCTCAACCTACATGACTTCTGCCGCAACGGATGGCGATGGGGTAACCTGTGATGAAATCTACCAGGCCTTTGATGCCTACAGCCGCGACCGGCAATCCGCAGATGCCCTGACCGAGCTTGGTCGACTGGTGAATCCTACTGCCGGCAGCTACGCGGAGATGGGCGTTAATCAGGCGTCCAAATACTATGAGCAGATCAAAGCCAGTGCGAATATTGCGCTGGCCGTTCGCGGTTGCCAGCCGGTCAACTAATCGTTTCACCCATTGGAGGGTCAGCTTATGTCGTCTCAAACTGTCTGGATTACCGGTGCCTCATCTGGCATTGGCGAAGCCCTGGCCCTCCAGTTCGCCAAAGATGGCGCCGGGCTGGTGTTGTCTGCCCGTCGCGAAGACGAGTTGAAACGAGTGGCAGACCGTTGTGTTGAAGCGGGGCTGCCGGAGGATCACATTCTGGTGTTACCGCTGGATGTGACCCAGTGGGACGCTCTTCCCGGCGCCGTGCAAACCGTTCTGGATCGTTTTGGTGCGGTTGATTTGCTGGTGAATAACGCAGGGGTGTCTCAGCGGTCACTCTGCAAGGATACCGAACTGGCGGTCTATCAGAAGCTGATGGATGTGGATGTCATGGGCCAGATTGCCCTGACCAAGGCGGTGCTTCCGCATATGCTGAACCGCGGTTCCGGTCACCTGGCGGTAACCGCCAGTGTTGCGGGTAAGGTTGGTGTGCCACAGCGGTCTGGTTATTGCGCGGCCAAGCACGCGGTGATGGGGTTTTTCGATGCTCTGCGGGCTGAGGTAGAAGACGAAGGGCTTCATGTATCGACCATTGTGCCGGGCTTTATTCGAACCGACATTTCCAGGAATGCCCTGGCGGCAGACGGCTCGGTGTACGGCAAGCTGGATGATGACATTGCCGGGGGCATGGATGTGAATGATTGTGCTGAGGTGATTTTCAAAGGCCTGAAAGCCAGAAAGCGCGAAATCCCTGTCGGCAAAGGCAAAGAAATGGCAGCACTTTGGGTGAAGCGCCTGTCACCGGAGCTGATATTCCGGCTTACCCGTTCGATGAAATAACCCACAAGGCGAGTTGTGCTGATGAAGTTTCCTGTTGTTACGGTGACTCTGGTTGCTGGTGCACTGATTTATGTACTCTGGAGTCAGACCCGGGAGCCTTCCGTTCCGGCCGGACCTGCCAGTTTCACAGAACTTGCGACAAAGCCTGCCAAGCGCAGTGATGTGGTGGATCTGGCGATTGCCCAGATCCCCGAGCTGTGCGCGCAAGCCACTAACGGCCGGGATTCTCAAGCCTATGCCGAGTGCGTTGAGCTCGCCGACTCCCGCACGTCATCCTGCCGCAGACTGGTGTACGACAACTTTCCGGATAACGTGACATCGGATGCGGTATTCCGGGATGTATCGATTACCATGATGAACTGCTTGGTACGTCAATCCGGGGTTGTTCAACCCTGACAGCATTAACGGATTCAGGATCTACGCATGGAAGCCATTCTCTATCTTGCACTTGCGGGCATTGCTCTGCTCGTTCCCATTGGGTCATTGCTGGGACTTCTGGCGTTCAGTCAACGAAAGCAGCAGGACTTCCGCATCGAAGAACTGAAACGGGATATTCAGGCACTGCGCAGCCAGGTAGCCACCCTGAATGGGGCTCCCAAGCAGGGTCCCGTTGAGGTTGAGGAAGTCATTCCGGACCAGCCTGTTCAGCCTGTAGTGCACGAGGTTGCCCAAGACACATTGGTATTGCCACAGGTATCCCCACCGCCACCAAATTTCGAAGTTCGGCTGTTGGCCGCACTTAAAGAAAACTGGATGGTCTGGCTTGGCGGCCTGAGTGTCAGCCTGGCGGGCATCTTCATGGTCAGTCACTCCATCAATGCCGGGTTGATCGGCCCGGTGCAGCAGTTCCTGCTGGCCATCTTGAGTGGTCTGGCATTGCACAGTGCTGCAGAGGTTTTTCGGCGTCGCCATATGGGCACCGATCAGGTGTTCGCGGCCTTGGCGGGTGGCGGCAGCATTACGCTGTATGCGGCCTTGCTGGCGGGTGTCCATCATTATGATTTGATCGGGCCGGTCACCGCTCTGGTGGGCCTCGCTGTGGTATCTCTTGTCACCATGGTGCTGTCGTTGTTGCACGGCCCTTTGCTCGCAGTGATGGGTCTGGGTGGTGCCTATCTGGTGCCGGTACTGGTGGGCGGTGAAGACGGCAGTGCGGCGTTTGTGCTCACTTACAGCTTTCTGATCACGCTCAGTTCGGCCTTGCTGATGGGGTTCGTGTTCCGCCCTTGGCTTTGGTACTCCACGCTGGCAGGTGCCATGTTGTGGTGGTTGGTCGTGGTGTCCGCCGCTCACGATGCGGTGGCGCTGGCGTGCTATCTGTCTGCCTTGTTCGTGTTGTTCTCTGTGGCTCCCGGAGAGCCGAGGATTGATGCCAGTCGGCGGCGGGAAATCTTCATTATTCTGTTGCTGGCCTGGGGTGCCTCCATCGCCCAGCAGCCGCTGGCAATGCCTTTGTTTGCTGCATGGTTATTGCTGCTGCCGGTTGCAATTCTGACGCCGGTCAGTCGCGGTGCGCTTTGGTACCTGCCCTGGGCAGCCGTGTTGGCAACCGCCGCCGGCTGGCTCGGCTATGCCGGACGCAGTTCGGGACATGCTCTGTTGTTGCCCTTGGGCGCTGAACATCATGCGGGCTTACTGATCTATCTGGTGCTTGCGGCGATCGCAACCGTGTTGTCCGGGCTATGGCAATGGCGGCAGCAGCTGGATCTCAGGCGCTGGGGCTCACTGGTCCTGCTTTCGCCTGTGGTGTGGCTGGTGGTCGGCTGGTTGCTGGTGCAGGGCGGCTCCCCTTCGGGTGCCTGGGCTCTTGTTGCCCTCCTCGCTGGCGCTGTTTACGGTGCATTGGCCTGGTTGATGGAGCGCCGGGGAGCGTACCGGTCGGGGCTTGTGTGGGCTATTCTGGCGGCCCACGCCTGTTACTCCCTGGCAGTGGTGATGTGGCTGCGGGAAGCCTCTCTGACACTGGCCTTGTCTGTCCAGTTTGTCAGCCTGGTATGGCTGGCCCGGCGCTATCAGGCGTTGGAGCTCCATCTGCTGTTAAAAGTGATTCTGGCGGTGGTCGTTGCGCGGCTCACCTTCAACCCCTGGTTGCAAAGCTATGATGCCAGTGTGCACTGGTCTTTGTGGACTTACGGTGGGACTACACTGTTTGCAGCGGTCGCCACCTGGATGGCGGGCAGAAATAGCGCCATCCGGCCCTGGCTGGAAGGTGCCACTTTGCATTTGCTGGTGTTGTTTCTGGGCGCCGAATTGCGGTACTGGCTCTACGATGGCGACATTTTTGCGCGGGAGTATAGCCTTACCGAGGCGGCGCTTAATACCGTACTGTGGGGTGCGCTGGGCATTGTTTATGTGGTGCGCGCCCGCGCCAGTCAGTCTCTCGTCTGGTTATACCGGTTATTTGCTTCGGTGCTGACCATCCTCTCGGCGATCAGTTATCTGGTTGCGGTGACGGTTCATAACCCCTGGTGGCATAGCGGGACGATTGGCGCTACGCCGGTGTTCAACCTGCTTTTACTGGCTTACGGCGCACCGGTTTTGCTGGCCCTGGCCATCAGTCGGTTTTCAGACCTGGTACCACGTCGCTGGGTTCTGTGTGTCGCTTCGGCAGGCTTTTTGTTGTTCACCGTTCTGGAAATCCGGCAGCTATGGCAGGGGAGTGCCATGGCCTGGTGGCACGGGGTGGGTGAGGGCGAGCTTTATACCTATTCTGTGATCGGTATGGTGTATGCCGTGGCGGCCATTCTATGGTCGACCCGTTCGGGCGGAGAATGGCTGTACAAGGGCGGAATGGCGCTGCTGGGGGTGGTGATCGCAAAGATCTTCCTGATTGATATGAGCGGCCTGCAGGGGCTTTGGCGGGTAGCCGCCTTTATGGGGCTTGGCCTGGCATTGCTGGGGCTGGCGTGGATGTACCGAAGAACCCGGCGCACTGATCCAGAGTTGGCAGAAAACTCTGATGTGTCTTGACGCCCGACAGCGTTGCCGATGGCAGGCGTTATCTATACAGTTAACAAACACTCACTTAATTGATTAGCAGTAGATGAGGACACCCAGGTGACAGAACTCGTAACTTACGAACTGAACGATGGCATTGCCACGATCAGCCTGAATAACGGCAAGGCCAATGCTCTGAGCCATGACGTGTTTGAAGCGCTGAATGCTGCGCTCGACCGCGCTGAGCAGGACAAGGCCATCGTCATTCTTACCGGCCAGCCAGGCATGTTCTCCGGCGGGTATGATCTTAAGGAAATGCAGAAGGGCCCGAAGGAGGCCATGGCGCTGGTGAAAACCGGTTCAACATTGACTCGCCGCCTGTCTACTTTTCCGCTGCCCGTGATCGGCGCCTGCAGTGGCCACGCCATCGCCAAAGGTGCGTTTGTTCTGCTGTCGGTGGACTATCGCATCGGTGTTGAAGGCAGCTTCAAGCTGGGCCTGAATGAAGTGGCGATTGGTATGACCATGCACCACGCCGGTATTGAAATCGCTCGCCACCGTATGCCTGCGCCTTACTTCTATCGTTCGGTTGTGAATGCGGAAATCTTCAATCCGGAAGGTGCCATCTCGGCCGGATTCCTGGATGAGGTTGTTGCTCCGGAGCAGCTGATGGAACGTGCAAAGGCGGTAGCCACGCAGTTCAAGCAGCTGAACATGAAAGCCCATAAGCAAACCAAGCTTAAGGTAAAAGCGGATTATCTGGCACTGCTGGACCGCTGCATTGAACAGGACGTTGCCCACTTCGACGTACTGGGTTGATGGACAAGAGGCGGCTGGCGCTTGTGCTGGCCGCCTCTTGTATTGGTCTGACGCAGAGAGTCAGTTGAATTTCCCTTCAGGTGGTCTCTTTGACGTGTTTAAGGTCGTAATGTTTGCGGTAGGTTTTCCCATCGCCGGCACACAACAGCACCGCTTCGTGGGGTAGTCCTGCGTCATCCAGCGCCAGTGTTCCGATATTCCGGTCACTGGTGAGAAAAAAGCTGCTGTCTTCCGGTTTCAGATACCGCTCCTTGTCCCTGCCCAGCATTTCACCCAGTTTATTGATCATCTTCAGCCCGACGCTTTCCCCCAGTGGTACGTTGTTGCAGGCGCTGCTGCAGATCTGCCACAGCACCACCCCCTCCGGGGTTTCTCTGCGCCTGGCAAAGCCGTAGTGAACGTCACCCGAAAAGATCACCACATGCTGAACGCCGGGCACCTGGCAACAGGTGGATTCCAGAGCGGTCAGTGAGGCCGGGTCGGCACTCCAGGGTTCCCGGTCCAGTGTGCGTTTGAAGGTGGGGAATTTGAGCTGCAGATACTCGATATGGCTGAAACCATAAGTGGGTGTTGGTGAGACCACGATCAGGGTCTGGCAGTTGGGAAGCGCAGACAGCCGCTGACCCAATTGCTCGATCTGGTCGTCGGACATCAGGCCAAGGGAGTGCTTGCCTCGTTTACTGAACTCCCGGTGGGTGCGTGTGTCGAGCACCGCCACCGGGGGAACCTGTGCCAGCTCATAGCCCCAGTATCTTGACAGTAACCAGTCGTAGTCCGGGCTTCCCGCCGGGCATTTTCGGTCCAGTAACGCGCGAATATCAGCGACTTCGTTGACCACCTGCGAGGGCTGATTGCCCCAGTGCTGGCAAATGAAGTAGGCCACCAGGGCGTTACTCAGAACATAACGTCCGACGGCGGAACTGCTGAGCTGGCGGGCGTTTTTCTTGGAAATGTTCCAGTCATCAGTGACTTCATGGTCGTCAAAGATCATGTAGGTCGGAATGTTGGCCAGCAGTTTTCGGATGTCGCTGCGTGCGAACGCCGCAAAGCGGCTCAGGTTATCGAGGTCTTCTTTGTGCTGGGATTCGGTATAGACGTACTGCGTGGGTGGGTTCCGGCCATCCCGGGTATTGGCGGGTTGTTGTGCCAGACGGGGCTTCAGGGCATCGTGGTCAGCAAATGTCAGTCCGTATTCCCGGCCGGCCCCGGAGAAGGCAAACAGGTACATGCAGAGGTATTCCTGCAGCGTCAGCAGGTGTGATTTTTTCGCACTGGAGCTGAAACCCGATGGACTGCGGGTTACCCAGTGCCGGTCATCCAGCTTGGACAGTCGGTGGAGGTCATTGCCGCAGGGTATGTTGGGCAGGTCGTCCTCCATGCCCAGAGCGGTTTGCAGTTTGCGCAGGTAATCCAGTAACAGGGGCGATACGTCATCGGCGTAGATCTGGTCGCCGGTCAGAAACAGTTGGCTTGGGCGGGTGTCTTGCCGGAGGTTGTCCTGCAATACGGATGCGGCCCGTGCCAGCTGGTCCGGCCCCTTATTCTGACAGGGTGAGTGGGGCCGGCGGCAAGACGCCTGGAGGAAGTGTCGGTGTTCCCGTGGCAGATAGACGCCAGGCAACTTGTCGTTTCCCAGGCAGAGCGTTTTGAGCAGGTCAGAATCGCCGAAGGGCTGGCCGTCGAGCTCGAGTTCGTAGAACACTTCGGTCAGGCTCTGATGCTCCGGAGCCTTGTCCAGTGGCAGGGGGGTATGCACCAGGCAGAAGTAACAACGCTCTCCGGCTTTGATAACGGTTGTTTCGCAGCTTGTGGTGATGGTTTGCTGCTTGTTGTCGGTAGCGTAGGTGGTCAGCGTGAGATGTTCTGGTGGCTGATCGAGCGCCAGCCACAGGTTCAGTTCTGAACGGTTGGCATGGCGTACCACAGGGCCGCAGATAATCATTGGAAGCTCCTTTTCTTGGTTTTGATTCCGTTGTTAGCGGGGCAGTGTCTGGTCTGCCTCTTGATGACTGTGTGTGAACTGTTGTGCCGGCCCGAACCTGAACAGCCAGGCCAGCAGCAAGTCGGGCAGGGTTTGTAGCCGGGTATTGTAGATCATAGCGCTGTCGGAGTAGCTGTTGCGTAGCAGGGACAAATAGTTCTCCGTGCTTGCCATGATCTCCATGAAGCGACGGACCACCTGGTGGTTTTTCAGCTCCGGGTAGTCTTCAAGCCTGCCTTTCAATGACTGAGTAGCCGCCTGCTCCTGGTTGATGGTTCGACCAACGTTGTTGGTGGAGTCCATGGTGGCCGGCGGCTCGGAACGGAGCGTGGCGATCGCGGTTAACAGGTCCCGTTCATGGGCCATGGAGGCCTTGACCGTGTCTTCAAGCCTGGGCCACAGGTCATGGCGCTGCTGCAGGATGGTGTCAATGTTCGCCCTTGCGCGGTTAACCCGGTTCTTCAGGAACACCAGATCGTTGTAATGCAGAATGCCGGTGTAAACGCACAGAGCCAGTGGTACCACCAAGGCCGAGATCAACAGGTTGTCCGGGCTGAATCGGCCATCGGCCGCAAGCATGGTGGTGGCAGTAAACAGCAAGAGCCCGAGGCTGGCGGCTATGCCGACAAACCCCCAGGCTCCCCGGCGCATCACGATCCCGTCTTCATCGGAATTGCTGATCAGGAACGGCAAATCCTTCTCGTGCTGAATGCTCAGGTGGTCGGGTTGGTGCTGATCCAGCCCGGCAAAGCCGAGACAATAGATGCTAGCTTCCGGCACCAAAAACTTGACGGTATGGCGCTGTTTGCCCAGTTGCTTGATATCCACATCCGAATAGCCGAACTGTGCGCCTTCCGGGTAAACCAGAACGTGGTGCTGGTCGTCTCTGAGGCGAAAGGGAACATGTTCTGTGCGTGTTTCAACCGTGGTCCATTTGGCGTCGTTGCCTGACCCCCGTTTTTCTTCGATCTCGAGGCGGTAGGCTACACAGTCCTGACCGCTCAAGGGCTCACGAAGTGGTGGGTAGTTGTTGTCCAGCTCCACACGGCCTTTCAGCTCGGCCAGACCGAAACTGAGCCCCTGGGTGCTGCTGGTGGGCAGCGCTTCGATCAGCCGTTTGAGCTTGATGGAGCTTATAACCCTGCGCATCAGGAGTACGGCCAGAACCAGGCTGCCAAGGGCAAGTAACAGCCCGATACCACTGTATTGGCGTTTTACGGGCGGGTGGTTGGCCAGTAATTTCTGGACCTGTTCCCGAGCGGATACGTTCAGATCTGGCAAGGGCAGGCGATTCTCAAGCAAGCGCCGGAACATCCAGCGGTCGAGCCAGCCGCTGGTGCTCTGGCGAATTCGATGATTCAGCGCAGCGACATCAACCAGTGCCGCCATTGAAGGCTCTGTTTTCGCCAGCTGTTGGTAACGCCCTTCGTAGAGGTTGGCTATGGCAGACCATTCTGTCGTTAGCCGGTAAACACCGATGACGGTCAGGGTGCCGGATACGGCGATAGTCATGGCCAGTACGTACACCCATAAGCGATGAATTCTCAGGATAATCAGGCCCAGGGCAATTCCCAGGGCCAACAGACCGGTGGCGAGAGAAATTTTTGCGCCGGCGTCGTAAAGTTGTTCGCCGATGTCAGTATCCGGGCCGAAGCGGGAGACCACCGCCGGGAGGTTAAAAGCATCCAGCGCGGGGAAGGTCAGTTCGTTTTGTTTCTGATCGAACTGGCCAATAACCGTCGCGTTGTCTCCGGGCTTGAGGGTCCATTCGGAATAGATATAAGAGCCGGACCGATGGTGCCAGGTTCGGCGCAGGCTCCACTCGATTTCCCCGGGATTGGCGCCCAGGTTGACCACTACGGTGCCGGTGTCGTCCTGGAGTTGAAAGCGGCTGCCTATGTGTCCGGAGTCCACAGTCTCCAGCTTCAGGTCACCGTCTGAATCCCGGTACTCGTGTTGTTCTTTGTAGAACACATAAACAGACGGGGTGTCTGAGTAAGGCCCTGTGTGGGTGCCCAGGTCATCGGTGACCTGGCCTTCAACAAGGTAGGGGCCTTTGGCCAGTGCCGATAAGGGGGTAATGGGCAAGCGTTGAACCTGCCGGGCTTCGGCCAGTTCGTTCAGACCTCGGGCCATGAAATCGTAACTGCCGACAAGGCATGCCACGGTGAGAATGACCAATATAAGACTGCCAGGAGTACTGAGTGCCGTCCTGCGCTGCATCCGGTTACAAATCCCTTTGTTGTTGGCGATTGAAAAGTGCAGTATACCTGATCAAATTACCTGCATGGGCCTGAAACTCAGCAGGCCCGCTATCTGTAGCGGAGTGTCCTTACCTTGCTAACATAGTTATCCACAGATTCTGTGGGTAAATAACAGAAGGAATGTGTGTCATGCCCGAGAAACCCGCCAAGCCCGTTGCGGCTTCTGCCATTGAGAAACACGTGTATAAAGTCTTTCCCAATGATATGAACTCACACAACACGGTCTTTGGCGGCATGATCATGGCCAAATGCGATCGGCTGGCTCTGGTGGTGGCAGAACGGCACTCGGCCCATGTGTGCGTAACTGCAGCGGTAGATTCCATTCATTTTCGTGCGCCGGCAAAGGGTAACGACACCTTGTTGTTCAGCCTCGCGCTGAACCGCAGTTGGGGCTCTTCTATGGAGATTGGCGCAAAGGTGGAGGCTGAGAACAGCTACACAGGGGATACCCGCCATATCCTTTCTGCATTTTTTACGTTTGTGGCTCTGGATGAGCATGGCAAGCCGGTGGACGTACCGGCAGTGATCCCGGAAACCGATGAACAGAATCGTCGCTATGCCAATGCCGAGATTCGACGGGCAGGGCGCCTGAAGACTCGTGATGAACTTTCCCGGGCGAACCGCTGACAGCTATCGCATCTTGCGGCCAGTCGTGATATATCAGCGCCACAGAAGATCAACTTTATTGGAACCAGGTGTTATGCCAAAAGCGAGTGAGATTAAAAAGAACCAGGCGGTTGAATACGAAGGACGTGTCTATTTTGTGAAAGACATCGAGCGCTCTGTGCCCCAGGGCCGTGCCGGTGGCAGCCTGTATCGCATGCGGATGTACGATGTCGTGACGGACCAGAAGCTGGACGAGACTTTCAAGGATTCAGACATGCTGAATCTGGCGGACCTGGTTCGCCGGCCGGTCACTTTTTCCTATGCGGATGGCGATGAGTACGTCTTCATGGATAACGAAGACTTCACTCAGTACATGCTGAATAAAAGCGCGATCGAAGAAGAGTTGCTGTTCATCACGGAAGACACCCAGGGCGTTATGGCCATTCTGGTCAGCGATACGCCGGTGGCGCTGGATTTGCCGCCGACAGTGGAACTGACCATTGAAGAGACCGACCCGTCCGTGAAAGGCGGTTCTGCCACCGCTCGTACCAAGCCGGCACGCTTGACGACAGGCCTGACAGTGCAGGTGCCGGAACACATTTCCACGGGCGACCGTATCAAGGTCAACGTGGAAGAGCGTAAGTTCCTCAGCCGGGCCTGATGGTGCTCAGCGGGCCTGGGAGCGTGACCGAGCCAAGGTGCACCTCTACAGGCCCAGTACGTCCAGCTTCTTGATCAGCTTGGGCCAGCCGATGGGCAATCTCTTCTCCAGTTCGGCGAGTCGTGAGGCTGCTGGCTTTACGGTGGCAAGCCCCACTTTGCTGCCGTAGATCACCCAGTTGTTGGTTTTGCTCTTGAACACCAACAACAGCGGAAACTGCCGCCTGAGTTCCCGTACCAGGTTGCCGTCGGGTTCAGGCATTCGATGGTAATTCAGTACCAGCCAACCGGTATCCGACAGGGCACGACTGCAGGCTTTGATGAACTGCCGCTGGGCCTGCGCCGGGCTCATTTTATCGGCACTGTAGAGATCGGTGAGGATCATGTCGGTGGCTGCTTCAGGCAGATTGTCCACTGCCAGGCGGGCGTCCTGAATGCTCACCTTTAGCCTGTTGGTTTCCGGCAGTGCAAACCATTCCCGGGCAATATCGGCCACTTTAGCCCGCAGTTCGAAAACCTGAATGTCACTCCCGGGCAGCAGCGTATGTAAGCCGTGCGCCAGTACGCCGCCGCCCAGGCCGAGTACAGTAATGTGTGCGGGTTCCCGGTAGACAACGGGGAGCAACATGGCCCGATTGTACTCGTGCACCGGCACGTGGGGCGCTGAGCGGACGATCTTGCTCTGTTCGAAAATGGAATCAAAGCTCAGTATGCGGTGCTTGCGATCATCAATGACCAGAATGTTGCCATAGTTATCCCGGTCGACATGAACAATGTCGCCGGCAATGGCGAGAGGGTTGAGGATCGTGCCCATCAGTTGGCAGCGTAGCGTTCGTGCAAAATACCTACCCGCTCTACGTAGGCTTTGGTCTCTGCGTAGGGGGGAATGCCCTTGTATCGACCGACGGCACCGGGGCCTGCGTTGTAGGCCGCGGTAGCGAGCCGGGTGTCGCCGCCGAAACGTGCCAGCATCTGGGCGAGGTAGTTCACTCCTCCGCGGATGTTTTCCGCAGCCTGCAGGGGATTCTGAACCCCCAGTTCTTTGGCGGTTCCCGGCATTAGTTGCATAAGGCCCTGTGCCCCGACCGGGGATAGTGCTTTGGGATTGAAGGCCGATTCTGCGTGAATGACGGCCCGCACCAGGGCCGGATCCACATCAAACTCCTGAGCCGCTGTCAGGATTTCTTCCTGATAGGGGCGAAGAAACAGCGGCGTTTTCCGCCAATCGACCTTTGAGCTCGGGTCGCAGGCATAGCAATGGAAGCGGATGACGTCGAAATCTGAATCCGCCGGCCTCATGCTGCTGTAGGCGACAACGCCGTGCTCATCGGTGTAGCGATAAACGGTTTCGTTCTTGCTTGAGGCCCGGGGCTGGCTCTGACTTTTGACGTTGGTAAATTCCACCCGGCCATCCGGATGAACCACGCGCTTGATGGTATCGGCCATTACACTGCCACTGGCCACACACAGCCAGATGACAACGGCGGCTATTACGCCGGATTGTGGTGTTGTAAGGTCAAAGGTCATTTCGGGCCTGGACTTCAGATTCGGATGCTTCAATGTACCGCTATTATCGCGGCAGATGTAGCCGCCTGTGTAGGAGTTTCGTGCCGGGATGATACGGAATGTTCTGTCTTTCACAAAACCCTTCACGCAGCCGGACTCCAGATTCTGACAGGCCGATGAGAATTTTCTCCCGTCAGGCGTTATTTCCGCTAGACTGCAGTTAAGTTACCTAAACAGGAGTTTTTTATGCCTTTCTCTCCGGTTCATCTTGCTGAACTGAATCTGTTGTTACAGTTTCCTTCCACGTCGACTCAGGAAGGCATCAAGGTACACGCCCACACGGCCGCCGCTGAAACGGTTGCGGCGGCAGAGTCCTTGTTCGCTAAGGGGCTTATTTCCCGGAATGACGGTGGCTATCTCACACCGATGGGCTGTGAAGCGGTTGAGCTGACCCAGAAATTGCAGTCAATGCTGGCAGGCGACTGAACGCATTAGAAGTTGAACGTGGCCCTGATAGTTCGAACAGGGCCACGTATAGACTGTTTTGACAGCCCTAGACTTTTGGGCCTTTCCCTCTGATGACGTTAAACAACACCGATACAACAAGCAGCACCAGAAAGATAAAAAACAGAATCTTCGCAAATCCTGCGGCAGTTCCGGCAATGCCTCCAAACCCCAGAACTCCCGCAATAATAGCAACAACAAGACACACTATAGCCCAGTAGAGCATTTCCTATCCTCCGTTTCAGGGTTACGTCTTAAACGTGGCACACCAACAGGGATAGCGCAATTGATAACCACTCAGTGTTGATGAATGGTAATTGTAGTGTCAGGTTGTCAGTCTGTTTTCTCCAGCGGAAATACGGATCTTGACAACACAGGCTCACAGCCAATCACGCCCCGGGCTCGCTTGTGTGCGTGCAGATACCAACGCTGGCCTCCGTGAGCGAATGTCGTGTTCTGAACCTGAAAGATTTCCGTTTCCATCGTGGCGGGAATGGGAGTGCCATCGGCGTGCCGGTAAACACACGAGGTGCCCAGCTTCAAAGCCCGGCGGACAGGCAGGGCAATGAACCCGTCGTCTCGCAGGTTGGGTTCCTCGCCGTTAATATCCGTGATTTTCAGGCAGGGCCCGAAGTGGACCCGGTTTCTGTCCCCGACGGTTTCTTCCAGGCAGTGATAGCCACTGAGCAGAACAGTGTTGTCGGCAATGCCGGAGTCCTGCCCGGGCAGGCTTTGGCAACCGGTCAGGGTGAGTGCCAGCAGGAGGGGCAAGGTGGCTCGGGTCATTATTGGCTCCTGGGGGTTAGCTGCAGGTTTCCTTGTGAGTCGGATCTCAGCGCATCAATCAATCGGCGGTCCCGCCCGTAGATGTCATTGCGGATCTGGAGGCGGCCCGCGTTATCCACCCAGACTGTCCAGTACTGCAAGTGCACCGGCACCGGGCTTTCCAGAACCGCGTTGGCGGGTTCACCCGACGCCATTGCCTGTTCAATGCGGCTTCGGTCCCAGTCACTGTTGCCTTCCAGCAACCGTTCTGCCAGTTCAAAGGGTCGCTCAATCCGTATGCATCCCGAGCTCAGCGTTCGCTCCATGCGGTTAAATAGGTACTGGCCCGGTGTGTCGTGCAGGTACACCTCATATGGGTTCGGGAACATGAACTTTACTTGCCCCAGGGCGTTACTCCGCCCTGGCTGTTGCACCAGCTGATAGGGGAAATTGTCGGCAGATAATGCTGCCCAGTCTACCTCAGTGGGGTCTATTTCCACCCGGTCTGCTCCCCAGCCCTGATAGACCTTGAAGTTCAGGCGCTCAAGGTAGTCTGGGTCTGACTGTATCAGCGGTAGCTGGTCTTCAATCATCAACGTGCGGGGCACGGTCCAGGTCGGGTTGAACACCAGGTAGCGAATACGGTCGCTGAACACCGGTGTTTGCCGGAATGGGCCGCCTACGATCACTCGCTGGCGCAGCACCTCATTGCCGTTCTCGACCATGATCATTTCAAACCCGGCAATATTTACCAGCACGTAGGTGTCGCCCAGTGACGCAGGCAGCCACCGCCAACGCTCCAGGTTGGCATCTATCTGGCGAATGCGTTCTATGGGCATCAGGTTCAGTGCGGCTAATGTCTTGCGACCAATGATACCGTCAGGTTCGAGGCCATGGCGCGCCTGGAAGGCTGGCACAGCCTGGATCAGGTTGCCGGCATAGAGCTGGTCTGTCGGGTCGTCACCGGTCTCCTGCAGGGTGTCGTTATCGGCCACGGGCAGGTCGCCCAGCAACACCAGCTGCTCGCGAATGGCAGGCAATCGAGGATCAGCATCTCCGGGGCGTATCGTCGTGCCGGGTTCATTCAGGGGCCAGGGCCGGCCCAGCAGCGCCGAAAGCTGGCGACGGTAGCTGACCAGGCGTTGATAGGCGGCTGACGGGGGCCTGAGAGACTGCAGTGTCTGGTAAACCGAGCCACTGTCGAGCGCTTCGGTCAGGATGGAGTGTACTTCACGTTCTCTGCGGTTGGCTGTCCACTCAGCATGAATGGTTTGCGGATTCACTTTGCCTTCCAGCAGGTGCAACGCGAGTATCAGAAAAGCATCGGAGAAGACCAGGTCAATATCTGCCTGCAGTTCCGGTTCGCTATCGTTCGATGATGTCTGCGAAATCGCCTGCAGTGTTTTCTGGTGGTAGTCGGCAGGATTCAAACCCTCGTCTGCGATTTCGCTAATGGCGCGGACGAGTTCATCCTGAGCCGCCCGGGAATGCCAGGCGGCTTCGTAGTTTCGGGTCTCATAGAAACGATACAGCGCTTCCCGGGCATGCAG
>Ga0209075_1002115_pt1 | contig 17841 bp, 22 predicted proteins | sample Stecom2011_FD_187523 | JGI IMG/M metagenome (GOLD analysis project Ga0209075, IMG submission 187523) | Agricultural soil microbial communities from Utah to study Nitrogen management - Steer compost 2011 (SPAdes) (version 2) | ecosystem: Environmental > Terrestrial > Soil > Agricultural land...
GGCTCACCACCACCAGGCTGTCGGTGGTGGAGGGCAGCACCCGGTGCCGCCGCAGGTACCGCAACACCACATCCACCGTAATGTCCGGGCGCACGGTCACGGTGTCGGTGTTCATCAGACCACCGGCGGTATCCTCCGGGTAAGCGAGTACTTCCTCAACCCGCTGCCGGTCCTGCTCGTCCATGGTGTCCAGGACTTCCTGGATGACCGTTTCAGGCAGCTGCTGCAGCAAGTCGGCGAGGTCGTCCGACTCGAAGTCTTCCAGCAGGTAGGCGAGCTCTTCGGCGTTGAATTCACTCAGGAAGTCGGCACGGATGTCGTCCGCCATATACTGCAGGACTTCACCTTCACGCTCTTTCCCGACCAGGTTCCAGAGCAGAACCCGCTGGCGCGGCGGCGAGGATTCCAGCAGGTGGGCGATATCACTGGGGCTCAGGCCGCCGTTCAGAATACGGGCTACCTGTTTGAGGGCACCACTGTCCAGGGCCTCACTCAGGGAGCGAAGCCGCTGACGGGCCTGACTTTTGTCCAGCGTATCGGTCATGAAACCACCTGCGATCAGAAAACCTTTGTATTATAGCGAAGTTAGCTGTCACAGGTGACAAAGACTTTCAGGTGAATAACGCCCGGTTATTCACCCTCACCAAAATAATCATCAATAAGCGCAACCAGGGCCTCGATGGCCTCGTTTTCGTCCGGCCCGTCTGCGGTCACCTCCACCTCGGTGCCCTGGCTGGCGGCCAGCATCATCACCTGCATGATATTGCGGGCATCGACTTCCCGGCCCTTGGCGCGCAAGGTGATCCGGCTGTTGAATCGGGAGGCGGTAGCCACCAGCTTGTTGGTGGCCCGGGCGTGCAGCCCGAGCTTGTTGATGATGGTAACGGGGCGGCAGATCATGGGATTCAGATCTCGCCCCGGGCCCGCAGATGGGGCAGTTCGGTATGCCGTACCTGCACGTTGCTGTAGTGATCGCGAAAGTGGTTGCCCAGCTTTTCACACACGTACACCGACCGGTGCTGGCCACCGGTACAGCCAATGGAAATGGTCATGTAGCTGCGGTTGTTGGCGGCAAACGAGGGCAGCCAGGTGTCCAGGAAAGTGGTCAGGTCGGTCAGCATCTTGCCGGTCAGCGCTTCGCTTTCCAGAAAATCGATCACCGGCTGGTCGGTGCCGGTGTATTTGCGCAGGCTGGTGTCCCAGTAGGGATTGGGCAGGCAGCGCACATCAAACACGTAATCCGAGTCTACCGGTACCCCATGCTTGAAACCGAACGACTGGAACAGCAGGGCGATTTCCTGCTCTTTGCGGCCGGCGATCCGTTGTTTGACCATGTCCCGCAGTTCGTACATCGACAGCCCGGTGGTGTTCACGTACAGGGCGGCAAGTTTGGAGAGCGGCTCCAGCAGCTGCTTTTCGCTGCTGATGGCCTCGCGCAGGGAGGTCTTGTCATCACTGAGGGGGTGCTTGCGCCGGGTGGCGTGGAACCGCTGCAACAGCGACTGATCATCGGCATCCAGAAAGATAATCTCGATATCGGCGCCGGTTCTGGTCAGCTGGCTGTAGATCTCACCAAAATTCGCCAGCTCGGCCGACAGGTTGCGGGCGTCGATGCTCACGGCGATTTTTTTCAGGCGGCCGGGGGCTTCATGGGTTACCGCTTCGCGGGTGAGGGGAAGCAACAAGCCGATCGGCAGGTTGTCGATGCAGTAGAACCCGAGGTCTTCCAGTACGTGCAGCGCCGTACTCTTGCCAGACCCGGAGCGGCCGCTGACGATGATCAGCTTCATGATTAGGCGTCTCCCGTACTTCTCAACTGGCGGTGGGTTACTGGCTGGCGGCAATCATTCCGTTGTAAAGAGAGTCGGCATCCTGGCATTGCCGCAGCCGTTCGCAGAAATCGCTGTCGTTAAAACGCTCGGCCAGCTGGCTCAGTAACTCCAGATGTTCGCTGGTGGCCTCTTTGGGCACAATCAGGGCAAATACGAGATCCACGGGCTGGCTGTCGATGGAATCAAAATCCACCGGTTCAGCCAGGGTTACCAACACACCGATGACACGGTCGAGCCCTTCCAGCCGACAGTGGGGGATCGCGATTCCCTGTCCGATACCCGTGCTGCCCAGACGCTCACGCGCAACCAGATTGTTGAAAATATCATTATCGTTGAGAGTCTCGTCCTGATAATGAATACATTCGGCGATGAACTCCAGCACCCGCTTTTTGCTGGACGCAGGTACCTGGCACAGGGTCAGGGCCGGTGACAGGATGTTGTCGATGGTCAGGGATGTATCGCTCATAGAGGGACTGTGAACCCGTAAAAAAAAGGCTGCGGCCGGTAAGCCCGGCCGCAGCGTGTTCAGTTAATGTGCATGGCAGTTGATAGTAACCGGTGCTTAGCCGTTACCCTGCTTCCGGTCGACGTGCTTTTCCTTGTATTTGAGAATCTGGCGGTCGAGCTTGTCCACAAGGGCATCGATTGCGGCGTACATGTCCTCGTTTTCAGCCTTTGCATTGATTTCGCCACCCGTCACGTGGAGGGTAGCTTCGGCCATCTGGCGGACTTTCTCAACTCCGAGCGTCACATAACAGTTGCTGATGTGGTCAAAATGTCGCTCGAGTCGGTCGAACTTGCTGGTGACGTACTCTTTCAGTGCAGGGGTCAATTCAAGGTGATGGCCTGAAATATTGATTTGCATTGGCGTCTCCTGTTGTCATCATGCCGGCAGTGTGCCGGATCGAGTACCTGAGCATCATGCTCCGGTAAAACCTGATTAAAGCCGTTTACTACAATCTTAGACCAAACGCTTGCGTTCGTTGGAAGGCGGAATCTGCATCGCCTCCCGGTACTTGGCCACGGTACGGCGGGCCACGTTAATCCCCTGTTCCCCTAGCATGGCGGCAATCTTGCTGTCGCTCAACGGTTTTTTTGGTGTTTCTTCTGCAATCAGTTTCCGGATCATGGCACGAATGGCGGTAGAGGAACACTCTCCGCCTTCGGCGGTGCTCACGTGGCTGGAGAAGAAATATTTCAGTTCGAAAATACCGCGGGGCGTGTGCATGTATTTCTGGGTGGTCACCCGGGAAATCGTCGATTCGTGCATGTCTACCGCCTGGGCGATATCCGACAGGATCAGCGGCTTCATGGCTTCGTCGCCGATCTCGAGAAAACCCTGCTGGTGCTCCACAATACGGGTGGCCACTTTCAGCAGCGTCTCGTTCCGGCTCTGCAGGCTCTTGATAAACCACTTGGCTTCCTGCAGCTGGTCGCGCAGGTAGGTGTTGTCTGCACTGCTGTCGGCACGCCGGATCAGCGACGCATAGCTGGCGTTCACCCGGATGCGCGGGGCAATCTCCGGATTCAGCTCCACCCGCCAGCGGCCTTCGTGCTTGCGTACGATCACGTCCGGGATCACATAATCGGTGTCGCCCTGGTCAATCAGATCGCCGGGGCGCGGGTTCAGGCTGGTGATCAGTGCCAGTACCTCCCGCAACTGATCTTCTTTCAGCCGGCTCCGGCGCAGCAGCTGAGCGTAGTCCCGGTTGCCAAGCAGGTGCAGAAACTGGGTAACCACCTGGCGGGCCTGGCGCACCCAGGGCGTATCGTCCGGCAGCTGGTTAAGCTGGATCATCAGGCATTCCTGCAGATCCCGGGCAAACACCCCCGGCGGATCGAAGTGCTGGAGCCGGCGCAGCACGGCTTCTACCTCGTCCAGGTCGAGCGGGTCGTCATCGGTGTCGTCGCTCAGGCCGGCATGGATGTCCTCCACCGAGGTGGTCAGGTAACCACGATGATCCACCGCATCCAGCAGGGCATGGGCAATTGCCTGATCGCGCTCGCTCAGCGTTGTGAGGTTGAGCTGCCACTCCAGGTGGTCCTGCAGGGTTTCGGCGGGTGAGTTCCGGGTTTCGAAGTCGGCGTCGTTTTCGTCGTCGTCTTTCGGAGCACTGGCCGGGGCAGTCTGGTAAATGTCTTCCCAGGCGGTGTCTACCGGCAGCTCATCCGGAATGTTATCCGGCGCGTCGGTTTCCGAGTTCCAGTCGGGTCCGTTTTCGGGCTCGTCCCAGTCACTGCTGCTATCGCCCGGGCTGTCGTCTGAACTGACTTCAGTGTCGCCGTCGCCGGACGAGGTCCCGGTATCCCCGTGCTCGCTCTCGCTCTCGGCCCCGGGATCATGATCATCCTCCTCGGCGGTCTCAAGCATCGGGTTGGAGTCCAGGGCCTGCTGGATTTCCTGTTGCAGATCCAGAGTAGAGAGCTGCAACAGGCGGATGGCCTGCTGCAACTGGGGGGTCATGGTCAGGCTCTGGCCCAGTTTAAGCTGTAACGAGGCTTTCATAACCATGGCTCACAATCCATAAAAGACGGTTCTCCCTGAAAAAAACAGAACTTCCTAGCAAGATCTTTGCCGAGTTTACTTGTAAGCGGACAGCAACACAATCTGGCCCCTAATGGGGGCCCCGGCGCCTTACAGACGGAACTCGTCGCCCAGATACACCTCTTTTACCAGCTGGTTGGCGAGTATGGCGTCGGCATCCCCGGACGCAATAATGTGGCCGCCGGATACGATGTAGGCGTTCTCGCAGATATCGAGGGTTTCCCGCACGTTGTGGTCGGTAATCAGCACGCCTATCCCTTTATCGCGCAGGTGGCGGATAATGTGCTTGATATCGCTCACGGAAATCGGGTCAACACCGGCAAAGGGCTCATCCAGCAGCACAAAGGCCGGCTCCATGGCCAGCGCCCGGGCAATTTCCACCCGTCGCCGCTCACCGCCCGACAGCGCCATCCCCACGCTGTCCCGGATGTGGGTAATGTGGAACTCTTCCAGCAACTCTTCCAGCCGGGCCTCCCGGTCTGCCTTCTTCATACCCTGGCGGGTTTCCAGGATTGCCATGATGTTGTCCCGCACCGAGAGCTTGCGGAACACCGAGGCCTCCTGGGGCAGGTAGCCGATACCCTTGCGGGCCCGGCCGTGCATGGGCAGGGGAGTGATGTCCTCGTTGTCGATGGTAATCCGCCCGCGGTCGGCCGGAATCAGGCCCACAATCATGTAAAAGCAGGTGGTCTTGCCTGCCCCGTTGGGGCCCAGCAGGCCGACGATCTCGCCGGAGCGGATCTCCAGAGACACATCCAGTACCACTTTTTTCTCTTTGTAACTCTTCGCCAGGTTACTGGCCCGGAGTACCGCCATCAGGAACCGTCCCCGCTGCTGGATTGGTCGGAGTTGCGCGGCTGGATCACCATTTCTACCCGGCCGGATGCGCCCGAGTCGGTCTTGCCGCCATCGGCGGTTACCACCCGGCTCTCGGTGTTGTAGTGAATCACATCGCCCTTGAACACGTTGCTGTTCTGCTCGATGATCGCCTGGCGCTCAAAGGTCAGCTGGGCGTCCGCCGCCGACCAGGTGATGTTCAGGGCGCGTGCGTCGGTCATGCCGGCATCGTCCTGGGCCGGCTGCCGGTAATGCGCCGGGTTGCCGCTGGCCTCAATGCGGCTGAGCCCCCGGGCGTCGCGGTACAGCACCACCCGCTCGGCTTCCAGCCGGGTCTCGCCCTGTACCAGTTCCACCGCGCCGGTGTAGGTAGCCACACCGGCGGAGTCGTCCAGGCGCGCCGCATCGGCGCTGACCTGTATCGGCACCTCGGAGTTTACATCGAACGCCATTGCCGGGGCGGCCACCGTCAGTGCGGCGGCCAGCAGCGCCGGCGGATAACAGCAGAGCTTACCTGACGGTTTCATAGTGCCCTTCCACCCGGGAGTTGAGTTCCAGTATGCGTTGATCAATCCAGGCCTTCATGCCGGTGGCCTGAGTGGTGCCGAAAGGCTCGGTAATGGTTACCGGCAGATCGGTAAACACGGTGCCTTCTCCGTTGTCCAGGGTCAATGCCTCGGTGGCCAGAGTGGCCCGGGATTCGCCGGAGGTGCGCAGCACCGTCACATTGCCTTCAAGATACATGCGTTCTTCGTTCTGCATCAGGCTGCCCTGCTCCGCCTCGATGATCCAGGGTTCCGCGTCGTCCTCGCCAAACATCCGGGCCCGGGGGCTGGTCATCAGGGCACTGTTGCTGATATCAAACTGTTCGATGCGGGGGCTGGTGATGTGCATGACCAGCTTGCCGTCCTCATTCCAGGAGCGATATTCGCCAGCCACCACAAACCCATCCGGTTCGGCCGGCCCCCGGAGTTCACTGGCCTGCTGGCCCGGGGCCGGGGGTTCGCCACTTTGCCACATCAGGTAGACCGTCGCACCAAGGGTGGCCGCCAGGGCCAGATTTCGGGCCCGGGGGTTGGTGCTGGCCAGCGTCACCAGGCGGCGGATCATGCAGGGCCTTCCAGATAGGGCGAGAGCACGCTGTCGAGCTTGCCCTGGGCCCAGAGGATCAGTTCGCAGGCTTCCCGCACGGCACCGGCACCCCCGGCGGCCCGGGTGCAGTAATCGGCTTTCTGCTGCACCAGCCAGTGGCCGTTGGGAACGGTGATGCCCAGGCCGGCGTACAACAGGGCAGGGAGGTCAGGGAGGTCGTCCCCCATATAGCCGATCTGCTCCGGCCGGAGGTTCATGTCGGCCACCAGTTCCTGCAGGGCAACCCGTTTATCCTCGCGGCCCTGCATCAGGTGGGGAATGCCCAGATCGTTCATGCGTCTTTCGGTCAGCGGCGAGCGCCTGCCGGTGATCACGGCCACGGTAATGCCGGCATTCATCAGCTGCTTCATGCCCAGACCGTCAAGAATGTTGAATGTTTTCAGCTCGTCGCCGCTGGCGCTGAAGTACAGACGCCCGTCACTCATGATGCCGTCCACGTCGAAGGCGATCAGGCGGATCGTCGCGGCTTTGGCCTTCAGCTCGTCGTGCCATTCCCCCGCCAGGGGGTAGGTCAGGTTACTCATTCAGATAACCCCCGCCCGCAGCAGGTCGTGCATGTTGATGGCACCCACCAGCCGGCCGCTGTCATCGGTTACCGGCAGCCCGTTGATCTTGAGTTCTTCCATCATGTTCAGGGCCTCGGCGGCCAGCTGTTCCGCTTTGATGGTCTTGCCGTTCCGGGTCATCACATCCTGAATGGTGGTGGTGTGGATGTTGGCGGACTTGTCCAGCGTACGGCGCAGGTCGCCGTCGGTAAAAATGCCGGTCAGCTGGCCCTGCTCGTTGACCACGGTGGTCATGCCCAGCCCCTTGCGGGTCATTTCCAGCAGGGCGGCGCTGAGGGAAACGTTTTCGGTCACCGCCGGGATGGCATCGCCGGAGTGCATGATGTCTGCCACCCGCAGCAGCAGGCGGCGGCCCAGACTGCCACCCGGATGAGAAAAGGCAAAGTCTTCGGCACTGAAGCCCCGGGCCTCCAGCAGGGCAACCGCCAGTGCATCCCCCATCACCAGCGTGGCGGTGGTGCTTGAGGTAGGCGCCAGGCCCAGCGGGCAGGCCTCCAGGGCAACCCGGACATCAAGATTGGCCACCGCTTCCCGCGCCAGTACAGAGGCGGGGTTGCCGGTAATGCTGATCAGCGGGGTGCCCATGCGCTTGATCAGAGGCAGAATGGTGACTACTTCGCTGGTGCTGCCGCTGTTGGAGATGGCGATCACCACGTCCTGGGGTGTGATCATGCCCATGTCGCCGTGGCTGGCCTCGCCCGGATGGACAAAGAAAGACGGCGTGCCGGTACTGGCCAGGGTGGCGGCAATCTTGCGGCCGATATGCCCGGACTTGCCCATGCCGGTGACCACCACGCGCCCGCTGCAGGCGATGATTACGTCGCAGGCTTTGATAAAATCCTCATTGATGCGGCTTTCGAGTTCAGCGATGGCTTCCCGCTCAATACGAATGGCCCGCAGGGCAGAGGTGCGGTAGTCCCGGTCACCGGTAGGGTTTGCGTCTGTCATCTCGGCTGGTTTTCCTGCTGTGTGCTTGCTGGCTCTGGCTCGCCCGGCTACCGTTGGCACCGGAAACAACTGGTTGGCAAGTATATCATTTATGAGCCTCTTGTCTTAATGTAGGCGCTCCTCAAAAAGGAAGGATTATGGAGTTATCTGCATACATATCACTGAGGGACGTGGTGTTCTCCCGGGCCGGTCGCCGTATTTTTGACGGCGTGACCCTGGAGATTCCCAAAGGCCGGATCACCGCCATCATGGGCCCCAGCGGTACCGGTAAAACCACGCTGCTGCGGCTGATCGGCGGCCAGTTGCGCCCGGATTCCGGTGGCATCACCGTGGCGGGCCATGATGTGCCAGCGCTCAAACGCAAGGAACTGTACCGTCTGCGCGAAAAGATGGGAATGCTGTTCCAGAGTGGTGCCCTGTTTACCGATCTGAGCGTGTATGAAAACGTGGCCTTCCCGTTGCGGGTTCACACACGCCTGCCGGAAGACATGATCCGCGACATCGTCCTGATGAAACTCGAAGCCGTAGGCCTGCGGGGTGCCCGCCGGCTGATGCCCTCTGAACTCTCCGGCGGCATGACCCGCCGGGTGGCCCTGGCCCGGAGCATCGCCCTGGACCCGGAACTGATCATGTACGATGAGCCCTTTGCCGGCCAGGACCCCATCGCCATGGGTGTACTGGTCAAACTCATCCGCGACCTTAACAGTTCCATGGGCCTGACCAGCGTGCTGGTGTCCCATGATGTGCCGGAATCCCTCAGCATCTGCCATTACGCCTGCATCCTCGCCGACGGCAAGGTGATCGGTGAGGGTACACCGGAAGAGCTTCGCCGGCATCCGTCTGAGCGGGTGCAGCAGTTCCTGAACGGCAAGCCCGATGGCCCGGTACCTTTTCATTACCCGGCCAGCGACCCGGCGGCCGATTTTGGTGTGAGCGGAGGCCGGCTATGATTGATCGTATTGCCGCCTTCGGGCGCAGCGGGCTGGATGTGGTGTCGTCCATTGGCCGGGCCGGACGTTTTCTGGCGGGTGCCCTGGCCGGAGTGCCGCGCCCCTCGGTGGGCTTCCCGTTGCTGCTGCGCCAGCTCTATTTTGTGGGGGTGCTGTCGCTGGCGATCGTGGTGGTATCCGGCCTGTTTATTGGCATGGTGCTCGGCCTTCAGGGCTACACTATCCTGAGCGACTACGGCTCTGAAGCGGCCATCGGCCAGATGATTGCCCTGACCCTGGTGCGTGAGCTGGGCCCGGTGGTTACCGCCCTGCTGTTTGCCGGCCGGGCCGGTTCGGCCCTGACCGCCGAAATTGGCCTGATGAAAGCCACCGAGCAGTTGTCCAGTATGGAAATGATGGGGGTGGACCCCCTGCGGCGGGTGATTGCCCCCCGGCTCTGGGCCGGATTTATTGCCATGCCCATCCTTGCCATGATCTTCTCGGTAGTGGGGGTCTGGGGGGGCATGCTGGTGGGTGTCGACTGGCTCGGCGTTTTTGAGGGCGCGTTCTGGGGCAACATGCAGAACTCCGTCGACTTTATCGACGACGTGCTCAACGGCATCATCAAGAGTGTGGTGTTCGGCTTTGTCTGTGCCTGGATTGCGGTCTATCAGGGTTACGATTGCGTACCCACCTCCGCCGGCATCAGCTCGGCCACCACCAAAACCGTTGTTTACTCATCGCTGGCGGTGCTTGGCCTGGACTTTGTCCTGACCGCCGTCATGTTCGGTGATTTCTGATTCCACTTTCAGGGAGCCTGCAATGGCACAAAGAACCACAGAAGTAATCGTAGGCCTGTTCATGATTGCCGGGCTGGCCGCCTTGCTGTTTCTCGCGCTGCAGGTCAGCGGCCTGTCGCCGAAATCAGACGGCGACCGTTACGCCCTGTACGCCAACTTTAACGACACCGGTGGCCTGGCGCCCCGGGGCAAGGTATCCATGGCCGGGGTCACCATCGGCTCGATCAGGTCCATCGTGCTCGACCCGGAAACCTTCCAGGCCCGGGTAGAGCTGGCCATCGACGCCGGCATTGACAACATCCCCGCCGACAGCGCTGCAGTAATACGTACATCCGGCCTGCTGGGTGATCAGTACATTGATATCTCGGTAGGTGGCGATCTCGAATCCCTGGAGCCGGGCGACACCTTTTATTCTACTCAGTCTGCCATGAACCTGGAGCGGCTGATCAGTAACTTTGCCTCCGGCCGGTAACCGGCCGGCAGAGCGCAGTGAGCAGAACAGGAGAACGCCATGAGTGCACTCAAACAACGCTTTATCTGGCTATTTGCCATGCTGGCCCTGGTGGCAGGGCAGGCCTGGGCCGGCCCGGAAGAAGACCTGCGACAGTACGTTGACGACAACACCCAGAAGCTGGTGCAGAAACTCAACAACGAGCGTGGCCTGTACGAAGAAGATCCGGAAGCCTTCTACCGCAGCATGGACGAGACCCTCGACCAGTTTGTCGACTTCCGCCGCATTGCCGCCCGGGTCATGGGCCGTTATGCCCGGCAGGCCACACCCGAACAGCGGGATGAGTTTGTCGACCGGTTCAAGCGAAGCCTGTTCGACAGCTATGCCCAGGCCCTGGTAACCGCCGACGACTTCGAGATCAACGTGGTGAGTGCGGCCATTCTGAACCAGGATGCCGACCGCGGCTCGGTACAGATGGAGGTGGTGACCGCCACCGGCAACCGTCACCAGGTAACCTATTCCATGTACCGCAACAAGGACGACCGCTGGATGATGGAAAACGTGATTGTTGAGGGCGTTAACATCGGCCTGGCGTTCCGCGACCGCTTTGCCCAGGAGATGGAACAGAACCGGGGGCAGGTACAGGCGGTGATCGACGGCTGGAGCGATGCGGTAGAGGCGCTCAATCTGGAAGAAGAGATGGACCGCTCATGACCGCACCGTCTGTTGAGCTCACCGGCCAGACCCTGAGCGTGGCCGGTAACGTCGATGCCGAAACCGTGCTCTCCCTGCGTAAACAGGGCGAGCGTCTGCTCGGCACGGCACAGGGGCCGGTGACGGTCGACCTGACCGGCCTGGCCACCGCCCACAGTGTTGTACTCTCCCTGCTGCTTTGCTGGCAGCGCCTGGCGGCCGGCCGTGGCCTGACCCTCACCTTCCAGGGTGCCAGCGACCGGCTGCTGTCGCTGGCTGCCCTCAGTAACCTGGACAGCCAGATCCCCGGATTTGCCAATCAAAGCTGACCGGCGGCGGGGAATTGGTTACAATTCGCCCCCTGATTTCAAACCAGTCGAGGATTGTTATGGACGCCGCCCAGGTTACCGAACTTGTTAAAGAAGCCCTGCCCGGTTGCGAGGTTGAGGTGCAGGTTGATGGCAACCATTATCTGGTCGTTGCTGTGGGTGATGTATTCGAGGGCCTGTCCACAATCAAGCGACAACAAATGATCAACAAGGCGCTGTTCCAGTACCTCATGGACGGCACCATTCACGCCCTTCACCCGAAAGCCTTCACCCCGAGCGAGTGGGCCGAGCGTCAGGCTAACGCCTGAACAGAACAGGACAAGTATTGTGGATAAACTTCTGATCAGAGGCCGCCCGCCCCTGAATGGCGAAATTCGTATTTCCGGCGCCAAAAACGCAGCCCTGCCCATCCTTGCAGCCACCTTGCTGGCGGATGAGCCGGTCACCATCGGCAACCTGCCGCACCTGAACGACATCACCACCATGATTGAGCTGCTGGGCCGCATGGGTGTTGAACTGATGATCGACGAAAAGATGAGTGTTGAAGTACACGCCAACACCATCAAGCACTTTCACGCGCCTTATGAGCTGGTAAAAACCATGCGGGCGTCGATCCTGGTGCTGGGCCCGCTGGTGGCCCACTTTGGCGAGGCCGAAGTATCGCTGCCCGGAGGCTGTGCCATCGGCTCCCGGCCGGTCAACCTGCACATCCACGGCCTGGAAATGATGGGTGCCGACATCAGGGTGGAAAACGGCTACATCAAGGCGAAGACCAATGGCCGCCTTAAAGGTGCCCATATCTTTATGGATACGGTAACCGTCACCGGCACCGAAAACCTGCTGATGGCTGCCACCCTGGCCGACGGCAAAACCATCCTTGAAAACGCCGCCCGTGAACCGGAAGTGGTCGACCTGGCCGAGTGCCTGATTGCCATGGGCGCCGACATCAGGGGCCACGGCACCGCCACCATCGAGATTAACGGGGTAGAGCGCCTGCACGGCTGCCACTACAACGTGCTGCCGGACCGCATCGAAACCGGCACCTACCTGGTGGCCGCCGCCGCCACCGGTGGCCGGGTAAAACTCAAGGACACCCGGGAAGACCTGCTCGAAGCCGTCCTGCTCAAACTCGAAGAAGCCGGTGCCAGCATTACCACCGGCCCGGACTGGATCGAGCTCGACATGAAAGGCCAGCGCCCGAAAGCCGTGAGCATCCGCACCGCGCCATACCCGGCTTTCCCGACCGACATGCAGGCCCAGTTTGCCGCCATGAACGCGGTTGCCGAGGGCACCGGCACCATCGTCGAAACCGTGTTTGAAAACCGCTTTATGCACCTGCAGGAACTGATCCGCATGGGCGCAGACATCACCCTGGAAGGCAACGCCGCCATCATCAAGGGCGTGGAGCACCTGACCGGCGCGCCGGTGATGGCCACCGACCTGCGTGCATCTGCCAGCCTGGTGATCGCCGGCCTGGTGGCCGACGGCGATACCATCGTAGACCGCATCTATCACATAGACCGCGGCTATGAATGTATTGAAGAAAAACTGCAGCTGCTGGGCGCAAGTATTCGCCGTTTACCGGCATAATTCATCCAACGGAACCCGGATAGATCCATGACAGAGTCCATCACCATCGCCTTGTCGAAGGGGCGCATCCTTGATGAAACCCTGCCGCTGCTGGCCGAAGCCGGCATCGAACTGGTCGACGACGTGAAGAAATCCCGCAAGCTGGTGTTTCCGACCACAGACCCGGGCGTGCGTGTACTGGTTATCCGCGCCACCGACGTGCCCACCTACGTGCAGTACGGGGGCGCCGATCTGGGTGTTACCGGCAAGGATGTACTGATGGAGCACGGCGGCGACGGGCTGTACGAGCCGCTGGATCTGAACATCTCCCGCTGCCGGCTGATGACCGCCGGCAAAAAGGGCGAAACCGCGCCCGCCGGGCGCATCCGGGTGGCCACCAAGTTTGTTAACCTGGCGCGCCATTACTACGCCGCCCAGGGCCGGCAGGCCGACATCATCAAGCTCTATGGCGCGATGGAACTGGCACCGATCCTCGGGCTCGCCGACGAGATCGTCGACATCGTCGATACCGGCAACACCCTCAAGGCCAACGGCCTGGAGCCCCGGGAGCTGATCGACCACATCAGCAGCCGGCTGGTGGTTAACCGGGCGTCGATGAAGATGAAACACGGGCAGATCAACCCCATTATTGAAAAGATGGCCGCCGCGGTAGAGCGCCGGCGGGAAAACCCGAAAGAGTAAGAAATCAATCCAACGCAGGATTTGTGCAATGAGCGACAAGATCACCAGACTGAATGCCTCCCGGAGCGACTTCGACAGTGCGCTTGCCAGACTGCTGGCCTGGGACGACAGTGTTGACCATCAGGTGAATGAGTCTGTTCGTCATATCCTGCATCAGGTGAAAACCCGCGGCGACGCAGCGGTGCTGGAGTTCACCGAACAGTTTGACCGCCTGGCGGCCGGCTCCGTGGCCGAGCTGGAAATGGATCAGGCCCGCCTGCAGCAGGCCCTGGCCCGCATCCCGGCAGACCAGCGCGAAGCTCTGGAACAGGCCGCCGGGCGTATCCGCAGCTACCACGAGCGGCAGAACCAGCCTTCCTGGCAGTATCAGGACCCGGACGGCACCCTGCTGGGGCAGAAGGTGACCCCGCTGGACCGTGCCGGCCTGTACGTGCCCGGCGGTAAAGCCGCCTATCCGTCCTCGGTACTGATGAACGCCATCCCGGCCAAAGTGGCGGGTGTTGCCGAAGTGATCATGGTGGTGCCGACGCCGGATGGCGTGGTTAACGACATGGTCCTGGCCGCCGCCGCGATTGCCGGCGTCGACCGGGTATTCACCATCGGCGGTGCCCAGGCCGTCGCGGCTCTGGCCTACGGTACCCAGACCATTCCTTCGGTAGACAAGATTGTTGGCCCCGGCAACATCTACGTTGCCACCGCCAAGCGCGAAGTCTTCGGCGTGGTGGGCATCGACATGATTGCCGGCCCCTCCGAGATCCTGGTGATCTGTGACGGCAAAACCGACCCGGACTGGATCGCCATGGACCTGTTCTCCCAGGCCGAACACGACGAACAGGCCCAGAGTATCCTGATCAGCCCCGATGCCGGCTTCCTGGATGCCGTCGAAGCCAGCATCAACAAACTGCTGCCCACCATGGAGCGGGAACAGATCATCCGCACCTCCATGGTCAGCCGCGGTGCCCTGATTCAGGTAGCCGACCTCCGGCAGGCCGCCGAGGTCTCCAACCGCATTGCCCCTGAGCACCTGGAGCTCTCCGTAGAAGATCCCCAGGCCATGCTGGAGGATATCCGCCACGCCGGTGCCATCTTCATGGGCCGGTACACCGCAGAAGCCCTGGGTGATTACTGCGCCGGCCCCAACCACGTCCTGCCCACCAGCGGCACGGCACGTTTCAGTTCCCCTCTGGGCGTGTATGATTTCCAGAAGCGCTCGTCGTTAATCGGTTTTACCCCCCAGGGGGCTGACCGGATGGGGCGTGTTGCGTCTGTACTGGCACGCGGTGAGGGCTTAACCGCTCACGCCCGGTCTGCCGAATACCGCATTAACGACTGAACAATTCCGCCGCCAGCCTGCAACCATCCCTGGATCATTACCACCAGGCCAATGCTGGCGCCAACTTTGGAGTGCATAGAACATGAGTAAATACTGGAGCCCGCTGGTGAGCCAGCTGCAACCCTACGTACCGGGTGAGCAACCTAAAATTGCCAACGTGGTAAAGCTGAACACCAACGAAAACCCCTATGGCCCATCGCCTACCGTGATCGAGGCGATCCGGCGTGAACTGAACGACAACCTGCGCCTGTACCCGGACCCCGAGTGCCAGGAACTCAGGGAAGCCATCGCGGATTACCACGTAGACTACGGCATCAAGGCCAGCCAGGTATTCGTCGGCAACGGTTCCGACGAAGTGCTGGCGCACATCTTCCAGGCCCTGCTGAAACACGACAAGCCGATCCTGTTCCCGGACATCACCTACAGCTTTTACCCGGTGTACTGTGGTTTATACGAGATCGAAGGGGTTGCCGTCCCGCTGTCCTACAGTTTCGAAATCAACCCGGACGATTACAAGCGCCCCAACGGCGGCATCATTTTCCCCAACCCGAACGCGCCTACCGGCCGCTACCTGGGATTGCCGCAGGTGGTCGAGATTCTTGAGGCCAACCCGGACAGCGTCGTAGTGATCGACGAGGCCTACGTTAACTTTGGCGGCGACTCCGCGATTACCCTGGTTAACCAGTACCCGAATCTGCTCGTGTGCCAGACCCTGTCCAAGGCCCGGTCACTGGCCGGTCTCCGGGTAGGCTTTGCCATCGGCCACGAAAACCTGATCGAAGCCCTCAACCGCGTTAAGGACAGCTTCAATTCCTACCCCCTTGACCGCCTGGCCCAGGTTGGCGCCATCGCGGCAATAAAGGACAAACAATGGTTTGAAGACTCCTGCGCCGGTGTGATCCGTGAGCGCGAGCGGGTAACTGCAGAGCTTGAAAGCCGCGGTTTTGAAGTGCTGCCGTCCAAGGCCAACTTTATCTTTGCGCGCCACCCGGACTACGCGGGTGCAGACATGGCCGCCAGGTTGCGGGAGCAGGGCATCATCGTGCGCCATTTCGACCGGCCCAGAATCAGTAATTTCCTGCGCATCACCATCGGCACCAGTGATCAGAACAACGCTCTGATCCAGGGCCTGGATGCCCTCAGGACGCCGGAATAACCTCAGGGGGGTGCTATGGCCAGCCGGAACGACATTCTTGCCGGAGTCAGCGAGTGGCTGCAGCCGGACAACTTTCAGGATTACGCCCCGAACGGTCTGCAGGTTGAGGGAAGGCAGGAGATCCGCAGGATCATCAGCGGGGTAACGGCGTCCCAGGCGCTCATTGACGCCGCCGTCCGCGATAACGCCGACATGATCCTGGTGCACCACGGGTACTTCTGGAAAGGCGAAGACCAGACCATCCGTGGCATGAAAAAGCAGCGCCTGAAAACGCTGCTTGAGCACGACATCAACCTGGTGGCCTACCACCTCCCGCTGGACGATCACCCGGAGTACGGCAACAACCGCCAGCTGGCAAACGTACTGGGAATCCGCAACCCGCGCCCGGTCCGCGGGCTGGTGTGGCAGGGCGAACTGGCCGGGCCGCAGTCACCGGAAAACTTTGCACAGCATCTGGCGCAGGCGCTGCAGCGCCAGCCTTTGCATGTGGGGGGCGGGCCAGAGCAGATCCGCACCGTGGCCTGGTGTACCGGTGCGGCACAGGGCTACATCACAACGGCCCTTGAGGCGGGAGTGGATGCCTACATCAGTGGTGAGATCTCCGAGCCCACCACCCATACCGCCAGAGAATGTGGCATCCATTACTTTGCAGCCGGCCATCACGCCACCGAAAGGTATGGCGTGCAGGCACTGGGCGAGGCGATCGCAAGAACGTTTGGTGTGCAGCACCAGTTTATCGATTGCGACAACCCGGTGTAGCAGCCCGCCTCAGGCGGACTGCTTGCTGCCCTCGGGTTTCAGGCCAAAGTCTTCAGCCAGCGTGCCCTTGTCTTCCGGATCTGTCTTGGGCGCGTAATCCCGGGGCGGCTCAGAAGGAGCGTTCTCGGTATGCCCCAGCCGGCCGGAGCTATCCTGCTGCAGCTCTGCCAGCCATTCCTCATCATTGCAAAGACGATTTGCCCCCCGGGCCATGTGCTGGTTCACATCCCGGTAGGTGTCATTGAAGCGCCGCAGCAGATGGGCAGACTCCATGAAGTGCTCGTTCACCTGGGCCTGATAGCGCGTAAACTCACTACGCAACTCATCCACCTGCTGTTCCGCCCGGCGTTGTCTGAGCGACGCGCCCTGGCCGGACCGGCCAAACATCAGCCCGATAACAATGCCAACCACCAACGCGACCACCGCCGCTACAATCAGGTTTGCCATATAAAAATCGTCCTTTTATTGCCTGCATAGAGAGCCATTCCACATACAGGCAGTATAACCCTCCACACCGATCTATCACATGCCGGAGCAGTGAGCCAATCGTCTTATTGCCCCCGGGGCACCCGGGCATGGCGAAATTGTGCAAAATAAGCGATAATATTGCGCCCCAAAACCCACCAAAGGCAGGAGAGAGATCCGATGTCAGTAGCCATGTCTTCCGAAATCGTCGCGAACCTGACCCCCTGGCAACGCTACCAGAAGGATCTCGAGCGCCCGGATTTCCACAAGGACCCGGCCCAGGAAGACGCCGTCAAACGCCTTCAGGCACTCTACGACAAACTGATCGAGGCCGAAAGCGTACGCCCCAGGGGGTTGTCCAGGCTGCGCCGGAAGCTCACCAAAGGCAAACAGGAGCCCGTCAGGGGGCTGTACTTCTGGGGTGGTGTGGGCCGCGGCAAAACCTACCTGATGGATACCTTCTTCGAAGCCCTGCCGTTTCAGCGCAAGATGCGGGTGCACTTTCACCGCTTCATGCAGCGGGTGCATAACGAGCTCAGGCAGCTTAAAGGTGAGAAAAACCCCCTGGACCTGGTGGCCGCCAGGTTTGCCGCCGAAGCCCGGGTTCTCTGCTTTGACGAATTCTTTGTCTCCGACATCGGCGACGCCATGATCCTGGCCACCCTGATGGACGGCCTGTTCAGCCGGGGCGTTACCCTGGTCTGCACTTCCAACATCGTACCCGACGGCCTCTACAAAGACGGCCTGCAACGGGCGCGGTTCCTGCCGGCCATCG
>Ga0209075_1002117_pt1 | contig 17801 bp, 13 predicted proteins | sample Stecom2011_FD_187523 | JGI IMG/M metagenome (GOLD analysis project Ga0209075, IMG submission 187523) | Agricultural soil microbial communities from Utah to study Nitrogen management - Steer compost 2011 (SPAdes) (version 2) | ecosystem: Environmental > Terrestrial > Soil > Agricultural land...
TAGCAGGCTAATGACTTCGATTCGTGAAGACAAGGGATATACTTATGGTATCGGTTCTGGTGTTGCACAGCTATTAGAAACAGGTTATTTCTTTATCAGTACAGAAGTAGGAAAAGAATTTAAAGATTTAACACTTGAAGCAATTAAAGAGGAGATTACTCTTTTGCAAACTGAAGAAGTTAGCAAAAAGGAATTGGCTTTAGTAAAAAACTACATTATCGGTCAAATATTAGAACAATCTGATGGAGCACAAGCGATGATGGATCGATTTATCTCCGTTGAAACCTACGGTATGGATTTTTCTTATTATGATGATTTTATAAAGCAAGTGAACGAAATTACTCCAACTGATATAAAAGAACTAGCAAATCTATATTTGAATTGGGAGGATTTTACTGTGGTGAGCGCTGGGTAGTATTTATATTTTAACAAAAAACATAGCAACGAAAAGCATTTGAAATACGTTATACTTATGACGTTACTTTCAAGTTGTCGCAAAACTCTATCTAATTACCTACCTTATTAATAAGTCGGTATTAACAGGGAGAATTCAGCGAAATTTCAAAATAACAAACATTATAATAAATACATATAAAATACGTTTAACTCTAGATGCGCTATATATTTAATATTCTCCTGATAATTGGCTTACTGGGTTTTATTCCCAAAAAAGCTAATGCTACCCATGGAATGGGTGGTGAAATCACGTGGAGTTGTTTAGGAAATGGCGACTATGTTTTTGAATTAAAATTCTACCGCGACTGTAATGGTTTTGAAGTGAATACTAATTTTGAAAATATTGAAGTTTGGGGTCACTCAACACTAACGTCAATACAAGTAGACTTTGTAAGTAGAAATGATATTTCACCAAGCTGTACTGCTGCATCCGGAAACGTACCCTTCCAATGCGGAACAGGAGTATCTGGAGGGAATGGCATTGGAGCAGTTGAGGAAATCACCTATCGAAGCGCACCTGTATCAATAACAGGAACACCTCCAAGTGAAGGTTGGAATTTCACTTATCAAAGTTTTTCTAGAAGTGGAGCTTTAACTAATATACAATCACCGTCGAATTATGGATTAACGATATCCGCAACAATGTATGCAATACCTGGATCGACTGGTGGATGCATAGATAATTCTCCAACTTTTTTGCAATCTCCACATATTGTAAGCTGCACTGGAGACCAATATGACTACAACCCAAATGGAGTTGATGTAGATTTAGATTCTTTACACTTTAGATGGGGAAAGCCCTTAGACTATTTTCCAAGCGGATCATTCGCCCCACCAACAAACCCTGCAATGGTTCCATTTGAAGCTGGCTTCAGCTTTGACAATCCAACGCCAGATGCTTCGTTTAATGCTAACAACGAAGCTGCAACGATAGACCCTGAAAATGGAAGAATACAATTCAAATCATTTACACAAGGAAATTTCGCAACAAAAATAGTTATTGATTCTTATCGAAAAGGAGTTAAAATAGCAACAGTCGAACGAGAAATACAACTTATTGTTTCTGCTTGTACAGGATCAAATACAACGCCGACTGTAACACCTCCGTTTGCAGGAGGAACTTCATTTGAAACAACTATTTTTGCAGGTGATGCGATAAACTTTGACATTATAGCTTCTGATATTGAGAATTTACAAGATGGATCTCCGCAATCGGTTACTATTTCTTCTTCAGGATTAATGTATGGGAGTATGTTTACGGACCCGAATAGCGGTTGTATCACAACGCCATGTGCAACATTAAATAACCCAACTATAACTTCAGTAAATGGCGCTACAATGTCATTCAACTGGCAAACATCATGTAACCATCTTGTAGGAGCTACAGGAAACCCTTTAGACGAAGTTCCATACGTATTTGTGTTTAAAATTCAAGATGACTATTGTCCAATTCCAAAAGTTAGATATGCTACTGTCACGATCAACCTTAAAAACAAAGATGTTCTTCCAGCACCAAGTATCAATTGCATAACAACAAATACAGCTGGAAACATAGTAGTTAATTGGAATCCGATATCCGACCCATTTGGGACTTTTTCGGGTTACGACATCAATACTGTAACAGACGGAGTTCTTGGAAGCGAAACTGCACTAAACGCTAATACTTTCACAACTGCAGGAGTTACAACAGGAGCAAAAAAATTCTTTGTTTCAACTATGTCGGGCTGTGGGGGAAACACTGCACGCAACTCCGACACTTTATCCAATATCTTTTTAAACTTGAACAATCCTGGTAACGGTGAGGCTGTTTTGCAATGGAATAAACCCAATCCAACACAACTGTCTTCATTTAATGATTACTACCATATATACAAGGAGTTTCCAACAGGAACATGGACTTTAATTGATTCTGTTCCATATAACACCACCGTTTACTCAGATACAATAACTATTTGTCGCGAATTTTTGAACTATCAAATTGTTCTCAAAACGACTACATGTGATTTCAAAAGTAATATTGCAGGTGATACATTTGAAGATAAAATTGTTCCCAACATTCCTATTATTACTAATATTGACATTGACACATTAACAAGTGACATAACCGTTACATGGAATCAAAATGAACAAAATGACACCTATGGATATGTTGTTTATCAAACAGACCCAAATGGTAATCTTGTTGAAATTGACACAGTTTGGGGCAGAACAAACACAAGTTACACCCATTCACAAAATCATGAAAATGGACCTTATCAATATTCAATAGCAGCATTTGATTCTTGTCATACCTCAAACGTTCCTCCTACCTATCAGACTTCTGCAAAAGCAGAGCCACATACAAGCAATTTATTAAGTATGACTTTAGATGTTTGTAATAGAACTGTTACGCTTAACTGGACCGGATATATAGGTTTCAATACGAATGAAAATCATAAAGTATTCACAAGAGTAAATGGCGGTTCATGGCAAGAGGTTGGTCAAACTACAGACAATGAATTCAATATTAGTATTGAGGCAGGAGACATTATTATAGCAGCGGTACAAACAATCTCTGAGCAAGGAATAACTTCCTTTTCAAATGTAGACACCTTAACTTTCGAAGGGAGTCAAGGTCCTGAAATGTCCTACTTAAGCGTGGCTACAGTTGAGAATGAAAATGTTGTAATCAAGTATCAAGTTTCACATGGAGATGGTGCTAAGCTTGTTCAACTTGAAAAATTCAATAACAGAACACAAAGCTTTGAAAAAATTGATGAAAAATATGTGACAAACCAAAGTGAAATGGTATTTATTGATAGAGATGTAGAAGTAGACAAGCAATCTTACACTTATCGCTCAAAAGTAATTGACACTTGTGACCAGTCTTTAGGTTATTCAAACATAGGTCAAACAATTCACCTTAAAGTAATAACGAAACAGGAAACAGAAGCGCATGTTTTACAATGGACACCATATAAAGACTTCATAGGTAATTTATATAATTATTCTGTTTACCGTTCAATCGATGGTAACTTTTCTCCAAATGCTATTGCAGTTTTACCTCACAACGTTAGAACCTATACAGACTCAACAAGTGTTTTTGGAGATTATAATGATGGTAAAATCTGCTATATGGTTATAGCTACTGAAGGCAGTAATAAATACGGATTAGAAGAGGCGAGTTATAGTAATTTTGCTTGTGGAATAATAAAACCAACAATTTATATACCCAATGCTTTTAGTGTTGGTGGTCACAACCCCATATTTAAACCCGACACGAGACAGCATCAAATTGAAGATTATCTATTTGAAATCTACGATCGTTATGGCCGAATAATATTCTCAACAAGAGACCCCGAAGAAGGTTGGAATGGTCAATTAAAAGGTCAAGCTAGAATAGCACGAGAAGGTTTATATGTCTACCGTTTATCCCTAAGAGATGGCTCTGGAACAGAAATTATTAAACACGGTCATGTTACGCTACTTGACTACCGTGGTGTGGAATAAGTAAAAAGTTGAACATATTCTACATAACAATCAAAAAATTCAACGCTATCATAAGAAAATACAGTATTTTTGCATTCGAATATGAGTGAGCAAGAAGAAAATGAAATGTCTTTCCTCGATCACTTAGAGGAATTACGTTGGAGAATTGTAAGATCAGTAATTGCAATATTGGTGTTTGCAGTTGTTATGTGGTTTTTTAAAGAATGGATAATCCAAAATCTGTTTATTTCGATGACGAAACCAGATTTCATTTCATTTCAATTCATGTGTGAACACCTGAATATATGCATTGGAGAAATACCTATCAAATTTCAATCCAACAAAGTAGCATCTCAATTTTCTTATGCACTAATGCTATCTGTTGTGGGTGGTTTTATAGTTGCCTTTCCTTTTGTATTTTATCAACTATGGTCATTTGTAAAACCCGGTCTAAAAGCGAATGAAAAGAGTGCAGTTAGCGGCCTCACTTTCTTCGTAACCTTGCTTTTCTTATTAGGTGTTGTATTCGGCTATTTGGTAGTCGCTCCATTATGTATTCAATTCTTCGGTGCTTTTTCTTTAGCTTCAGAATTCGAAAACATTTGGATGATCAGTTCATTTATGTCTTTAATTATCTCAAGCGTTATTCTTACTGGACTTCTGTTTTTACTCCCAGTCGTAATATACATTCTTACAAAGATTGGAATTGTTTCTTCAGAATTCTTAAAGAAATACAGAAAACATTCTATTGTTGGAGTATTAATATTATCAGCATTAATAACACCTCCAGACTTCATTAGTCAGATAATTGTTTCTATTCCAATCATTTTACTTTATGAAATTGGAATTTTAATTAGTGTTAGAGTAGAAAAAAGACGTTTAAAGAGAGAACAAGTAAAGTAAAACTCTATCTTTAAACTTTACTAACACCACATAATGAAAAATAAATATCTAAGTGCATTTACTTCTCATCAAAATAACTATTTTAGTATTCGATGAGATGGATACTATTTATACTCCTATTTACTAACACTTACCTCATAGCCCAAAAGACAGGGGTTTCAGGAATTGTCGTAGAAGACGAAACGGGTTTACCTGTTCCGTTTGCAAGTGTATTCTTCAAAGACTCAAAAATAGGTACGGAGACAGATTTAGATGGGAAATATGCTCTCGAATCTTATTATGCCACGGACTCTTTGGTTGTTCGCGCATCAGGACTAGAAAGTAAGACTGTTTTTGTTGTTAAAGATCAATCGCAAGTGATCAATTTCTCATTAGGCCCTGTTACACAAACTACTGATGAAATGGTAATTCGCGCACCAGATGAAAGACCCTCTACAGTTTTACACAGAAGAATAGTAAAACATAAGCACATCAACAACAAAGAAAAGCTAGAAGCTTATGAGTATGAATCCTACAACAAGATACAGCTAGACCTCAACAACATTGGAGACGATTTTGGGAACAGGAAAATTGTACAGAGTTTGGATTTAGTAATGGAATACTTAGACACAATGGATGGTGGGAAGTTCCTACCATTAATCCTTACAGAATCTCTTTCAAACTTTTACTATAGAACAAACCCTAAAAAGAAAAAGGAAGTAGTAAGTGCCTCTAGAATAACTGGCGTACAAAACCTTGAAGTCAACCAGTTTCTTGGAGAAATGTATCAAGACATTAACGTTTATGAAAATTATATTGGGATTTTCGACAAGTCTTTCATCAGTCCGATTTCTAATTTTGCAATGGGTTATTATAAGTTTTATTTGCAAGACAGTATGTTTATTGAAAACCAATGGTGTTATTTACTAACATTTAAGCCTAAACGAAAGGGTGACTTAACATTTGAAGGGGAAATGTGGGTGCATGATACCACATATGCTGTTAAAAAATGGTCTGCAAATGTCGCAGACGATGCAAATATAAATTACGTTAATGGTTTCTATTTAGAACAAGTATTCAATCAAGTAGAGGAAGAGGTTTGGATGCTAACTTATGACCGATTAATTGTAGATTTAAAGTTATACGAGAAATCAAAAGTCCTTGGTTTTTATGGTCGTAAATTAACAACAAGAGAAAACTTTATCATCAACAAACCTCATCCGACAGATTTCTATAAAGCCAATGAAAACGTCGTTATTTTGGAAGGCGCAAATAATAGAGATGAAGAATATTGGAAGAAACATAGACATATCCCACTCAACAAACAAGAGGAGGATATAGATGTAATGATAGACTCTTTAAATGAAGTACCTTTATTTAAAGCTTTTAAGAATCTAACCTTCATGGCAACTACAGGTTTTTATCCATTAGGTAAAGTAGAACTTGGAAATGCTAAAAGTTTAATCAGTTTCAATACAGTTGAGGGGTTCAGAAACCAAATTCAACTACGTACATCTAATGACTTTAGTGAAAGAATTGAGTTTTCTGGTAAATTAGCTTACGGTTATTTAGACAAACGATTTAAGTATGGAGGAGGAATTAGATATAACGTTACCCCTAAGAAAAGAGGAATGCTCAGTGTATTTTATGATTATGATATAAAACAATTAGGACTAGGAGAAAATGCAGAAGACATTGATGCTGCATTTGGATCGTTACTCAGAACAAAACCATTAACCCAACTTACTTTTGTAGAAAAGTTTGGAGTGAAGTTTGAAAAGGATATTGGAAAGTCTTTTAGCATTACCGCAGGAACTCAATGGAGAGAACTTACTGCATTAGGAGAAACTCAATTTAGAGTTCCCATCTCATCAATCGCCTACAATCCCATCCAGGACATCAGCACTTTTGAAACATCTCTAAAGATTAGATATGCAAAAAACGAAGAGTTTATTTCTGGAACTTTTGATCGTATTTCTATAGGTTCTAAATACCCAATTATAAGTCTAGAAGGTGTATTAGGAATAAAAGGCATTTTAAATTCGGATTATGAATATCAAAAATTAGAACTAAAGTTGCAACACAGCCCAAAACTAGGAGTGTTTGGAAAACTATATTATGAAATTTATGGTGGAATATATTTTGGACAAGCGGCATATCCATTTTTAAAAACTCATGAAGGTTCACAAACATATTGGTTCCAGTCTATGGCACATAACCGTATGGATTACTTTGAATTTATTTCAGACCGCTATGTTGGAGCAACTGCTGAGCATCATTTTAACGGATTAATATTTGACCGTATCCCATTGGTTAGAAAGCTTAAATGGAGGCTTGTTGCTTCAGCAAAATCAGTATGGGGAGAATTATCAGACAAACAAAGAACAGCAATGCTGATGCCTGACAACACGGTTCCTTTTGGTAACACCCCCTATGTAGAAAGCGCTATAGGAATAGAGAATATTTTTAAAGTGTTTAGAATTGATGCTGTATGGAGAATGACACACTTAAGAGAAGGTCAAGCCCCAGTTGGAATTCGTGCGAAGTTTACAATTCGTTTCTAGTCAAAGATTTACTTTTGATTAGTCTTTAAATGAACACTAAACTTCTAACAAACAATTGTTTTGTTATCGTTTGCTTAATAAACAACAAAAAAACACTAAAAATACTTTGTTTATACTATTTTAGTAGCCTATAAGGAAGAATGAAACTATATACTAAAGATATCACTAAGTCATACCGCAATCGCAAAGTTGTTAAAGGTATTACAATTGAGGTTAATCAAGGTGAAATTGTTGGACTACTCGGACCTAACGGAGCCGGAAAGACAACTTCATTTTATATGATTGTTGGATTGGTTACTCCTGATGAAGGAACGGTTTATTTAGACGGTAGAGACATTACAAGATTACCAATGTACAAGCGTTCACAGCTTGGGATTGGATATTTACCACAAGAAGTTTCGGTATTCAGAAAGCTAAGTGTTGAAGACAACATTATGGCTATTTTAGAAATGACAAAACTGAATAAAGTTGAAAGAAAAGAAAAGTTAGAAAAATTAATTTCTGAGTTTGGACTGAATCATGTGCGTAAAAACAAGGGTTCAGCCTTATCTGGTGGGGAAAAAAGAAGAACAGAAATTGCCAGAGCATTAGCTACAGATCCGAAATTTGTACTTTTAGATGAACCATTTGCTGGTGTAGACCCTATTGCCGTTGAAGACATTCAATCTATTGTAGCTGATTTAAAGAAACGAAATATTGGTATCTTGATTACTGACCATAACGTACAAGAAACACTTTCTATAACTGATCGTGCTTATCTTCTTTTTGAAGGAAGTATCTTGAAAGCAGGTTCAGCCGAGGAATTAGCAGCGGATGAGCAAGTTAGAAAAGTTTATTTAGGTCAAAATTTTGAACTTAGGAAAAAAACATAGACTTTTACTCTTTAAAAATGAAAAACATGAAATACTTATCCTTTACTCTGATTATTATAGTTGCATCTTTTTTTACTTCTTGTAAAAAGTGTGACCCTGCCAACAGCTCTTCTGGATTAATCATTGAAGATGCTATCATAAGGGTAATAGGAGGACATTCAGGTGGACAGTTTATATCAAATGCATCTGAATACCCTTCACTTATTGAAATGAGTTTAGATGGAGGAGTTACATATACTCCTGTAGACTACAGTAAATATTCTGTTTTTGCATTAGCAACTACTTCTTCTTGTAGTTCTGGATACAACAGAAATGTTAATGCTAATGCAGCTAGTGAAACAGTTACTTATTCTATTAAAATAACTGAATGTTCTACATGTGACAATTTAGTAACGATTAGCAATTGGGTACTGACCTCTAAAGTTCCAAGTCACTATACACCAATATTTTCTATCAACTAGATAATAATTAAGGTTCTACATCTAACATAGATTTAAAAGAATCTGCAACTAAATATTGCTGTATCATCTACTAAATCTTCAGTTTCTCTAAACTCATCAAGCTTCGAGAAGATTAAGTTATTTAAGTCCTCCATTTTTAATGGATAAAAACTATGTATTAATTTGATTAGTCGATCGGTTTCAAAATATTCACCTGACTTGTTTTGAAGTTCCACAACGCCATCTGTGTATAAAACCAACGTAGAATTAGATGAAATAGTTATCATTCCAGGCTCTACAAATGGAATTTCTTCTAACATTCCCAAACCAATAGAGCCTTTATCCAAAAACTGAGCTTTTTTGCCATTGGTAAGAATAGGGTGATTATGTCCTGCGTTTATATAATTAAACTCTCGAGTCTCTGTATTATAATGCCCTATAAAAAAGGTGATAAACTTCTCTCCCTTAGCTGCTTTCATAACTTTATTATTCAATTCATGAATAAGGTGTTCAAGGTTGAAGTTTTTAAAACCCAACAAGGTCCGAATTGTAGCCTGAAAGTTAGCCATTAACATTGCTGCACTGATTCCTTTACCTGAAACATCAGCAATACAAACTATAAATTCATTATCATTAATAGGAATAAAATCATAATAATCACCACCTACCTCATGTCGGGCAGTATAAGTTGCAGCTAAATCCAATCGTTTATCAGAAGGTAAGTTATCTGGAAAAAGCAACTTCTGCATTTCCGAAGCGACCTCTAATTCTTTTTTAATTCGTTCTTGAATAATACTTTGCTTATTCATTCTTTTATTCTCTATGGCTACAATAATAATATTGGTTAGCGATTGAATAAATGATAATTCGTTAATTGAACTAGAAAGTACAAATCGTTCTGTACTCAACTGTTGTTCCTTCAACAATAAATAAGCAATTGCTTGCTCTTGGTGAATCACAGGTATAACAACATCAAATTGATTAAGCTCAGGGTTACTAGAAGATTCGATTAAGGTAGTTTCTCGAAAACGACCTAAGTCTCGTTCAATCACAATGTCTTTAATCCTTCCTTTAACTCCAGATTTAATTAAGTAATTCCAATTGTTTTCTTTACTGAATAACACAAACTTATCCAAACCTAGCTGCTCTTTAAGGATAAATTCATAAACTGAAATGAGATAATCAACCGATTGATTAGTATTGATTCCTTTTGTAATTTCGAGAATAGAATTTAACTCAAAGTCTTTAAACTTTAATTGTTCTTTAAGCTCTTGAATTATCGAATCATTCTTCATTACATATTCTCTAATATCTCTGGTAGTTTTCGCATAGCAGCCATCTCTCGATACATTATACGGACATCTTTTGCTGGACTACCAAAATATGTTTTATTCGGTGCTAAACTTTTAGAAATTCCTGACTGAGCCATAACAATTACATTTTCTCCAATTACAACATCACTTGCACACCCTACTTGTCCCCACATTGTGACGTTATCTTGCAACTCAACACAACCAGCAATACCTACGTTAGCCGCCAACAAACAGTTTTTTCCAATTATCGTATCGTGACCAACTTGAACTTGGTTATCAATTTTAGTTCCCTCACCGATGATTGTAGTTGCAGTTACTCCAGCATCAATAGTACACAACGCTCCGATTTCAACATTTTTCTTTATCCAAACATTCCCACAAGTATGAAGACGATCATAACCAGTAGGTTTTTTCTTGTAATAAAAGGCATGTTGCCCTATTACTGAGTTAGCACCTATTAGAACATTATCTTCGATAATAGTGAAATCCATAATCACAACACCAGGGTAAATAATTACATTTTCACCGATTACAACATTATTTCCAATGGTTACGTTAGGAAATATATGAGCAGATTCTGCAATTGTAGTATTTTCACCTATTGCTCCTGAAAAATGACGCATTGGTCTATAGTGCTTTGTTAATTTATTGAAATCATCAAAAGGATGATTACTTACTAACAAACCCTTTCCTTCCGGACACTCGACTTCCTTATCAATTAAAATAGTAGTTGCATTGCTTTTTAAGGCCTTATCATAATACTTTGGGTGATCCACAAAAACAATATCCCCAACCTCTACTCTATGAATTTCATTTAAACCTGTAATCACATGGTCAGGGTCTCCAACAAAACTACATCCTAAAAATTCAGCGATTTCTTTAAGTGTTTTTGATTGCTCTAATTTCATAACAATACTTTTTTTAGCTCAACCAGTAAATTTATAAATAATTCACTCGATTTTTTCATGCTTATTGAATAGTTGTTAGCGTAGACTTGTTAGTAATGCACTATTAAAAACAAAACACCTCCTTCTTCAAACAACAAGTTTAAGCACTACTTAATATCGATCATACAGAATAGTATTTTGATAATTTCTAAAAACCATAACACTGCTTATATAGTGTTTCTGCACTTCTCTCAAGGCTATTTACCATTCATAATAAAAGAGAATTTATTGCTTGACTATTTCATAATTTTCGAGCAAAAATAGAGTCAACACTACAATGAATTAAAAACACAAAAAAACAGAATGAATATACTTAGTCTTATTTTTACGATTATTTCAGCTGTTATACTTTCTAGCAGCTTTGCTCAAACAAGACCACCCTGTTCTAATGATGCTGCAGCACCAGGGTATAATGCATGTGAAGCAACCCCTATTTGTGATTTCGATGGATACTGTGGACGAACTACTCCTGATTACAAGCCTATGTCTGCATGGCATGAGTTGAAAAAAGGAATATGTGATGCTACTCCAATGTTAGGTGGCTTGGACTGTATGTCACTTGAAAATGATGGCTATTTAAAATTTATTGCTTCGGCTAGCACGATAAGCTTTAACATTTATGTCTACGATTGTAAAAAATCTGGTACTAATGCAATTCAAGTTGCTTTCTTTTCAGCAGACAACTGTAGTTCAGGACCTGTAGAGGTTCATTTTGCAGAACCAAAACTGGTGCAACAAGCTGCACCCCACCTAATAACAGTAAACAACTTGACTCCAGGCAAAGTATACTACATACTTATTGATGGTTATAGTGGGAAAGATTGTGGTTATACTTTTGAAGCAGTTGATGGAGTTGCACTTCCTGAAGTTAAAATAGATATTGCGCCAAATCATACAGTGTGTAGTGGAGAAAATGTTGTAGCAAATGCCTCTGGTGGAGAAGAAAATAGTTATTTATGGAATGATATTACTGGTGGTTCAACATTTAGCTCTACATCAAATACCACAACTACAATTACACCACCGACAAATCCTGGAACTTATACCTATTCAGTTGAATCAACTGGAGGAAACGCTTTTTGTCCAGATAACAGTTCGGACACCTTAACACCTGATGAAGACCAATTTAATGAAACTTTCTTACCTATATTTACCTCAGGCTTCGACCCTCAAGATTTTGAAATGTTAATATTCAACCGTTGGGGTGAGTTAATATTTGAATCACACAATGCTGCAATTGGATGGAACGGAAAGTATGGTGAAAAGACTGTTCAGGATGGGACATATATTTGGAAAATTGAATTTAAAGAAACAAACTCTGATAAAAGACATACCCTTCACGGACATGTTACGCTTATAAGATAGCTATAGACTAAATATTCTCAGCGAGTAAAAAGGTAAGTATCCTGTAAATTCAATAAGATATTTTGAGTTTAAAGGATATTTGTTGATGCAGTTATTAGCGAATAAAAACTCATAATACATTCGTATACTATCAGTAGAAAGTTTTAACTTCGTTGATATTTCTGAATAGAATAAATGGCGAAGTTTATAAACAAGAAAACTATTTCTATAATCAAATTTGTATTCCCTATGGCAATCGGGGTATATCTATTATGGCATTTTTACACCGCAATGGACATCCCTACAAAAGAGGTGTTTTACAAAGCGATAAATGAAGCCAATTATTTCTGGATTATCCTCTCAATGCTACTAGGACTACTTAGTCATATAGTTCGTGCTTACCGTTGGAAATACATGTTAGAGCCCATCGGTTTTACAACAAAGTTTTCACACAGATATCACGCATTAATGGTTGGTTATCTCGTGAACCTACTCATTCCAAGAGCTGGAGAAGCTACTCGAGCTGCTTTACTTTATCAAACAGATAGAATTTCATTCTCTAAAAGCTTTGGTACCATTATAGCAGAAAGAATGTTTGACTTAGTTATGATTGGAATCATTTTCTTGACCACTATACTTCTGAGTTTTGATGATTTAATTGCTGTAAAAGACATTATTATTGCCAGCTCACCAGAAGATGGAGAATCACAAAGCAAGCAATGGATAATACATCTACTAATATCCCTGTTTTTTGGCGGAATATTATTGTTCGCTATTCTCTGGGTAAAACTTGATAAGTTTAGAGAAAAAGTGACCCACTTTATAAAAGATGTAATGAATGGTATTTTTGCTATTTTCAGATCTAAAAAGCCTTTCCACTTCATCTTTTATACTGTGATGGTTTGGGCTCTCTATCTACTCTTTTTTGGCATCTGCTTTAATGCTTTTGAACAAACTGAAAACTTTCCCGTAAATGGAGTTCTTATTGGATTTATTGCAGGTACATTTGGATTAATGTTTACAAATGGTGGAATTGGAGCATATCCATACTTAGTAGGCATTGTTGTAATATTTTACATTGGAGGTAATTTCGATACGACCGAAGAAGCTGAAGGTATAGGTAAAGCATTAGGTATGATAATTTGGTTATCACAAACCATTATGATGATTATCTTAGGCTTATTATCTTTGGTATTATTACCTAGAAACTATAAAAAAGAAAGTGATGACAAAATTGGAGCAAATTAAACATAAGTTAGTCACTCAGGAAGAGGCTAAAGCAATAATCACATCTTGGAAAGATAATGATGAAAAGGTAGTTTTCACGAATGGGTGTTTTGATATTTTGCATCGTGGACACGTAACATATCTTGCTAAAGCAGCAGCTAAAGGAAAATACCTAGTTGTTGGAGTTAATTCTGATGAGAGTGTGAGAAGACTAAATAAAGCCCCTAATCGCCCTGTAAACGACCAGAAATCACGTGCTTTAATTATTGCATCTTTACAAGTGGTAGATTTAGTTGTTATTTTTGATAACGACACTCCGAAAGAATTAATCCAATTCATGGAGCCTTCTATCTTAGTAAAAGGTGCTGACTATGATGCTAGTATTACAGATGAAAAAGATCAGAAATACATTGTTGGTGCAAACGAAGTGATAGCGTATGGTGGAAAAGTAATGACTATCGAATTAGAAGAAGGTTTTTCTACAACTGGTATTATTAACAGACTTAAGTAAGTAGCTTAATAAAGTTAACGCTTAAGATACTCCATCTTGTTTGGGCAGTTTTGTTTTTACAAAATAAGCCGTTTGAAAAATCAACGAAAGAAAAAACAATAGTACAAATTGTATCAATGCAGGCTTTGAGTTCTCTTCAAATCCTAATTTTATATATGCTGCAAAAGCAAAGGACCCTAGCATTTGAATTGTCGTAAAAATAAGAAAGAGCTGTGCAAATTCAACTTTAAAGCTCCCACTTGTTCCTAAAAAGAATAACGTTGCCCCTATACTATTTAGAATGAACAAAACAGCATATGAAAGTATTATTTCATCACCGAAGTATAAATTTGGGAAGAATTGGTAAATCCCGTAATGAATTAATGCCAATCCTGTGAAAAAAAATATAAATACCAGATTATCTTTTAGAATCGTCTTCATCTTTACCCATTTTAATAACTTCTCGAATAATTTGATAGAGGGATGCAAATATTGAAAAAAGAGTTAGCAAAAGTGTCCAAATAGGAAAATCATTTTCTTGCTTTTCATCTAACCACTGTCCTCCCAATGCTCCCGCAGCGATAATAATCCCCATTTGAATTGCTATAGTAGAAAAACGTACATAACTCTTTGAGGAAAACTTATCCTTTTTATTTTTCGTCATTAATAAACAATATCAGGAGCTTTTGACTTTGTACTTTGCAATGCTTCTTTCTCAGTTAAGTTACTTTTAGTTTTGGAGCCAGTATCAATAGTCTTCTTTGACATATCTCCAGTTTGAATATTTCCTCCTACCTGTGCTCCATCCTCAATAACCAATCTACTTGTTTGAATATCGCCTCTTACAACTGCTGAACTATGTAATGTTAAAAGTAGTTCGGCATTAATATTACCCTCAACAGTTCCGTCAAGTTCTATTTCTACAGCTTGGATATTTCCTGCTATAATTCCTTCTTTTCCTAAAACTATTTTTCCTTTACAAACCACATTTCCATCTATCCTCCCATCAATTCTCAAACTGCTGTTTGTAGATAAATCTCCTGACAAACTAGTTCCTAAAACCAATCTATTTAATTGATCTGGGTCTTCTTGTTTCGACTTTTTCTTTTCCCCTTTAAACATCCCACTATGTATTATTCGTAATTCTTTTCATAAAACTTAATATACTCTGCTAACTTTTGTTGTTGAAGCATAATTCTAAAGTTTTCTCTCGAAATAAGCATTATTTCATTCTCTTTCATATTAGCAACATAACGTCTAGCCTTCTTGAAATCTCTAATATAAGCTAATGACTCTGGCGCAGTTTTAAAATCTTTAATCAAGACAAGACTTGTTTCTTTATTGTATAACTGCACCGTTGATGAAAGCTTTAGTCTTCCAAAAAACTCTCTGTTAAAGTTTGATATATTATTTCCTGCTGAATTTGAGTTTTGATCCTCTTTAAGCATGACTATAACGTAATACTCTTTTGAATCATAACCAAACAATTCACTCGATAAATCCTCAAAGTCTTCAAAAGGAGGTACACCATTGTTAATTAAATCAATTAAAACCTGTGACCTTTCCGCTACCTCTGTTTCAGGATATTCTAAAATAGCTTGCTCCAACACTGGTAACAATGATGTCTTATCTCTATTGATTTGCCCCATAGCCATAGCTTTTAACAAGAAGTACTCTTTCCTGTAAACGTTATTCGGCTCTTCATTAATAACCATATCTGCCTTATGAATAACTGGGTAATACAAACCTTGTTCAAACCGTGTAACTGATCTTAAATAGTCTTGAAGTGCCAAAGCATCTCTTTCCTTTTTCTTTATGAAATAATCTGGATCACGCAAATAATTTGCATAATCCGAATTGGGGTAATTGTTTAGAATGTATGTCTTATAAGCAGTAGAATTTCCTGTTCCTTCATTAATTTTATACAATTGGAATGCCGACAATACGTTGTGTTCGTTTTCAATATTATGGTCAATTACTCTTTGGAATTGAATCGCTCCTAACTTCACCTCATCTAACTGCTCTTTATAAATCATTCCAGAACTATAAAGTGCTGCTAACAAATTATTATTACTGGTGTTCATCGCCGAATCAGACAAAGGAATATCAGATAGTAAATCCTCTACAGATAAGTCATCCAAAGGTACTCTCGTTTTAACATCACTTGCAAGTAACGAATCTACTGGAATAGAATCGTTATCAACGAAACTCATGGATATTCTATTTGGTTTGTTTGATAAACGCCAATAATCTTCATTTTCTCTTTGTCCCCATATTCTTTTAAAGTCTTCAACACCCTCCTGCATAGCTTTAGGATTGGTAAAGTACCATTTACTTCCTGACTTTTGATTTTGCTCTGCATAAGTTTGTTGTAATTTACGCAATTGCTCAGCACGTATCGCTTCTCTTTCTTTACGTTCTTTCTCTTCCTTTTGCAATTGCTTAATAACGTCTTTTATAAACTTGTCTCTGTCACTATCACTCATCAAAGCAATCATTTGAACACTGTCTTCAAAGGCAACAATGTCAATATCCCTAACTAAACTAGCTAGTTTATCTGCTTTATTTCTTATTACCTCAGCATTGAAGTACGTTTCAGGAATAACTTGTGAAGAACTGTCATAATAACGTTGTGCATGAACATAGTTCTTCTCTTCATAAGACAAGTCTCCTAGTTTTTCATAACTCACACCTTTTTGTCGTGGATTATTAAGTGAGAAAAAAACTGATTTTGAGAGATAATATTTTGCCATGTCTCTATCTTGTCTATTCAATTCCACTTTAGACATTGCAAAGTAAATTTGATCTCTAAATTCTAAATAACGATCTTCCTTAGCTAACTTCATTAGCTCTCTAATCATTTCGTCATTATCCAAATTACTAACAACAGAACGGTTTATCTTAGCATTAAAACTCATCTCAAACGGAGCGTTTTTTTGAATACTCATAGTATAATATTCTCTCGCCTTTGCGTCACCTTGAATTTGGTATAACTGACCTAAAACAAAACTCAAACGTGCTTTATCTTCTTTCTTACGTGCTTTGGAAAGTGCCAATTCAAGCTGTTCAATTGCTGTTTTATGATCTTTTTTCTCTAGAGCAAGCATTGCTTTTACTTTAGCTAATTCAAAATCAAAATGTTTAGGAAGTTCTGGAGCTTTTTCTTCTTTAGCTGCTTTCTTTTTCTTCTTAGATAATTTGGATTTAGATTTTGAGCCACTGTCCTCATCCAAACTGCGAACTAATGTCCTACGCTGTTCGATTTTCTGTAAAGTTCTTGTTGCTTCGGGTAGGTCTCCCATTTTAATAAGGGTTTTTGCTTCCCACAACTGACCTGAATATGTGCTTGGTCTATTTAAGTAGAACTTACGTACATACTCAAAAGTCGTTAAAGCTTTACCGTAATCTCTTCTGATATAATTTGCATATCCAATCATCATCCAGTTCTGATCTATCCAATTGGCATGCTCTGATTTCTTTTGAGATGGCTTTGAAGCAGTTGGCATGCTGTGCTTGGAGATAACTTTTTGACATTTAGAAATTGCTGTGTCTACTACAGGGTAGAAATCTACCACATCTTCTTCACTAGGAAATAATTCAATCGGTAAAATCTTATTAAAATCTTCTCGTGCCTTATAACGGTATTCATCAAGACCAATACGGATTAATTCCTTGGCATTAAAATATCCATTATACTTCGCAGTAGTACTGTGATAAGTCCTGTTAATGAAAGTATTTTTCTCTGTTGAACAGGCACCAACAACAAGGAATAGAGCAAAAAGCGCTACCAAGGTTCCA
>Ga0209075_1002118_pt1 | contig 17790 bp, 18 predicted proteins | sample Stecom2011_FD_187523 | JGI IMG/M metagenome (GOLD analysis project Ga0209075, IMG submission 187523) | Agricultural soil microbial communities from Utah to study Nitrogen management - Steer compost 2011 (SPAdes) (version 2) | ecosystem: Environmental > Terrestrial > Soil > Agricultural land...
GACGAGAGCATGTTCCGCAGTTTTCCGATGAGTGTTGGTGTAGCCAATATTCGTAAGCATTTACCCGTTATGACCCATCAGCCCGCGGCAATTGTCAGCCAGCCCTCGGGTTTGGGCTTTGCTGAAATGGCAGAGGCCTGGCTGCAACATCGCACCTGACCGAGCACCTAATCTGATGAGTGCCAAAGAACGCCAGCGCTGCATCCTGGAATGGGTGCATGAACAGGAGCATGTCGAAGTTGAAGACATAGCTCAGCGCTTTGGCGTCACCACGCAAACCATTCGTCGCGACATCAACAAGATGTGCGAATTGGGTTTGTTACGGCGCCGTTATGGCGGTGTCAGCCTGCCGCCAGCAAAACCCGCTTCTAACCTGGCCTACCTGCATGATGAACAACCCACCCATCAGCTAGTCAAACAGCTGATGGCTAAACGCGTTGCGGCAGATATTCCGGAAGGCGCTACCGTTAGTCTGGGTGTTGGCAGTACGGTTGAGCAGGTCGCGAAAGCGTTGATTCATCATCAATCCCTTCGAATACTGACTAACAACCTCAGCGTAGCAGCAGCCCTATCGAGCAACCCGGGTATTGAGGTTATCGTGTCGGGTGGCATGTACCGGCACAACCATCACGATGTGGTTGGCCCCGAGGTCACCAGCTTCTTCAGTTCTTTCACAACCGACTTTGGTATTTTCAGTGCCGGAAGTATGGACCTGGAACAAGGCTTGATGGATCACGAAATCCGCGAGGCTGAAGTTAGCCGTGCAATCATTGCAAATACCAGAACCCGTATGCTTGTGGCAGACCACAGAAAATGGACTCTGAATTCACACTGCAAGGTCGCAACGTTCAAGTATGTTGACCGTTTTTATACCGATTCCGTACCCCGGAAACAACGGGCCAATCTGCCCGTTTCTATAGCCATTATTGAGTGCGACGAATCACAACCTGTGATTAGTTGACCATTAAAGAGGTGGCTACTAATGTTCAGCTCGGAACTACAAACCTAAACAAAAAATACAGAAGGATTCTGTCATGAAACGCACTTTGTACCTTCCTTTGCTAGTTGGCTCTCTTGCGGTTATGTCTGGTTGCAGCAGCATGCACCACGATACCAACGCACCTGAAGCCACCCCTACAGATGGCCAGGCGCTGGTTCAGCTTGGGCCACGGCCTTACTTCCTGGTTAACAACATGGATGAGGGCAAGCTGAAGCAGTCCTTGCAAGCGTGTGAATCCAAGCCGGTAACGTCGTCGACCTTCTCTATCGGCCACCGGGGTGCCCCCATGCAGTTTCCCGAGCATACCCGCGAATCCTACATAGCTGCCGCCAGAATGGGGGCCGGGATTGTAGAGTGCGACGTGGCCTTTACCAAGGACAGGCAACTTGTGTGCCGCCACGCCCAGAATGATCTGCACACCACCACCAACATAGTGGCTGTACCGGAATTGAACGCCAAGTGCACAAAGCCTTTCACCCCTGCAGATCCGGCCACAGGCACAAAAGCAGAAGCTGAATGCCGCACAAGCGACATTACATTGGCTGAGTTTAAATCGCTCAGGGGAAAGATGGACGCATTTAACCCGGATGCAACGACCCCGGAGGAATATCTGGGCGGCACTGCAGCCTGGCGAACCGATTTATATTCAACAAACGGTACCTTGCTAAGTCATCGCGAAAGCATTGAACTACTCAAAGAGTTGGGCGTTCAATTTACACCGGAACTGAAAACCCCGGTGGTTGATATGCCTTTTGAAGGCGAGTACACACAGCAGGATTATGCGCGCCAGATGATCAATGAATACCGTCAGGCGGGCGTTAGCCCCTCCGATGTTTGGCCTCAATCGTTCCTGCTGGAAGACGTGATTTTCTGGGTAAACGAAACGCCTGAATTCGGAAAACAGGCAGTATTCCTTGATGAAGACGACCACTCCCCTGAAAACGTATCCCTGGAACACATGGAGAAGCTCGTTCAGCAAGGGGTTCCTGTTCTGGCACCTGCAATCTGGAAAATGCTGACCCTGAACAGCAACAACGAAATTGTACCTTCCGAGTACGCTCTCAACGCCAAAGCCGCAGGCCTTGACCTGATTGGCTGGTCGCTTGAGCGCAGCGGGCCACTAAACTCTGGCGGCGGGTGGTACTATCAGAGCGTAACCGATGCCATCAACAATGACGGTGACATGTTCACGGTGATTGATGTGTTGGCTCAGGAAGTGGGTGTAATCGGCATTTTTTCAGACTGGCCGGCCACTACAACCTACTACGCCAACTGCATGGGCATATAAGCTGACGCTGAACCCTGGAGTTAATTAATGAACCCGATCGTAGCGAATAACAGGCCTGTAAAAGTGGATCTTGCAGACGGCGAGGAATACTACTTTTGCACCTGTGGCCGTTCCAACAAACAGCCGTTTTGCGACGGTTCCCACGTGGGAACTGAGTTCAAACCAAAACCCTTCACGGCTGAAAAATCTGGTGATGCCTATTTGTGCCAGTGCAAACATTCGGCAAATCTGCCGTTTTGCGATGGTACTCGTAAGCAGTTTGATGCCAGTGCAGTTGGCAAGGAAGGGCCTGGCATCAAAGCGGGAGCAAGTGAGATTCCCGTGGCAAGTGCCACTGTTGAGGAACCTACGGTCGAGTTCATACATCAACTGGCCAGAGATGGCTTATCAAAGATGGGGCACCATGGTCCTATGACCTCCATGGGGGTGCCCCGTCATTTGCTGCCGCACTGGGATGATATTCAGGTGATGACGGCGCAAATGGCTACACAGCCTCTGCTTGAAGATGTTCCCGTTAGTACCGAGCTGGTTATCGGGCCCAGAGCCAGAAAGCCGCTGAAGCTCAAGATTCCCCTGCTTGTTTCCGACATGAGTTTCGGAGCCCTGTCTGAAGAAGCCAAGCTGGCTTTGGCGAAAGGCGCCGAAATGGCAGGGACAGGCATTTGCTCTGGAGAAGGCGGAATGCTGCCAGAGGAACAGGCCGCTAACTCCCGCTATTTTTACGAATTGGCGAGTGCGCAATTCGGGTATGACGAAGCAAAACTGAAAGATGTTCAGGCTTTCCACTTCAAAGGTGGGCAAGGCGCAAAAACCGGTACTGGCGGCCATCTGCCAGGCAATAAAAACGTCGGTAAAATTTCACAGGTTCGCGGTATTCCCGAAGGCGAGCCTGCTGTATCTCCCCCCCACATTTGCACACTTGCACACGGCTGCAGATTTCAAGAAATTTGCCGATCGCGTGCGTGAGGTAACGGGCGGCATTCCCATTGGTTTCAAACTCAGCGCCAACCATATTGAAAAGGACATTCAGTTTGCTCTGGATGCCAGCGCTGACTACATCATATTGGACGGTCGTGGCGGCGGCACAGGTGCGGCGCCGGAAATGTTCCGCGATCACATCAGTGTGCCAACCATACCAGCCCTTGCAAGGGCACGGCGCTATCTGGATGAGCAAGACGCGGGTGGCGACGTTACCCTGATTATTACCGGTGGCCTGCGCACACCCATGGATTTCGTGAAGGCCCTGGCTTTGGGCGCCGATGGCGTAGCCATAGCAAACAGCGCCATGCAATCAATAGGCTGTGTCGCTGCACGCATGTGTAATACAAACAACTGCCCTGCCGGTATAGCCACACAAAAAGCAGATCTTCGGCAGCGTTTGAACGTCGAAAAATCCGCCGGGCAGCTCAGGAATTTCTTTGAAGCCTCTGTAGAGTTGATGCAAGTGATGACCAGAGCTTGTGGCCACGATTCGTTGAATTCATTCAACAGTGACGATTTGGCAACTTGGCATCGGGAGATGGCTCTGTTATCAGGAGTAAAGTTTTCAGGGTTTATTGAACCCTGATCAACTTTTCCATCACTCATCTGACTTTTGAGGTATGTATGAAGATCTATGCTCCCCTTACGTTGGCGTCTGCCCTTTTCCTCACTGCCTGCGCAAGTTCGCCACAGGATGATGCAAAAGCCGGAAGCCAGACAGCCGCCACGCACACCTATCAATGCGAGAGTGGCGAAACGATTACGGCAACCTACCCTTCCAACACATCTGCTGTAATTCAGCACAAGGGTGCCAAGCACACCATGCAAATCGCAGTGTCTGCCAGTGGTTCACGCTACGTTGGCAACGAACTGGAATGGTGGACAAAGGGCTCCGGGCCCGGTGCTGAGGCTGCCCTGCTCCACCACAAGCCTGATGGCACTTCCGGCAAAATAATAGAGAACTGTGCTGAATCCTGAGCGTCGAAAGAGATGAAAATCACGCTTGCTCTGTCGCATTTGAACTAATATAGAGGCTGGATTCCCGCTTCCCGAAGCCCTGCTTCAAGAGGTATAGCTATGCAATATTTGGGAGTTGTTGCCAGCCTCATATTGTTCTCTAGCCGCGCGTTTTCTGCCAAAACGATAGCAGACGAGCAGCATTGCGCGGCGCTGGAGCACCTATGAATAGTGCGTTGTTTGAATCATTGCCTATAACTGGTCTTTACGTAGCAGTTGCATTTCTGATGATGGCTTTCGGCGAAATAGGCTACCAATTTGGCGTACGCACCCGAACTCGCCGGGATGAAGACGCAATGGCGTCTTTAGGTTCAATGGTTGGTGGTTTGTTAGCTATGGCAGCGTTTGTGCTGGCATTCACTTTTTCCATAGCCTCTTGTGGGCGCAGGTGTCAGCAGCAGCCATTGCGCGCCCCAATACAAACACTTCGCTGGTGGTCCAGTCTGTCAACGATGTGATTGATATGCATGAGAAATGCCTGACCGATGCGTTGCGCAACCGTATTCCAGGCATTGTATGGATAGCGCTATCCGCCATCATTGCGCTTACGATGATCACCCTGGGCACTCAGGCCGGGTTTACAGGGAAACGACGACTTGTCGCCACTATCCCCTTGATACTGGCGTTTGCAGTGCTGATGACACTGGTTGTTGATCTGAACCGCCCTCAAAGCGGTTTGATAAAGGTGAGCCAGCAGTCGATGATTGATCTTCAAAACAGCATGGGCCCCAATCACGCCCCGACAGTGGAATAGCCCTTTACCCGAGGGGCGCTTCCGGTTTATTAAAGGAATATCCTGCATGAGCCAAAATACAGGCAACACAAGCAAGGTAGACAGACTGCTGGCTGAACAGCGTGATTATATTGCGAAACGCGAAAGTGGGTACCGAGAGCGCGCTCTGAAAATGTACCCCTGGGTATGCGGCCGCTGTGCCCGTGAGTTTACGCGCATCAATTTGCGTGAGCTTACTGTGCATCATGTTGACCATGACCACGACAACAATCCCGCCGATGGCAGTAACTGGGAATTGTTGTGCGTGTACTGTCACGATGAAGAGCACAGCAAGTTCGAGGATTTTGTGCGCTACGGAGGCAGTTCCGAAAAACGCCGGGAATCCGCAACGCACAACCCGTTTGCAGGGCTAAAGGAAGCGCTTGAGAAAAAGAGCTGAATAACTGGTGCACGCTGGACACCAAGCGATTCAGGCATTGCTGCTTGAATCAGAGCCTGGCGGGCTCGGCGCATCTCCTCTCCGGAATTTGAGCACATGCCCTTTGAAAGGCTTGTCCAGATAGTCTGTACACTCCGGCTTTTCCTCAGAAAAGCTGAACCCGTGAGTTTCCATGCGACGACTGAACTTGTTTTTTCTGCCCCTTCCCGGATCCACCAGAATGACTTCACAGGCCGTGTTGGCGTGCCGGTCAATAAAATCCGCTAACAGGTTTATGTGCTCGTCTTCGTACAACACATCACTACCAATAATAATATCAAACAAGCCCAGATCGCTGGCTTTGTCCGCCCAGTCAACTCGTTGATAACCTATCGCTTTACCGTGATTGAGCTGTGTGTTCCGCTCCAGAAATACGCCCACCTCAGGATGATAATCCGTCGCTGTAATATCATCATTACGTTCATTCAAAAGCAGGCTGGAAAGTGCCATTCCACAGCCAATTTCCAGAATTCTCTTGCCCTCGGTTGGATGGTTCACAATGTAATGGGCAAGCACCAGGCTTGATGGCCAGATAATCCCGAACAGGGGCCAGGTAGCAGAGGAAATGCCCAGTTTGAGGGCGATATCGTTTGGATCGTCGAACTGCTGATTATCACGCAAAGTGCACACGTGAATGTCCACGTTGCCGAACTCAATAGTTTGGTAGCGAAGACGTAGTGGTGATTTCATTGAGGGTCACACTGAAGGAGTTAGGCCCGCCAACCTGTTAAATGAAGCGGCAAATCCTATCCCTTCAGAGTATACCCCCTGGCTGACTTGAGAAACTATTTTATCGTTTTGCCAGATCCTCAAAGAAAATCTGAATCCGCTCGGCGTTGGTACCAAGATCGCTCTTACCCAATCGGGAGGCAGAACGCATATCCACTTGCACGCCCTGCTCTGTTTCCGTCATACGGATAGCCACATCGTCTTTAAACCCGAACCAGCGAGTGGTCGCAGTGGCTTCGATGGTGTTGTCGGTGGTTCCGGCAATCTCCCAGCCACGGGCCTGAATCTTCCTTTTTACCGTTTCCATAACACTGGCCAGGGGCGCGTCCACCAGAATCGGTTTTAACTGGGGGTACGCTAACTGTTGCTGCTTCGCTGTTTCCGCTCCGGGATAGTCCACGGCATTGGGGGCTTCTTCACGGGCCGCCGCCAACAATGTGAAGGCAGGAGGGTTTTCCATATCCGTTGTGATGTCGTGGATGGGGGGCACGCTTTGGGCACGCTCCTTCATCTGCATGGGTATGGCAACCATTGCCACAACCGCCAAGGTTACCAACACACCCACCAGAGCCGGCCGCCACCGGCGCAACACGCCCGCAAGTACCAGAGTTATCAGCCCAAGCAAAGCCGCGCCCATTGCCAGTTGTGCACCCTGACGCAACCACGTGAAGGAAGTACCCAATCCGATCCACTCTGCCTTGTAAGCTGGCCCGGCGATGGCCATCAACACACCTGCAACGATCAACAGGGCTATGGCAAGCCACGCTGTAACAAGAGGCCACTTTCCGCCGCGTCGTGGTGAGTTGTTTGCTGACAGCATTTTGATTCCTTCATTGTGGATGGGACAAACTATTACGATGCCATACCTTAGCCCGATCACCCTGGCTTTGGTATGCTCAAGGATCACAACAGGTAAAGGCTTTGCCGAGGGTAAGGTTATGGCTGGTGGCTGGACCCGTGATGGGGCTGTACAAGATCAGATTGATGCGAGCGTAGAGGATGCCGTGGCTGAGGCACGTAGCCGGCTCGGCAGGGGTGAAAGTGCAGAATTCTGCGAAGAGTGCGACTGCCCTATTCCTGAAGCTCGGCGCAAAGCGATTTCCGGTGTACGCCTGTGTGTGAATTGCCAGGCGGCCCTGGAAAAGCAGGAAACCACATCAGGCGGCATCAACCGCCGAGGCAGCAAAGACAGCCAGCTGAGATAGCCGGGCGTCAGGCGTCCGGCGTAGCTGCTGCCAAGTCGCCGGCATCACTTTTTGCCGCCAGCACCCTCACCCGCTCGAAGTCCTCTTCATTGAATACCCCGTTCACACCGGATATGGCCGCCAGCGTCATGCCATGCTTCAGGCCCAGTTTGTAAATATCCCGAACCTTTTCCCACTCAATGTTGCGGCCCAGTGTAAAGTTCTCAAAACGGCCTTCCAGCGCCAGCACAATAGTTTCTGCCAGGCAGGCGTAGGCTACACCTTCAGGTAGGCCGATGTTTTTCATATATACATCATTGCCCGGCAACTGAACCTCTCCGGATTCAATTACCAGCACATCGGGACGTTTGGCCACATCTTCTGCTGATATATCCAGCGGCCGAGCCACATCAGTGATCACGCAACCGGGCTTTACTTTCATGATATCCAGAATGCGTTTGCCGGCACCGGAGGTGGCTGTCACGATCATGTCCATATCTGCCAGATCACGGTCAGCAGAGCCCGCCACGTGTACTATGGCTCCCGGCGTCTCCTGTTCAATGCTTTCCTTTAGAGCCAGAAGTTTGGCCGGTTCCGGTGCGGCCAGATAAATCTCATCCACCGCTTTGGCCAGCAGCCGTGCGCATACCGACCCGATAGCACCCGTTGCGCCCACCACCATGGCTTTGCCTGTCATCTTGCCGTTTTTACCTATCTTGGCGCGGCCTATCATTTTCACCGCATCCTTGGCAGCCCAGAGTGCACCGGAAGCGCTGTAACTGTTGCCTGTGGTAATCGGGAGCGGTGCCCGTTTTGCAACGGTAATGCCTGCGTCTCCCACCACTTTTGTGAAGGCACCCAGGCCCATGATCTGTGCCCCCAGCTTTTTCGCGAGATTGGCAGCAGCCAGCAGTCGGCTATAGGTAAACTCGGGGTCATGAGCCATGATTTCTTTTGGCGTACCGCCTACGGTAATCAGCCACCCTTCCACCTCATCCCCGGTGGGCGATTTGATGCCGCTAACTTTGGAATAGATGAACGGTGGCGCGTAAGCCACTGCTTTTTCCACCAGGTTCATCACCATCGGCGGTGACACACTGGCAACCCAATCCAGTGGCCGCGTTTTAGTCAGGTATTGCTGAGATAGAGGGTGGATCACAAAGGCAAACCGGTTTATCCGCCGATAACCGTTTGGGTAGAGAATCCGCGGCTCAATACCCAGGCTCTGAATCACCCCAAGATAATCATCAGCACCCAACTGGCCTGGGGTACGTGAGAGCGCCGCGCTGATCATGGCTTCCATCACATTCACGCCCACTGGTCTACCTTCCAGCCAGGGACTGTAATCCACCACCATGGCCACCTTGCGTGACCGCATCCAGTCCAGAGCCTCTTCCGTTACGCGGGAAGTGATGATGGTTTTGCCATCCAGCTCTTTGTGGGTGAAATTTGCCAGATCACCCATGTGGCCAACGATAACATGGGAGTCTTTCGCTGCCTGATGCAGGGAGCCTTTGATCAGCCCTTCCCCAAGACGATACAACGGCGTGCGGAGCACGGTTTCAAGCGTTTTCACGGCTGACGGGCGAAACATGATCGGCGCGGTCAACGAGCTGTAGGTTTCCAACTGTTTGAGGGAGGTGAGCAGCCGTGGCACGCCGAAGTCCATATACGGATCGGCAAAGAACAGGTTATCCGTATGCTCGGAAAGGGCTTTTGCCACCCGGTAGCCGGCTTGTCCATTCAGGAAGAGGACCCGGGCGTTATCGAAGAAGTGCCCCAACTCGGTTTGGGTTAGGCGCACAGCCCACTCCTGAAGAATACCCCGAAGCCCTGCGCCACTGGTTATCGGTTTGTCTGGAATACAGGCTTCAAGCTTTGCGGTATCCGGGTGTTCCAGCTTCACAGAGCCAACCTGATAATGATCGGATACCATACTGAGGCCAAAAGCGTCGGCCCGCTCATGATAGGTTTTCAGAAGCGCGACCGCGCGAGAAAGATCTCCGTCGGTCCCGGCACGGATCACCCGGAAGGCTTGTCCCAGAAACTCGGTTTCCAGATCGTAATCGTATTCGGATGAACCTTGGCTTACGCTGATAACAGTTTTCATACCCAATCCTTGTTCTTGCCGAAACCTTGTTATGTACAGAGTAGGACTATGTACCCATTATTGTTTTAGCACAGGTCAAGTTTATCCTGCGTCATACCAACCGCCCCCAAATGAACAGGCTACACTGAAGATATATCACAACGGATATCTGCCCCGACATACCTTCCCCTTCAACAGGAGCCAACATGAGCATTCAAGCCGAATTGCACGCAACCGTTCAGGCGCTTGTTCAGCCTGGCAAAGGCATTCTCGCTGCCGATGAAAGCCACCCCACGATTGCCAAACGGTTCAAGGCCGTTGGTGTTGAATCCACTGAGGACAAACGCCAGGAATATCGCAGCCTTATTTTCTCCACACCCGGGCTTGGTGAGTTCATAAGTGGCGTGATTCTTTTTGAGGAAACCCTTGGCCAAAACAGCCTTGAGAGAGTAACCATTCCAGACCTGCTGAAAAGCCAGGGAATTGTGCCGGGCATTAAGGTAGACAAGGGTAAGAAGCCACTGGTTAATGCCTTGGGAGATGAAATAACCTACGGCCTGGACGGCTTGGACGACCGGTTGGAAATCTACAAAAATCAGGGGGCCCGCTTTGCCAAATGGCGCGCCGTGTACAACATTTCCGACACCCTGCCTTCACGACAGGCGGTGGAGGCCAACGCCGAAATGCTGGCACGCTATGCCGCGCTCTGCCAGGCCATAGGCGTTGTGCCCATTGTGGAACCCGAGGTTCTGATTGATGGTGATCACACCATCGGGCGGTCTGCGGAAGTAAACGAAATCGTGATTGCAGAGGTTTTCAATGCACTTCGCCGCCACCGTGTGCAACTGGAAACCATCATTCTTAAACCAAGCATGGTAACGCCGGGCAAAGAGTGCGCGAAGGCGCTCCCGGAAGATGTGGCAGAAGCCACCTTGCGGGTATTCCGCAGAGTAGTTCCGGCGGCCGTTCCGGGTATTAACTTCCTCTCCGGAGGGCAAACCCCGGAAGAAGCCACTCTCAACCTGAGCGCGATGAACAGCCTTGGCCGACAGCCTTGGTACCTGAGCTTTTCCTACGGTCGTGCGCTACAAGAGCCTGCACAGAAAGCCTGGGCCGGAGACTTGAACAACGGGTCGCGCACCCAGGCTGCCATGCTTAAACGCGCACGGCTGAACGGAGCCGCGACCCAAGGCTCGTACACACCCGATATGGAAAGTTGAAGGTAGATCAGGCTGCCTGCACGGCAGCCTTGGATTTGGCAATTGAGGCAGGAACAACCTGCTCAAGGCACGCCAGCATAGGCGCAACCTCACGGATCTTGCGGGCGTGCGGCCACAGAGCTTCAGCCTCAGGGAATCCCTGCCGCAGAAAGTTCAGCCACTGCTTGATGCGACCGGTTACGTACTTGTCTTCCAGCCACCCCTGAAGCACGCTGGCGTATTCTTTCACTAATACCACTGCTTCTGGCCAGGTCATATCGTCAATCTGAACACCCTGCTGGCTGGCTTTGATCTTGAGAGCCAGATCTGGCCTTGCAATCAGGCCCCGACCAATCATTACATCCTCACAACCGGACACCTCACGGCAACGCCAGTAATCCGCCACGCTCCAGATCTCGCCGTTAGCAATGACTTTGGCCTTCACCGCCTCCCGTGCCTTGGCAATTTCCTCCCAGTAAGCAGGCGGTTTGTAGCCATCCACTTTGCTGCGAGCATGAATAACAATCTCTTGAGCGCCCGCAGCGTCTAATGCCTGAGCACAGGCTACGCCCATTGAGCGATCGTCATACCCCAGGCGCATTTTAGCGGTTACCGGAACATCTGCGGGCACGGCCTTGCGAACCGCCGCTGCAATCTCATACATCAATTCCGGTTCACGCATCAGCACACAGCCACCCTTGTGCTTGTTCACCGTTTTCGCTGGGCAACCAAAGTTAATATCAACCTGAGTCGCGCCCAGTTCCGCCGCCTTACGGCCATGCCAGCCCATTTGTTCGGGGTCTGAACCCAGAAGCTGAACGGCCACGGGGGTACCCACTTGCGTGAGTGACTGGTTGTGCAGCTCCGGCGCAAACTTGTAGAAGACCCTTGGCGGCAACATGCTGTGGGTCACACGGATAAATTCCGTCACGCACCGGTCTATCCCGCCAACTTTTGTGAGCGTTTCTCGAATAGGTGCGTCAACCAGCCCTTCCATCGGGGCAAGAATGATCCGCATAGGGTCTCCATATATTCAAAATTAAAAATGCGCGGAAGCCCTAAAAGCAACCGCGCAGTTCGGCAACTGCCTCACTTCTCGTGAGGGCTTTTATTCAGGCCGATATTACTCTGCCAGTTCAGGGTCTGCAGATAATTCATCCGGCGACTTGACCGACATACCCAGAGCCTTGGCAACCCCTTCGCCATAGGCGCGGTCACAACGGGTGCAGTTGTCGATGTGGCGCTGTTTGATGAAGTCTGGAGCATCCCCCATATTCCGCCCGGTATTTTCAAACAGTACCTGCTGCTGGGCAGGTGTCATCAGTTGAAACAGTGCGCGCGGCTGACTGTAATAATCGTCATCATCTTCGCGGAAATCGAACATGGCCGCATTGCCGTCAATCTTGAGCGGCGGCTCTGCGTACTCGGGCTGATCTTTCCACTGGCCGAAACTGTTTGGTTGGTAATGGGGCAAACTACCGTAATTGCCGTCCATCCGGCCAAGACCATCGCGGTGGTTGCTCATAACCGGACATTTGGCAGCATTCACCGGCACCTGCTGATAGTTTACGCCCAAGCGGTACCTTTGCGAATCCGGGTAATTGATTAGTCGTGTCTGAAGCATCTTGTCCGGGGACACGCTTATACCAGGAACGAGATTTGATGGCGAGAAGGCCGCCTGCTCAACATCCATGTGATAGTTTTCAGGATTTCGGTTCAGCTCAAATTCGCCGACCTCGATAAGCGGGTAGTCCCCTTTTGGCCAAACCTTGGTCAGGTCAAACGGATGAACGTGGTAGGTTTCCGCATCGGCTTCCGGCATCACCTGCACATACATTTTCCAGCGTGGGAAATCGCTCCGTTCGATAGCGTCAAAGAGATCCCGCTGGTGGCTTTCGCGGTCATCAGCAACAATCGCTGCAGCCTCGGCGTCGGTCAGGTTCTCAATGCCCTGCTGCGTTCTGAAGTGGAACTTCACCCAGTAACGCTCACCTGCTTCGTTCCAGAAGCTATAGGTGTGGCTGCCAAAACCATGCATGTGCCGGTAACTCTTGGGAATGCCACGATCCGACATGACTACAGTCACCTGATGCAGGGCTTCTGGCAGAAGCGTCCAGAAATCCCAGTTGTTCGTCGGCGAACGCATGTTGGTTTTTGGATCGCGTTTTACTGCTTTATTCAGGTCTGGGAATTTTTTGGCATCCCGCAAAAAGAACACAGGTGTGTTGTTGCCCACCATGTCCCAGTTGCCTTCTTCGGTATAGAACTTGAGCGCGAAGCCGCGAATATCACGCTCAGCATCAGCCGCGCCCCGCTCCCCTGCCACGGTGCTGAAGCGGGCAAACATTTCAGTCTTTTTACCCACTTCACTGAAGATTTTGGCGCGTGTATACCGGGTGATATCGTTGGTTACGGTGAATGTTCCGAACGCTCCAGAGCCTTTGGCATGCATGCGACGCTCAGGGATGACCTCACGCACGAAATTGGCGAGTTTTTCGTTCAGCCACACATCCTGGACCAACACAGGCCCACGCTTGCCAGCGGTCATCGAGTTCTGATTGTCGACTACCGGGGCACCAAAGGCAGTTGTAAGGTGTGATACCGGACATTTGCTCTTATTCGATTTTTCATCGGTCATGGTCAATTCCTCTGAAGTTCCAAACACAATTAAGCAGCTTATACCCGGGCTTGGAGATACTAAAGCTTTGGAGGATAGATGAGCCAAAACTCGTGCCTCGCAACTTTTCCTCAATCCCTTGTTTCGGTGTAAGCCTCAACCACCATTCAAGCACTACAACGCCCTTCTGGATAATCAATTCCGGAAAAGACTGCGAAAGCTTTTAACTATCAATAAATAGGAGGCATTAAATACGCTCAATGAACTCAAACTTACCTTGTTCATTGAACACAATTCGGAAGGAGCCACGAACGCCGTCGCGTAGATAGAAACGGGAGAGGATACGGGCCGGGAAACGGACGGAGCGTCCGTCCCGGGCCGTGGTGTGAACATCAGTAGCAATGCCCTGATAAAATTTAATCCACTCATCAGGGCTAATGCTTATGTCCACAATAATCTGGTGCATGGGCTTAGTTAGCCAGTTCCAGCAACAGACGGTTCAGGCGGGATACGTAAGCACCCGGGTCTTGCAACTGCTCGCCGCTGGCCAGTGTAGCCTGATCCAGCAGAACGGCTGAGAGCTCATTGAAGCGCTCATCACCTTTCTCGCTTTCCAGGCGCTGAACCAGTGGGTGATCTACATTGATTTCAAAGATTGGCTTGCTGTCGGGAACCTTCTGGCCCGCCGCTTCCATGATCTTCTTCATCTGGGCTCCCATATCAAAATCGCCCGTTACCAAACACGCCGGTGAATCTGTCAGGCGGTTGGTGACACGCACTTCCTGAACCCGGTCGGTAAGTGCTGTTTTGATACGCTCCAGAAGCTCTTTGTGTTCTTCAGCAGCTTCTTCTTTGTGTTTCTTGTCTTCTTCGGTTTCCACATCACCAAGGTCAAGATCACCACGGGCAACGTCCTGGAAGGGTTTGCCGTCATACTCGTTCAGGTAACCCATCATCCACTCGTCGATACGGTCGGAGAGGATAAGCACTTCGATGCCTTTCTTGCGGAAGACCTCCAGGTGGGGGCTGCTCTTGGCGGCCATGAAGTTGTCAGCGGTGATGTAGTAGATCTTGTTCTGACCGTCTTTCATGCGCTCAATGTACTGGTCCAGAGATACATTCTGGGTGCTCTCACCTGTGTGGGTGGAGGCAAAGCGCAGCAGGCCGGCGATTTTCTCGCGGTTGCTGAAGTCTTCCGCCGGGCCTTCTTTAAGAACGGTGCCAAACTCATCCCAGAACTTCTGGTATTCACCGGCATCTTTCTTGGACAACTTACCTAGCATGTCCAGCACACGTTTGGTAAGCGCTGTGCGGATGCTGTCTACCGTGGAGTCGTTCTGCAGAATTTCACGGGACACGTTCAGGGACAGGTCGTTGGAGTCCACTACCCCCTTGGCAAAGCGCAGGTACAACGGCAGGAACTGTTCTGCGTCGTCCATGATGAATACGCGCTGAACATACAGTTTCAGACCACGAGGCGCTTCGCGGTTGTACATGTCAAATGGCGCACGGGCCGGAATGTACAGCAGGCTTGTGTAGTCGAGCTTGCCCTCAACCTTGTTGTGGGACCAGGTGAGCGGGTCTTCAAAGTCGTGGGCAATGTGCTTGTAGAACTCTTTGTATTCCTCGTCTTTGATTTCGGTACGAGGCAGGGTCCACAGCGCGGTTGCGTCGTTAATCGTCTCGTCTTTTGGCTCTTCGCCTTCTTCGGTCGGCTCAGATTTCATAACCACCGGGAAGGAGATGTGATCGGAATACTTCTTCACCAGGTTGCGCAGGCGGAAGCCATCGGCAAATTCGGTGGCGTCTGGCTTCAGGTGTATAACAATTTCGGTTCCGCGCTTTTCGCGGGTAACTTGCTCGATGGTAAATTCACCGTCACCTGCTGATTGCCAATGTACGCCCTCTTCTGCTGGCGTGCCTGCACGGCGGGTGAATACATCAACTTTGTCGGCAACGATGAAGGCAGAATAGAAGCCCACACCAAACTGGCCGATGAGCTTGCTGTCTTTCTTTTCATCACCGGAGAGCTGTTTGAGGAATTCTGCGGTGCCTGAACGGGCAATGGTGCCAAGGTTCTGGATAACGTCTTCACGGCTCATGCCGATGCCGTTGTCACTCAGGGTGATGGTGTTGGCTTCTTTGTCGAAATCCAGGCGGATCTGCAGCTCTGAGTCGCCTTCGTAAAGGCCGTCATCTTTAACGGCGGCGAAGCGCATTTTGTCTGCGGCATCGGAGGCGTTGGAAATCAGTTCGCGGAGGAAAATTTCCTTGTTTGAGTACAGGGAATGGATCATCAGGTGAAGTAGTTGTTTTACTTCCGTCTGAAAACCTAGAGTTTCTTTTTGCGATTCAACTGTCATTCTTTGATCTCTCCTGCAATCGACATTTGAGGTGAACACGGGAGCAAGGGGCTTCTCCAAAACACGCTGTGGATACATCCCTGTACGCTCGGCTCCGCCATCCATGGCTCCGCACGGTTTTGGAGAAGCCCCTTGCTCCCGTGTTATCCAGCTTGTGAGTTCGTCTAGCAGGAAAATGGGGTCGTTCAGAGGGTTTTCAAGCCCCGGAGTGGAGCGGTTTTAATTTTCAAGTATGTAAAGCAGGCAGCCGCCGTGTAATCATATGTTTCAGGAATTCAATTACAGGAGTCGAGAGTGAAAAACGCCGTCTTGCAACGCTGTGCGCCAATTATGGCACTTGTGCTGGTGCTTTCCGGGTGCTCTGTAAACCCGGTTACCGGGGAGAACCAGCTTTCGCTGATTGGTGAGAGCCAGGAATTCGCCATGGGTGCTGAGCAATATACGCCCACCCAGCAGACTCAAGGCGGGCAGTTTTACGTTGATCCCGAGCTTACGCTCTACGTGAGGGAGGTTGGTGAGAAGATGGCGCGGGTGAGTGACCGCCCTGACCTGCCCTACGAGTTCGTGGTTCTTAACAGCGGCGTGCCAAATGCCTGGGCGTTGCCTGGTGGAAAGATTGCTATTAACCGCGGCCTGTTGACTCAGCTTAGTGATGAAGCCCAGCTTGCGTCTGTGCTGGGCCATGAGATTGTGCATGCGGCGGCGCGCCACAGTGTTCAACGTATGCAAAAGGGGATGCTGATCAGCGCGGGCGTGGCCGGTTTGGGGTTTGCGCTGTCTGATAATGAGTGGGCTGGTCTGCTTATGGGTGGTGCGGCTGTCGGCGCGCAGCTTGCTCTGGCGCAATACGGCCAGGGGGATGAGCTGGAATCGGATTACTACGGCATCGTTTATATGAAAAAAGCTGGCTACGACCCGCAGGCTGCTGTTGAGCTGCAAGAGATTTTTCTTCAGCTTTCGAAGGGGCAGCAGGCAGGATTTGTAGACGGCCTTTTTGCGACCCACCCACCTTCCGCCAAGCGCGTGCAGGAGAACAGTAAACTGGTCGCCAGGATAGGTGGCGGTGGCTACCGTGGTGAAGATGTTTACAGGAAGAAAACAGCTTTCCTGCGCAAGGCTCAACCGGCTTACGACGCCCACGACGAAGCCATGAAACTTGCCTCCAATGGCGATATGGATGCAGCGCTTAAAAAGGTCAATGAGGCCATTAACCTGCTACCCCGCGAAGCCATGTTCTATTCTTTGCGTGGCCGTATCTATCAGGAGCAAAAGCAGCCCGAAAAAGCCCAGGCTGATTTTGATAAAGCGGTGTCCATGTACCCCGAAATGTTCATGTATCGAATCCACAATGGTCTGACCGCACTGCAGCTTAATAACCTGAGCAAAGCGCGGGAGAACCTGACCCGCGCAAACGAGGTAGTGCCTACGTCTATTGCCTTTCTGCGACTGGGAGATATCGCCGTGAAAGAAAACAACCGCAAGGAGGCTATCGCTTATTACAGCAAAGCGGCGGAGTCCAGCGGCGAAATTGCAGAAGAAGCCAGGCGAAAGCTGGCCGCGCTTACCCAGTAACATCTCTGCAAATCACGCTTCTAAAGGTCGACTTCCCTGGAATGTCGGCCTTTTTTTGTTTCTGAATCCGGGTTTGCCGGGGATGCGCAATTTTACTGTCATCATGATCATTGACTTCTAGAGCAATAACTCTAAAAATTAGTCATCAATAACCAGATTCAGGTGACGGACATGTTAGCGAAACGTATCCAGCCGATGGCTTCGCAGGCTAAACGCCTTTATGTAGAGCTGATGTTCCAGGTTATGGGACGGGCTCTACAGGCGGTCAGTGAGGTTGATAGCGAGGTTCAGGGAGAGGCGCGAGTACTGCCTGAAGGGTTCTTGTTTGAAATGATGGTAATGCCCGAGGGTTCCAGGCTTATCGTGGAGCACATTGGTAACGGCCGTTTCCATTACCATGGTGACTCCGCCCCCCGCCCGGTGGACGTGTCCATCAAGTTCAAGCACCTTACCCATGCCTTTCTGGTGCTGTCATTCCAGGAAAAAACCTCGGTCGCGTTCGCCAATGACCGCATGCTGGTGGATGGCGATGTGAGCTAC
>Ga0209075_1002119_pt1 | contig 17782 bp, 15 predicted proteins | sample Stecom2011_FD_187523 | JGI IMG/M metagenome (GOLD analysis project Ga0209075, IMG submission 187523) | Agricultural soil microbial communities from Utah to study Nitrogen management - Steer compost 2011 (SPAdes) (version 2) | ecosystem: Environmental > Terrestrial > Soil > Agricultural land...
TGGTGGTTTTTGGACCAACTGGTGCCTGATTTTGATTCATTTGCTGCTGCTGATTGTCAGGTGTCATGCTTGCATTTATACTGCTAGCTGGTGTTGCCGCTACATTACTTACAGCACTTTTAACGGGAGTTTTTTCATAAGAAACTCCACTATCTCCTAATAGAATAATTGTATTTGCAATTGTTGCAATAGCAATTAATGCTAAAAGTCCATTTTTTAAATTTTCACTCATAATATTAATATAGTTTTTAGTTTAATAGGTACAAATATAATTAATCATGTTCAAGTTTAGCCTTCATAAATTCATCACTTTGAATAAGGTTTATCGCCTCTATATATGAATTGCTTAAGTTGTTGATTACTTGGAAGTATGCAGAATTGTCGTACAAACTTCGTGCCAAAAGAGCTTTAATTTGAGTGTGAATTAACTCCTTAGACCTTTCATACTCTTTTTCATCTTTTTCAATCTTTTTATTTTCTGCAAGTTCAAAAAAGTTTTTTAAAATACTATCATCTACAATAAAGTTCTTTTGAAAGTCTTTAAATGCAGGATATTTTTTTTGGTAATCCTTTCTAAGTTTATCCAAATGGGTAATTGAAAATTCATTATATACTCCTTTTTGAATAAGTTGTCTGTTTAAATTGGTGTTGAAAGAAGTGTCTAAAGGAATAAATACATCAGGCATAATTCCACCACCACCATAAACAGCTCTTTTATTTGGCGTATAATACTTTAGAGAGTCTGGAAAGTTTATGCTGTCTGCTTCAAGCAATTCTCCACTCGTGTATCTGCGGTTGATTTCATTATAGTAACTTACTTTACCTTTGTCATAAGGTCTTTGTATTGATCTTCCTGTTGGCGTGTAATATCTAGCAGTTGTTAGCCTTATTGCTGATCCATCTGGTAGTGGGAATGGCTTTTGAACCAAGCCTTTTCCGAATGATCGTCGCCCAATAACCAAGCCTCTGTCCCAATCCTGAACAGCTCCTGAAACAATTTCAGAGGCCGAAGCGGAGCCTTCATCAATTAATATAGCAAGTTTTCCTTTTTCAAAAGCTCCTTGAGAAGTTGCATTGTATACTTCTTTTTGTTGTTTATCACCTTCAGTGTATACGATCATTCTTCCTTGTTCCAAAAACTCATCTGCAAGTTGGAAAGCTGTTTTTAAGTAGCCTCCACCATTTCCTCTTAAATCTAGGATTAAATTTTCTGCTCCATTCTTTTTGAGTGTGTCAATGGCTTCTCTAAACTCCTTCATGGTTGTACGTGCAAAGCGATTGATTTTGATATAGCCTATGTCTGGAGTTGCCATGTATGAGGCATCAACACTATAAAGTGGTATTTTGTCTCTTGTAATTGAAAAGTCTATTAAATCTTTTTCGCCATGTCGGTCAACCTGAATGTTGACAATTGTTCCTTTCTTTCCACGCAACAACCTTTGTACATCAGAGTTTGTAACACCTGTTCCTGCAACATTTTCTCCATCAACTGTTACAATCCTATCGCCGGGAAGTATACCAAGCTTTTCAGAGGGCCCTCCTGAAATAGGCGAAACCACTGTAATTGTGTCATGCAAAAGATTAAATTGTATGCCAATGCCTTCAAAGTTCCCTTCTAAAGGTTCATTCATTTTCTTCAAATCTTTCGCAGGAATATATACAGAATGCGGGTCTAACTCTTTCAATAGCCCTACAATTGCATCATCTACCATTTTTGAATTGTTTACGGTATCTACGTAAGCATAATTTATTATGGTAATTAGATTTTTAAATTTAATTAGGGCTTGATTCCTTTCGTTATTAATGTTATCAGCTTGTGCAACCGCCGATTCATTATTAAAAAATAGGAAAAGCAACAAAACTATCGCAATTGGTTTTTTCATAGTACTTCAAAAGTAATGAAATGCAAGTATGATTTGAAGTTAATAGAAGTTAATAGATAGGGTTGGTTGTCACTTACCTTCCAATTAGTGGGTTGGAATCAAGAACATTGACACCAACTGATTCTAAAGTTACTCTATTCCCATTCTTATAAGGTACTACAAAAGCTCCTTTATAGCCTTTAATAACCATCTGTAATTTATACCTTGCTGCACTTTCAAAGCTGTCAAAAGAACCTGTCATGAATCGGAGCAAACCACCTTCTTCCACTACAATAAGGTCTTTAATCCCAGTAAATAGATTATCTGAGGGTTTATTTTTAAAAGCACCGAGTTGCACTCTGAAAACGACTATATCTTTACTAATAGTGGATGCCATTGTGTTGCTCATTGGAATAATATCTCTATTGGTGTTAACATAAGTCCCTTCTTCATTTTTTTCTAAAATTGCCACCTTATCAAAACCTAAGTCCTTCATTTCAGAGGCTCTTGCATTGGCTTGAGAAACAGTAGCATAATTTCCAACGGTGTAAATGGTATTATTACCTTGCTCTAATTTCTCCATGTCAGCAAGAGAGAGTAGCCTCCCTATATCTTTTGGAGCTTCTCCGCTTCGATGTTCCTCAATTTGTATTCGATATTTAGATGCGTTCTTTTTTCTTTCTCCAAAGCTTCTGTTGATTACTTCGGCATATTTTAACGTTGAGTCATTAAACCTTAAGTATGACTCGTATAACATATCATCAGTTACTTCAATACCCATTCCATTGGTAAGGTGTGGATTTATTGAAAAAGGCTCGGCATCTAGATAGTCTGGAATCCCATCGCCATCTGAGTCAATTGGGCAACCTACTGAGTCTACTACCATGTTTGGCGGAGAATTTGGACATTGGTCAATAAGGTCTATCACGCCATCTCCATCATAATCTTCTGTATTTCCTATCGCTAAGTAATCAATTGGACTACGGTCAATTCCTTTCTTATAATCATCATATGGGTCTGCAGGTGCTACCTTTTGGAAGTTGTAACTTAAGTATGCACTATTAACTAAATAATGATCATTGTTGGCATTGCCTTTCTTTTGTCCAATAAATTCAGATGAACTGTGGGGGGTGACTCCATCAATATAGTCTGTGAAAGATAGGTGCATCATGCTTTCTAGGCGGAAATTGAATTGATCGTTTAACTTGATTGCCACACCAACTCCTACAGGAATTACAAAAGCTCTTTTTTCATAAGTCACACTAGGGTTGTAACCTATTTCTCGAATATCAGTTTCGTAGTTGTAATCTCTTTGAATTAGAACTGCATTTTTTGCATTGGGAGAGTTTTCGCTTAAGTTTCTTATGGTTCCGTCTGACCAGTAATTGTATCGTTCTCCATCTCTGTTTGCTATATCTGTTTTTGGATTAAATTTAATTGCCTCTAAACCTGCAGAAACAATAGGAGTTATTTTTCGATTTTTAGGTAAGAAATGATCAAAATTATATTCGAGGTAAACAGCACCTGATCGCAAAGTTGTTTCGAAGTTTACATTGCGCTGAATTGAGCGCTCTTCTCCGCGAATTTTTGCACTCATGAAGGTAAATCTAATTGCTAAATAATCATTGAGCTTTTGCTTTAGAAAAACACTTATGGCTGCATTTCCTGTCATTGGGCTCCCGTATTTTCTATCGTGTAAATCACCGTAAAGCTTAATAGAGCCTATACCAAAACCTACTGTAGGTGTAGAGTTTAAGCTTGAGTCGCTTTGTGCTTGCACTTTAGCATGTAAGCCAAGAGTTAGAAATAAGATAAGTGCAGACAAGCAAGGTTTCATAAAATTACTTAATATACCATAAAGGTAGTGGTTATTTTTATTATGAGCTATTTGCTCCACCTTTCATTTGAAATTAATAATGCTTCTTGAGTTGATATACGCTTTTGACCTTTAAAAGCGACAATGAAAGCATCGTTTACTATATTTCCATTCCACAGCTCATTTCGTCTGATTTTGGCTGAATTATATGAATTGAAAGATCCAATAGTATACATAAACCAGTCTTTGTGTTGGTACATAAAGACCTCTTCATCAATCTTGCGCTTTGCTTTAAACTCCTCTATATTTAGCTTGACTTTTGAAGAAGCAATTTGAACCCTATAGGTTAAGTTGTTTCCTTTTGTTGTTGTTGTTGTTGTTGTTGTTGTTGTTGTTGGCTTTTTTGCTACTGTTTTAGTTTCTGTAACTTTTTCGATTTTGGTTGGTTCTACTTCTTCCACTTCCTCAACTATTGGCTCTTCAGTAATAAAAGCATCTTCCTCTTCTGTAATGTAGTAATTTTTGAATTGACTTCCTTTCATCGGCTTTTGTTTAGACACATCGCCGTCTAAGTATGAAACAACACCATGAAGCGTTACTTCGCTAAGCTCATCGGTCTCGCTTGTTATTTGATAGGAAACTGTATAACTAGATTTTTTAGGCAAAGTCATCCATAGGATTTTAACAATTCCTCTTTTTAGACTAAAAAATCCTTCTTCATTATTGATTTCACTTGCTGTAAAACCATTTGGAAGGTATTCTTCCACTTTACCAAAACTAGTTAGACCTTCTTTTTTGCTAATCTTTAAGTCTACTTGATAAACAGCCTCTCCTAAGTGTGTTATGGTACGGTTTATCGTAATATCATCTGAAGAGGTTACTTCCTCTGAAACTTCAATTTTACCACTGTTGGTAGAAGGAGTTTTTATTGAACCTTTGGCTGATGCTGTATTTTTACTTGTTCCAATCACGATGCTTTTCACCTCTGTATCAAAAGTTTTGCGATCGTTATCTTCAAGGTAAGAAAATTTGCCAGCCAATTCAAAATTGCCAGTTGTATTTTTGCTTGTTGTAACCTTATAGCTAATGGTAAATCGCTCTTCAGCTGGAATTTCTATCCAAATCAACTTTACTTCTCCATCTACAAAAGAGAATGTAGCTTGATTAGTTTCCAAAGGCACTGCACTAAAACCTTTTGGAAGGGCTTGTTGCCATTTTGCAAAACCTTCATGGTCTCCTTTTTCAATATTTATTTCAATGGTAAAACTTTCTCCTGCAGCTGCACTGCTGGGGAATGCTTGTGTAACATTAACTGCGCCTCCAAGAAATAGTTTATAACTTAGAAGTATCATTAAATTGACAAGTCCGATTTTTAGCATAAGGTTGTTTTTTATGAAAAGTACTTAACTTTTTATTGCAGTTTTATGAAAGTAAATTATCTAAAAATTGTGTGTAATGACTTTTAAAGTGACTTTCATTATACCTTAACAAAACACTTTTGCCAAAACTATTGATAAGTAGTGTGTTGTTAATGTTTTGTGCGACTAAGTTATTAACTTTATTTTGTTAAATCTAGAAATTGATATTTTAAATTTGATAATTATTTTAAGTGTCGTTTAGCATAAGATAGTCTTGGTTGTCTTTGAGATTGCTTTAGGGCACTATTTTTTTTCCAAAATAATGGACAATCCCATAGAGAGTTGCAATGCTAACAATAAAACTAAGCCAAGTGGGGATGCCAAAAGCAGATGGAATTGTACCAACTGTAACAGCTACAATTCCAACTGTTAAAGCATAAGGCATTTGAGTGCGAATATGGTCTATGTGGTTGCAAGAAGTTGATAGTGAGCTCAAAATAGTAGTGTCTGATATTGGAGAGCAATGATCTCCTAACACTGCACCTGCCAATACGCAAGAAACTGTATTGTGGAAAATTGAAAGTGTTAAATCATAATCAAAAGCTGCTGCTTGTGCAATTTCCCAGCTAGCAGGAAGAATTAATGGGTATAATATTGCCATCGTTCCCCAAGAAGAACCCGTAGAAAAAGCAATTAAAGCGGCTAATAGAAATGTTATGGCAGGAATAAGATAGGGACTGATATTCTCTGACAACATAGTGGTAATAAAACTTGCAGTGTTTAAATCCTCTATTACCAGGGCCAAGGCCCAAGCTAAGCTTAGGATTATAATGGCAGAAAACATTGTTTTAAAGCCACTTACAGTTGCATCTATTGCTGATAATAAAGATAACAACTTGCCAGAGAGACTAAGTGCAATTGCTGTACACAAAGCAGCAAATGATGACCAAAGTAATGCGCGGTAAGAGTCTGCAGCTCCAATTGTTTCAGATACCTTATGCCAAAAACTGAGTTCTTGGTTTGCCCAAACCATTTCATTGTATCCACTGTATAATAAGCCTGCAATTGTTCCAAAAATTACAACTGCCACGGGAATAATAGCGTTGTATGCACGTGGGACAACCCCCTCTTGTGGTTTTAGCTCTTCTAAAATAGATACACTGCCTTTAGAATGCGGATCTATTTTGTCGGTAAAGTCTTGCTTTCTAGCTTCGCTTTCAGCTTTGTGCATCGGCCCGAAGTCTTTGCCTTTTAAAATAAGGATAAGTATAAAAATCAAAGCGAGAATTGGATAAAATGAATATGCCAATGAATTTATAAAGGTGGCATAAACTCCTTCATTCAATCCGTCTATTTTTTCAATACCACTGGAGATATAGCCGAGTTCTGCTCCAATCCAAGTGGTTACAAAAGCAATAGAAGCCATTGGTGCGGCAGTTGAATCAACAATGTAGGCTAGCTTTTCTCTAGAGACTTTTAAGCGATCAGTGATTGGCCGCATGGTATTTCCAACAATCAAAGTATTGGCGTAATCGTCGAAAAAAATAACAATTCCTAAAAACCATGTAGCCAATTGTCCTGATTTTGCACTTACAGCATACTTTGATATTCGATTAACAACCCCCTGCATGCCGCCATTCTTGCTAATTACGTTTACCATTCCTCCTATGAGTAAGGAAAAAATAATTATTGACAAATGCCCTTCATCATATACAGCGCCTAGTATGTAGGTGTCAATACTCACCATGAGCCCTTTTAGTATTCCACTTAAAAACCCTTCAGCGTAACCGTAAATAATTAATGCGCCACTAAATATTCCCAACAATAAGGAAACTATAACTTCTTTAAATACCAAAGCCAATAGAATGGCTATCAATGGAGGGATAACAGAAAACCAAAGTGGTATTGGATTGATTTTTATATTTGTTGCTGTATTGCCAATTTCAATGTTTAGTATTCCTTTCTCTTGAAATTTATAGTTGATAACAGCTTGTGTTTCTGTTCTTTCAAATGAGATGGTTTTGTTGTTGAAGCTCGCTGTAACTTTTTCATCTTTAGTAATATTGTTAATTTCAATAGTAGCAGTTTCGCCTTTCATATAAATAGCAGGAGCATCAATTTCAGCAGATTTTACCGTTAAGGCGAAAATCAATTGAAAAATAAAAAAAAGTCCAAAGAGTTGAAAAGAATACAAGATTGTCTGTTTATAAAAAAGGTAAATATATTAAAAACGAAGGGAGCTTAGCCAATAGGTTTGCTTTTTGAATGTATTTTTGGCGAATGGTCAATGGGAATGTAAATGTTGCAATTGTGGGTGGTGGTGCCGCTGGGTTTTTCGCTGCTATTAATTTGGCGGAAAAGCTTCCTGCTGCATCAATCTGGATTTTTGAAAAAAGCAATCAATTGCTTACTAAAGTTAAAATTAGCGGCGGGGGAAGGTGTAATGTAACTCATGCTTGCTTTGATCCGCAAGAGCTTGTGGGCTTTTATCCACGAGGAGGAAAAGAACTTTTAGGTGCTTTTCATCGCTTTGCTCCTGGAGATATTATCGATTGGTTTGATCAAAGAGGGATAAGCTTAAAAATAGAAGAGGATGGGAGAATGTTTCCAATTTCCGATAAATCAGAAACCATTATCAATTGTTTTTTGGATGAAGCTAACAAAAGAAAAATAAAAGTTGAAAAAAGAGCTGAGTTGTTAAAAATATCACCAAAAGGAAAAAAATGGGAGTTAGAAATTAATGGACAACAGCCTGCTTTATTTGATGCACTTTTGATTGCCACTGGTGGGAGTGCAAAACCAAAGGCTTACGATTTTCTTGCAACAACAGGACATAAGATTATTCCAATTGTTCCTTCATTGTTTACTTTTAATTTACCAAAGCATCCATCAAATGAGTTGATGGGATTGAGCTATGAGGTAGTTGTGAGGTTAAAAGAAGGAGATTATGAAGAAAGTGGTCCTTTGTTGTTTACCCATTGGGGTATGAGTGGACCGGCAATATTAAAGTTGTCATCCAAAGCGGCGAAACTGCTTTGTAAAATGGATTATCAATTTGAATTTGAGGTTGAATGGATTAACGATCCTGCTGCTTTTATCAATAAATGTAGGAAAGATTCAGCTGCCCAAAACATTGACAAAACACAGCCATATTTAATGCCACAAAGACTATGGCTTTATTTATTAAAGCGTGCAAAAGTAGATGGAAGTTTAAATTGGGCTGATTTGAAGAAAGAAGCTATGGAGAGTTTGGGTAAAACCCTAGGAAACGACTTGTACTTTGCGAACGGGAAAACAACATTTAAATCGGAGTTTGTTAGTTGCGGTGGAATTTATTTAAAAGAGATTGACTTCAGAAACATGGAAAGTAAACTACATTCGAATTTATATTTTGCCGGTGAAGTGCTAGATATTGATGCGCTTACAGGAGGTTTTAACTTTCAAGCAGCTTGGACTACGGCTTATATTGCTGCAGAGTCAATTGCAAAGAAGTTTGCATGAAGAGCCTGCCAAATTCATACGTCACTGCGAGGGACGAAGCAGTCTGTATGAATAGACAGATTGCTTTCTTGTATCTTATCGCAATGACTTCTTGAACGTGGCTTTGTTCCTCTCAATATCCTATACTAACTGAAGCCGCTCTACTTTTCGAACTTCCCCAAATGAAATTCCATCTAATTTTTCCCCACCAATCCTATATCTAATCAAACGTTGTGTTGGGTGACCAATCGCAGCTGTCATTTTTCTCACTTGTCGAAATTTGCCTTCTCTAATGGTAATACTGAGCCAACTCATTGGTCCGTGTTTTTCATCGCGAACTTTTCTTAGCTCTAGTGGCAAGTGTTCTGGAAACTCGATTCTTTCTACAACAGAAGTTAAGGTGGTATGTGGCTTCCCCTCAATCATTATTCTTATTCCACTCCTGAGTTTTTCTAAACTTTCCTCAGATGGAAATCCATGAACTTGAACATAATACTCTTTTTCTACCTTTTTGCTTCTTATCTCTTCACTTAATTTCCCATCAGTAGTTAAAAACAAAAGACCTTCAGATTTTATATCCAACCTTCCTACTGCCATGGTTCCGTCTACAAAATCATATAAATCGCTAAGCAGCTTTTTTTTTCTTCGCTTGTTGTTTATAAACTGACTTAAATAGCCATAAGGTTTGTGTAAAATATAGTGATGATGTTCCAAAAAGCAATTGTTGTATAGAATGAAAAATGTCAGCTAAGTAATTTGTTAATTTGTTCTGCAAGTTTACGGTCTTTGTCTGTAACCTTATTTCCTGCATCATGGCTTGTTAAACTAATGTTCACTTTGTTGTAGGTATTTTCCCAAGTCGGATGGTGGTTCATTTTTTCTGCAAGTATTGCCACCTTACTCATAAAACCCCAAGCTGCAACAAAATCATTAAACTCAAACTCAGCTTTAAGCTGATGGTTTTCTTCTTTCCAATTTTCCATTGTTTCTTTTCATTAAAGTTAAGACTTTAATTGTTTTTAGTAGGAAAATAGCATTGTCATTTTGTCATGCTTTTCGCCTTGGCACATCCTTTGAAAATATAGAAACAGACTATTAATTGAAATTTAAAATATAGAAACATGGCAAAAGGACAGATTAACGTTCAGACGGAGAATATTTTTCCAATTATCAAACAATTTTTATACTCAGATCAAGAGATATTTTTAAGAGAACTGGTTTCAAATGCGGTGGATGCTACCCAAAAGTTGAGAACCATGGGTAACCTCGGTGAGCTAAGTCAAGATATTGGCAATACTAACATTGAGGTGAAGTTAGATAAAAAGAAAAAGACCTTAACCATTCTCGATAGGGGAATTGGAATGACAGAGGAGGAGGTCGATAAATATATCAATCAAATTGCCTTTTCATCTGCTGAAGAATTTGTTGAAAAATACAAAGACAAAGCGAGTATTATCGGTCATTTCGGATTGGGTTTTTACTCTTCCTTTATGGTGTCAGATAAAGTTGAAATTTTTACCAAGTCTCATAAAAAAGACTCCAAAGCAGTTCGTTGGGAGTGTGATGGCAGCCCTAATTATATTATAGAAGAGGATGAAACTCAAAAAGAAAGAGGAACAGCAATTGTGTTACACATCGCTGATGATGCTACTGAGTTTCTTGAAGAACATCGCATACAGGGCTTGTTAGACAAGTACTGTAAGTTTATGCCAGTTGAAATTAAATTTGGTACAAGAGAAGAAAGTATTCAAGAAAAAACTGGCAAGAAAGATAAAGGTGGAAAGGAAGAGACAAAAGAGAAGAAAATTAAGGTAGATAATATCATCAACAATACTTCACCTGCTTGGGTTAAGGTGCCATCAGATTTAAAGGAAGAAGATTATCAAAACTTTTATAGGGAGTTGTACCCAATGAACTTTCAAGATCCACTTTTCCATATTCACTTGAATGTAGATTACCCTTTTAATTTAACAGGAATTTTGTACTTCCCGAAGTTGAGAAACAATTTAGAAGTTCAAAAAGATAAAATACAGTTGTACAGCAATCAGGTATTTGTAACAGATTCGGTTGAAGGTATCGTACCTGATTTTTTAACACTAATGCATGGAGTAATTGATTCTCCTGACATTCCATTAAATGTTTCTCGTTCTTATTTACAAAGTGATAGCAACGTAAAAAAGATTTCGAATTACATCAGCAGAAAAGTTGCAGATAAGTTGAAAGAGTTGTTTAATGAAGATCGCAAAGGCTTTGAAGAAAAGTGGGATGGGATTAAGATTTTTATTGAATATGGAATGTTGTCTGATGAGAAGTTTGGAGACAGAACCAAAAAGTTTAGTTTGTATAAAAATACAGAAGGAGAATACTTTACTTTTGAAGAGTACTTAGAGAAAATTAAAGACCTTCAGACAGATAAAGATGGAAATAGGGTAGTGCTTTACACAACAAACCCTGAAGAGCAATACAGTTACATTTCCTCTGCTAAGGAAAAAGGTTACGATGTACTGGTGATGGACACTCCTTTAACAGCGCATTTGGTCGGCAAACTTGAGCAACAAGAAGAGAAGTTGAGCTTTACAAGAGTTGATGGAGATACCATTGATCAATTGATTAAAAAAGATGATGAGCAGCCATCTAAACTTTCTGAAAAAGAAAAAGAAAAGTTAAAGCCAGTAATTGAAGGTGTTGTTCCACAAGGTAATTTTACAGTTAACTTTGTAAGCATGAGTGAAAAGGACCAGCCGATGACCATTACACAATCTGAATTTATGCGAAGAATGAAAGATATGAGTGCGGTTGGCGGCGGCGGAATGATGGGAATGGAAAACATGCCCGACGCTTATGATTTGAAAGTAAATGCAAATCACCCTTTAATTAGTAGAATATTGAATGAGAAAGATGCTGACAAGCAAAAAGAAATGGCAAAACAGGCTGCAGACTTGGCTATGCTTTCTCAAAACTTATTAAAAGGAAAGGAATTAAGCGAATTTATTCGACGTTCAGTAGAATTAATCTAAATTTACAGGGCGAGAATATCTCGCCCTTTTAAACTCCAAATCAATGAAAAAACTTAGAAACATAGCTATACTCTTATTTGCAGCTACTACTTTATCTTCTTGTGGCTATAATAATATGGTAGCAAAAAGTGAAACAGTAGAAAGTCAGTGGGCACAAGTGGAAAATGTATACCAGCGACGTGCTGATCTTATTCCAAATTTGGTAAATACTGTAAAAGGTTATGCTGATTTTGAAAAGAGCACACTGACAGAAGTTATAGAAGCACGTGCAAAAGCCACTTCTATTAATGTAAATATGGATGAGTTAAATCCACAGAATATTGAGAAATTTCAGAAAGCACAATCTGAATTAAGTGGTGCATTGTCTAGATTAATGATGACTGTTGAGCGTTATCCAGATCTAAAAGCAAATCAGAACTTTCTCGAACTTCAGGCTCAGCTAGAAGGGACAGAAAATAGGATTGCCGTAGAGCGTAAAAAATTTAATGACGCAACTAGAGATTACAATGCATACATCAAACAATTTCCAAGAGTAATTTACGCCTCTTGGTTTGACTTTGAAAAGAAAGGATATTTTGAAGCAGAAACAGGAGCTGACAAAGTACCTGAAGTAGAATTTTAAATTATGGCAAAAGAAGCATTTACGGACGAACAAAGAGCAGAAATTAGGCAGGCAATTCAAACTGCTGAGCTAAATACTTCTGGAGAGATAAAAGTGCATATTGAAAACAATTGCAAAGGCGATTCCTTAGATAGGGCTGCCTTTGTTTTTGAACAATTGAAAATGCACAAAACAGAACTTCGAAATGGGGTGCTCTTTTACCTTGCCTTAAAAGATCGGCAGTTCGCAATATTAGGCGATTCTGGAATCAATGAAAAAGTGCCAAAAGGTTTTTGGGATGATATAAGCGAGATGATGATGGAGCACTTTAAAAAAGGAGAGTTTACAAAAGGTATGGCAAAGGGAGTTCAAGAAGCGGGACTTCAGTTAAAAGCTCACTTCCCTTATCAACAAGATGATATAAATGAGTTGTCTGATGATATTTCATTTGGAAAATAAGAAGTAGTTATGAAAAAGAATTTGTTTTACCTAATTGCTTTCTTGTGGATTCCTCTAATAAGCTTTTCACAACAAGAAACTGATTGTTTTCCAAAACCACAAAGTCCACCCAAGTTAGTCAATGATTTTGCTGCTGTTTTGAGTCCACAAACAGTAAGCACATTAGAACACCACTTGGTTAATTTAAACGATACCACTTCAACACAAATCGTAATTGTTACTTTAAAGGATTTGTGCGGATACGATCCGGCTACTTTTGCTTTTGCTTTAGGAGAGGAGTGGGGTGTTGGAAGTAAGGAATTTAACAATGGAGTGGTTGTTTTATTAAAACCAAAACAGGGCAATCAAAAAGGAGAAGTATTTATAGCTACAGGTTATGGCTTAGAAGGAGTTTTGCCCGATGCTACTAGTAAACGTATTGTTGAAGTTGAAATGATACCTCATTTTAAAAACGACGATTACGACAGCGGAATTATTGCTGCGGTACAAGTGATTATGGATATTACAGCTGGGGAATATTCTGCCGAAAATTACAATAAAAAGAAAGCTGAAAGCTTTCCACTTTTTCCACTTTTTTTCATACTCTTTTTTGTGTTCATTATGTTTGCTGGAACCTTTAGTAGAGCAAAAAAGTATGCCCACACCAACGATGTGAGTTTTTGGGTTGCTTTAATGCTAATGGGCTCTATGAGCAGTCGTCATGGTGGTCATTACAATAACTTTACTTCTGGCCGAGGTGGCTTTGGCGGTGGAAGTGGTGGCGGAGGCTTTGGCGGCTTTGGTGGGGGTAGCTTTGGCGGAGGTGGCGCTGGTGGTAGCTGGTGATTAAATTGTATGTTTTTTATAGGTTTAGTATTGGTTTTTTCTTAAGAATACCTTAATATTAAGAGTATATTAACATATCGTTATGAATCCATAAAACAGTATAAATAGGAGAAAATAATAACAGCAAACCATTACTTTTGCATTGAAAAGTAATCTCTAAAAACGACATTCAATGTTAGATAATAAAAAATGGTGGCTATTGATTTTTGTAATTTGCAGCATAAGCATTGTGGCAAAAGCTCAAACCCCATCATACAAATGGAAAGCTGGTTTAAAAGGTACTCATAACATAAATGATAAATCTTCTGTTGAATTTAATTTATCGGCAAGAGAAACCTTCAATAAATATGGGTCAGATGAGGTAGATCGCTACACCGAAAGAGTGGAGATGAAAGCAGGATACTATTATAAGTTCAAAGGTAAATTGAAGGTAGGCTTGGCTTATATGTATCGCAGTAATAATCCATTTGAAGACTACAGAAGTAGTGAGAATAGGCTAACGCAGCAGTTCTCTTATAAATCAAACTTTCTTTTGCCTATTGGACATCGTCTAAGAGTAGAGGAGCGAATTTATGAAAAAGACATGGCTTTTCGCTTGCGCTATCAATTAAAATACAAAGGGTCTTTTAGTGGAAAAGAGGTTGAGGTAAACTCGTTCTATTATACAATTTCTGATGAATTGTTGTTTAGTTACAGAGAAGAGTGGAGTGGTGAAAATAGAATTGGCTTGGGGCTCGGTTATTTATTTAAAAATAAAAGCGCTATAGACTTTGGTGTTAGTAGTAGGTACAGTGATATTCTTAGTGAGAAAAAGAAAACTTCATTAATACTGGAAACGATATATTCTTTTAAGTTTTAAAATGTTTTTTTAAACAGAAGTATTATTTAAAGTATACGGAATAAAAAAGCGGCTTGACATAATCAAGCCGCTTTTTTATTGATTTTATATCAGTTCTTTACAAATAAGTTTGCAAATTTGTTTGCGCTGAAACTCTGCGTAATCTTCTTAAACCTCTTTCTTTAATTTGTCTGATACGCTCTCTTGTTAAACCAAAGGTATTTCCAATTTCTTCCAAAGTCATTTCACTTGTTCCTCCCAAGCCATAGAACAAACGAATTACTTCAGCTTCCATGCCTTTTAGATAAGCCAAGGTGCGCTCCAAGTCTTGTGACAAGGATTCCTGTAGTAATGAGCTAGAAGGGTCAGGTGTGTCGCTATTCTCCAATACACTAACCAAGCTGTTGTTGTCGTCATCGTTGCTCATAGGGGCATCAATTGAAACTTGCTTTTTTGACATTTTTAGCGACATTTCAACTTTATTTACATCCATCTCAGTTAAGTCGCTTAACTCACTTGCAGTAGGTGCACGTTCATTTTTTTGTTCAAATTCATTTGAAGCTCTGCTAATTTTTTGAATTTCACCCAAACGGTTGTGTGGTAGTCGAATTGTACGAGAGTTGTCTGCTGCTGCTTTCAAAATACTCTGGCGAATCCACCAAACGGCATAAGAAATAAACTTAAATCCTTTGGTATGGTCGTACCTTTTGGCTGCTTCAATTAGCCCTAAGTTTCCTTCATTAATTAAGTCTTCTAGAGTTAAGCCTGTATTCTGATATTGTTTGGCAACAGAAATAACAAAACGAAGGTTGGCGCGAACCAATTTGTTCAAAGCATACTCATCTCCGTTTTGGATCTTAATTGCCAACTCAACTTCTTCTTCAGCGGTAATCATTTCTTCTCTTGAAACATCCTGTAGATATTTTTCTAAGGATTTACTCTCTCTCTTTGTGATTTGCTGACTAATCTTAAGTTGTCTCATTTTTTCTTTTGGTGTTTATTTAGTTTTATATGACGAAATTTATAGCAAAAAGTGTGCTAAAAATTCACCGAAAATACTTCTTGATAACTTGCATTGTACGATGTTATACAAGATTAATGGATTTTAAAAACTCATTATAAAGTATAATATTGCAGCCAAATTCTTAAAAGTTGTTTTTATGAGTAGTGGATAATACTATCTGTAGTTTCTTGAATTGCCAAAAGGCTTTGATTCAAGCTTCAATAAGACTCAAAAAATACAATTAAAAACAAGATGTAAGTTATCAATCTTGCAAAATTAGTCAAATATTTGGTTTAATAAAATTAGTCTCTTGTAAAGCTCTTTTTTATTAAGTTAATAGCTGAATATTTTACAATCATAAGTACAACATTATACAGGCAATAATGTTTGCTTGAGAATTTGGGAAAAGAAATAATATATTTTGAGGGATTGAGAAATGCAGGAATGGTTAATTTTCATTTTTCTAAAATGTTATAAAAAAAGCTAATGATTAGAGGTTGGACAAAGTGGATTGGAGCATTAATAGGGTTTGCAATATTTGGGTTTGTTGGAGGGTTTATAGGGTTTGTAGTAGGTAGTTTAATTGATAACCGTAACAATGCAGTTTGGGATGAACAGTATGTTAATGATGCATACTCCAGGCAGAATGTGTATCAAAAAAGCAGCACAGGTGATTTTGCTGCAAGCCTTTTAGTGCTTACTGCCGCGGTGATGAAAGCTGATGGGAGGGTCTTAAAATCTGAGTTGGCTTACGTAAAAGAATTCTATAGCCATCAGTTTGGTGTACAAAAAACTAAACAGCATATGAATGTGTTGCGAGATTTACTCAAACAAGATATTGATGTGCGACAAATAAGCCATCAAATTCGATATCAAATGCAGTATCATAGTAGATTACAATTGTTACACTATCTTTTTGGTATTGCAAATGCAGATCAAAATGTAAGTGTGCATGAGGTGAATACGATTGCTAGAATAGCGGGTTTTTTGGGAATTAACAATTCTGACTTTGAGTCTATAAAAGCAATGTTTATTAAAAAGACAGGCTCTGATTTTAAGATTTTAGGAATAACACCTGATGCTTCTGTTGATGAAATAAAAAGAGCGTATAGAAAGATGGCCATGAAGTATCATCCAGATAAAGTGGCAAGCCACGGAGCTGATGTGAAGAAACAAGCCGAAGCTAAGTTTCAAGAATTGCAGTCGGCTTATGACAATATAAAAAGAGAAAGAGGATTTTCTTAAAGTCATTTTTCTTCAGCTGAGTTTACAATTCAATCAAATGTTTGTAATATAAAAAGCCGCTATGCAATTGTTATGCATAACGGCTTTTTTATTGACTGATAGTTTGTTAATTGATTTTTTGAACTTTCTCAACAACTTGGCTTTCTCCTTTTTCGGATTGAATGCTCAAGATGTAGAGCCCTTCTGGCAAGTGTTCCATATTAAAACGATCTTTAAAAGGTTGATTCGCCTCAATTCTTATTCTTTTAGAATGAATTAACTTTCCATCTATTGAGGTTAGCTTTAAAACACCTTCAATGTTTTCCTCTGCAATTAAGTTGATATTCAACTGGTTTTGCGTTGGGTTGGGGTAGAGCTTATAGTCCACCGCAATCTTATTTTCACTCAATGAGGTTGTAGTAAGACCATCTTGTTGGAAGCCTTGGGTTAAAATCACTGTTCCACTACTAAAAGTAGCCGTAACGGTTTCGCCAACTGTAGAAGATACTGCTACCCCCGAAGCTGACTGCACACTGCCACCAGAGGCGATTACTTGCCGTTCTATTGTTTGCGCAGCAATGCCAGTACCATAAAGTAGCGCACCCAAGCAAACTACAATTTTTATCATGCGTTTCATATCAAAGTTTTTTTAAGTTTATATTACTTGGTTCTGCCGTAAACTACTACCATAAAATCAGTTGTTTCAGTAGTAGAATTTGTACCTTTTCTAAAATATACTTTAAAACTATTACTATTTGATGGCATTATATTTGTACCTCCTATTTCTCCTGATCCAGATTGTGTAATTGGAGTAACAATTACAGCAGGTTTGCCAATCCAACTATTCTCTAAAGTAATAGTATAATCATTCGTTGTACTATTATAGCTTACACTTTTTATCCCAAATTGTGAAATAGCTGTTCCAGAATTGCTTGAACTAATATATCCCCACGCCATTGGCATGCTTTCGCCGTATAGCGTAGATTTATCAGGAGTACCGGCTTCGCCCAAAGTATCAACCTCAACATTTTTAAATTCTGCGCTACCGTCTGCTTTAATATCTGCTACTTGTTTTTTAACAGGAAAGGGTCCTGTATGTTGACCATTAAAAAATTCGATAAATTTAGCATCATCATCAGAGCCATTTGGCATATACAACTCTAAAAGCCTATGAGTTGATGTTAGTTTTTCTCTTGCGTTAATCCCAACTCTTGTTGAATAATTACTTGTATCAAAGTACCTCATGCCAATTGTGCCATATTTTATCCATGGAACATTTAAGGCATAAGGTACAGCTTG
>Ga0209075_1002120_pt1 | contig 17781 bp, 16 predicted proteins | sample Stecom2011_FD_187523 | JGI IMG/M metagenome (GOLD analysis project Ga0209075, IMG submission 187523) | Agricultural soil microbial communities from Utah to study Nitrogen management - Steer compost 2011 (SPAdes) (version 2) | ecosystem: Environmental > Terrestrial > Soil > Agricultural land...
TTGATGCCTTTTAATTGTGCTGCTTGAAATGCTTCGAAACTTTGCCCTTCTGGAACTCGGAAGTCTTTTCCTCCTTGGATAATAAGAATCGGTGTATCCCAATTGTTGACCAATTTGTGTGGACTAAATTCGGTGTAGGACTTTTCATTTTCTTTATCCCAATATGGACCACCAATGTCGTGATTGGCAAAGAATAACTCTTCTGTTGTTCCGTACCAAGAAGTCATGTTGAAGAGTCCAGCATGTGCAATCAAAGACTTGAATCGGCCTTCGTGAACCCCTGCTAGGTAAAATACAGAGTATCCACCATAAGATGCACCTACGGCACCAATTCTTTCTTTGTCAACGTAGTCTTCCTTACTCACGTCATCAATCGCTGCTAAATAATCACGAATGGATTGACCTCCCCAGTCCTTGGAAATGGCATCATTCCATTTTTGACCAAAACCAGGCAAACCTCTGCGGTTTGGAGCAACAACAACATAACCGTCAGAAGCCATTAATCTGAAATTCCAACGGAAAGAGAAAAACTGACTTACTGCACTTTGAGGTCCTCCTTGACAATAAAGCAAAGTGGGGTACTCTTTATTTTTATCAAAGTTAGGTGGTAAAATAACCCATGTCAACATTTTCTTGTTGTCTGATGTCGTAACCCATCTTTTTTCAATGGTTGGCGCATCAAATTGTTTTAATACCTCATCATTTGCGTGTGTCAATTGTTTTGCTTTTCCTGTTTTGATGTCAACTTCAAACATTTCGTTAGGATGTAACATTGATTGACGCATGGCAATGAGTTTCTTACCTGCTAAGGCTAAACTTCCATAATTGTGGTCACCAGTTGTTATTTGACGGTGTTTTTTTGTTTTAACATCTAATTCAAATAGTTGGTAGGTTGCTTCCGTAACAGCGAGAAAGTAAATTTTATCTCCTTTTTCATTCCAGACAAAACTACTCACGGTTAAATCGATACTTTCAGTTAAGTTTCTGTCCATTTGTGTTTTGATGTCTCGAATAATGATGTCGTTTTTATCGGCTTCGAAGCCATCTGTGGCCATGCTCAACCATGCTAATTGATGCGACTTTTCGTGAAACACTGGGTGGGTGTCATAACCTTGATATGCTTCTGTCCAATTGCTGGTTTCCTTTGTCCCAATGTTGTAAACATACAACTCAGAATCTGTACTTACCGCATATTCTTTTCCAGTTTTCTTTTTGGATGCATAAATGACCAATTCTTCATTGTAGAACGCAACGTTTTCTAATCCACTAAATGGTTTCATTACTCCATCATACTGAGTTCCTTCTAATAAATTAACTCCATTAGGGTTGGCTTTTCCGTTTTCTATAGTATATAAAAACAGTTGGTCACTGAACTCATCTTGCCATTTGTCCCAGTGTTTATACATGAGGTCATCATAAATTTGGACATTGGCCTTTGGATATTTAGGATAACGATCAGCAGTTGTTTCCCTGGTCTTCACACGTTCTAGCGTTATTATATATTTCCCTTCAGGACTGATTTTAAAATCTAATAATTGATCAGAAGGTCTTTTCAATATTGTTTTGATTTCAGGCTGCTTAATAGAAGAAGTCACAATTTGTGTCTCCTCATTTGCTGTGATTACCCCAGCAACTCCATCTTTAATCCATCGGATCGCTCCAATTTTAGCGAGTTCACCTGTAATCAATTCACTGTTTCCTTTTTTTAAATCATAAATGTAATGGTCACTTTTACCATTGTTCTTGTCCATGTCATAAACAGAAGAACTGTAGAGAACAGAAGAATGGTCTGGAGAAACACTCCCCCCATTAATACGTTTTAATTCCCATAGTTTTTCTGGAGTAAAAGTTTGATTTTGTCCATAAACGAATGGCGCTACTAAAAGTAGGAATCCACTTGCAAGTTTCTGTAAATTCATTGGTTTGTATTTTATGAAAAAGTGAAATTATAAAAAATATGGGATGAAAAGATGTTTTTTACACGATTTAAGGCCAATTGTATCAAAATCTATAAGAAACTGTACAAAATCAGCTGAAATAAGGGTTGAAAACACTGAAAAGTCAAGGTTTGGAGCTGAGAATATTTACATCTAGGCTTTACTTTGTGTTGCTTTTACAGAAATTTTGAAAGCATATGATTAGCTTCCTAGGACTGAGGTTCAAGGCTATTGCAATTCGTCCCTTTGGGACATATCGATAATCCATCCCTAAAAGAGCAGTAGGTGATGAGTGTAATAATTTTCCCAACCTGTTAAGCTGTCATTATTTATAATACCAGACCATAATAAGTCTGTAAATTAAGTAACATCGAGCCAATCCTGAAAAGGATGGGACGTAGTAGTCAAGGAGGTTAGTCCTTGGTATAAAACCGCAATACCTTAAACGTAGTTCTGCAAGGACGACACCATAGAAGTCTTCTCCTATTCTTATTCACCCTATCTTTCAAAGAAAAAACCATTCTAACCCCACTATGTTTATCCCTTGTTAAAGATATTTAGTACATTTGCTATCCTAAAAAGATAAGATTATGTCACACTCAATTAAGCCCGGAGTTGCAACGGGGGATGAAGTTCAAAAGATTTTCAAATACGCAAAGGAAAATAACTTTGCTTTACCAGCGGTGAATGTTGTTAGTTCTAGTACAATTAACGCTTGTTTAGAGACAGCAGCAAAAGTAAATGCCCCTATTATCATTCAGTTTTCGAATGGAGGCGGAGTATTTAATGCCGGAAAAGGACTTTCCAATGAAAATGAACAAGCTGCCATTGCAGGAAGTATTGCAGGAGCAAGACACGTTCATTTGTTGGCTGAGCGCTATGGAGCGACTGTGATTTTACATACAGACCATTGTGCTAGAAATTTATTGCCTTGGATTGATGGTTTATTAGATGCCAGTGAAGAGGAATTCAAAAGAACAGGTAAGCCTTTGTTTAGTTCGCATATGATTGACTTATCCGACGAACCAATTGAGCAAAACATTGAAACATGTAAGAAGTACCTTGAGCGCATGAGCAAAATAGGGATGACTTTAGAAATTGAATTGGGAATTACGGGTGGAGAAGAAGACGGAGTAGACAATACAGATGTTGATGTTTCGAAATTATATACACAACCAGAAGAAGTTGCTTATGCTTATGAAGAGCTTTTAAAAGTGAGTGACAAGTTTACCATTGCCGCAGCATTTGGAAACGTACATGGTGTATACCGTCCGGGGAATGTTGTATTAACACCAAAGATCCTAAAAGATTCACAAGAGTACATCGAAAAGAAATACAATACAGGAGAAAATCCAGTTGACTTTGTTTTCCATGGTGGTTCTGGTTCTTCAGTTGAAGAAATTCGTGAAGCAATTGGATATGGTGTGATTAAAATGAATTTAGATACCGATATGCAATATGCATTCAACACAGGTGTACGCGATTACATGGTGAAATACAATGATTATTTGAATTCACAAATCGGAAATCCCGAAGGAGACGATTTACCAAATAAAAAGTACTACGATCCAAGAAAATGGATTAGAGAAGGTGAGATTTCATTTGTAGAAAGACTTACAAAGTCATTCGAAGATTTGAATAATATTGACACCTTATAATTATTTTGATAAAAAATATCACTATTTTAGTGATGAAAAAATAGAATTTAATGGTTTGGTTTAAGAGAAAGTTAGACGGGATACAGACGTCCACAAAGGATAAAAAAGAAACTCCAGAAGGTTTATGGTATAAATGTCCAAAGTGTCAGACTGTAGTTACAACGGAAGATCACACAGCAAGTTTTTTTGTGTGTGAGCGCTGCAGCTTTCACGAACGAATAGGTTCGGAAGAATACTTCCAACTCTTTTTCGATAATGGAGAATATAAAGAAATCGACAAGAAGTTGAAATCTGGTGACCCATTAGAGTTTGAAGACACAAAAAAGTATGTGGACAGGATTAAGCAAACACAGAAGAAAACTGGGCTAACAGATGCTATACGTACTGCGCATGGTAAAATTGATGGTCAAGACTTTGTTATTGCAGCGATGGATTTTAGCTTTATTGGAGGATCGTTGGGTTCTGTAGTGGGAGAGAAAATTGCCAGAGCAATCGACAAAGCCATTAAGTTAAAAGCACCATTCATGATTATTTCTAAATCGGGTGGAGCACGAATGATGGAAGCAGGTCTTTCTTTAATGCAAATGGCGAAGGTCAGTGCAAAGTTAAATCAGCTTTCTGCTGCAAAATTACCTTATATTTCATTCTTAACAGATCCAACTACAGGAGGGGTGACGGCTTCGTTTGCGATGCTTGGAGACATCAACATTGCAGAACCTGATGCCTTAATCGCATTTGCGGGTCCACGTGTAGTTAAAGAGACAATCGGTCGAGAATTACCTTCAGGTTTCCAACGTTCAGAATTCGTTCTAGAACATGGTTTCCTTGACTATATCGTAGATAGACATCATTTACGCGAAGAAGTATCTAAGTCGATTAGAATGTTCATGAACTAAAATAGACACTCAACAAAAAGCCTTCATTGTATCAATGAAGGCTTTTTTTATTTGTTTCTGTTTTGCTCTTTTGCTCTTTGAGGTCTTTTCCTTGCCGACTTGTTAACGAAGGTCTTCTTCATCTTCTTCGTCTGTACCGTCCTCTATTTCATCTGATATTTCTTGCGTTAGCGATTGATCTTGGTCAAGTTCTTGAGTAGACGCTTCTTTCTCGGAAGGGAATTCCGCATCTTCTGGTCCCATGGCCATTTTTTCTTTTTTCTTGGTGAAAAACAATTCATCCTTTTGTTTATTGAAAATCAATCCAATCATCATAATAATCACAGTGAGGATGATTACCTGTGTTACCAAAGACTCATTCACAAGATCAATTCGGTCTTCAGGTACAATATATAAAAACAACAAGATGGTGATCAAACCACGTGGTGCGATAAACATCAGGGGCATCAACGAAACCCTAGATATTTTTAATTGAACAAAGCGAATTAAAAAGATGGCACCAACAATACCTAAAGCCCAGAAAAAGGTCTGCTGATTTAAGAGCTCCTCAGTGTTGATTAAAAAACCAAATAAGAGAAAGAACATTACCCTTACCAAGAAGGTTCCTTCTCGGAGTATTTCATGGAACTTGGTGACTTCATTTTCTAACTTATTCAAGGTAAAACGTTGGATAAATTTGAGGCGTTTGATCTCTTCTAGATTCCCTAGGAACATTCCAAATAACATAATGAAAATCAATGCTGGGAGGTGATATATCTTTGAAAGTGTATAGATTAAAATCACCAAGATGATAATTGGAATAAACTTTATTTGATGCGTAATTCTTGCCAAAAGGAATGATAAGCCAACCGTTGCAATAAATGAAATAACAGCAATGATGATGATTTGGAAAATAAAAATCCAAAATGAATGGAAATCGATGGAAACATTCCTGAAAACAAAATCGAAGAATAAAACACCAAGAATATCAGAAATACTGCTTTCATAAGTAACAAACTCTTTGTTTTTCTTACCCAGATTTATAGCACTTGGTATAGCAATGGCTGAACTGATTACGGTTAAAGGAATAGCACCGATTAACGCTTTTCGAAAGTCCGGGTCGATGTCTCCTGCACCATAATTAACTTGGTAATAATAGAAGGCACCTGCCAGTACAAATCCGAGTACCATCATGGGAATCAATGCCACAATTACGGACTTCTTTAAGACAGAAAGTTTAGATTTATTGAATTCAAGCTCTAAGGATCCTTCAAGAACAATTACAATTAAACCTATAGTTCCCAAAATAGGAAGTAGCCCGCTAAGGTTGGGTACATTGATATTGAAAACATCAGTAAATTGCTGTAATCCCCACCCTGAAAGAAGCAAAAGAATAACAGATGGAATCTTTGTTTTAGATGTTGTTAAATCGAATATGTATGCTATAATAATGAGCACACAAAATGCAATAATAAACGTGTTTGTCATCGCTTTGTTTTACATGCTTTCCAAAATTGTTCTCCCTTATAGAAGATGAAAAACACTTGGTTTATTCCTTTAAATATAACAAGAATTAAAAAGGAGAAGGGTAAAAACTGTGCTTAATTGGTGCTTTTCTTTTTCACTTCCAATTTTGTTTGACTTCAGTTCTAATAAGAATTTAGTGGTTGCTTTTTTTAGGCTGTTGATTTCGAGTGAAAAAACATTGATTAGACACATTATAAATTATCGATATTCAAGGGCATTTTAAGTTTAAATGATGAGGCAGTTTAGTATATTTGCATCAGTCACTGATTTAATAATAAATTACATTTATAATGCTTAAAAATAAAGGAGGAATACTGTATTTAGTTGGATTGATTATTTCAATTGTTATTGTTATAGTGCTGTACATCAAGTACAGTGAAGATCCGGTAATAGACGAACAGGTGAATGATGTAAAGGAAGTTTCTTCATTTGACCCAGAAAAGGAAAAAGAGTTAAAGGCGCAAGCGGATATATTTTTCACTTCGATTTCACAAGTACCCAAAGAGGACATTCCAAGTAATAAGATTGCTTTAGGGAAGATGCTTTATTTTGATACCCGTTTGTCATTGGATGGAACCATCAGCTGTAATTCGTGTCACGACATGAATACTTACGGTGTTGATAATTTAGCGCTTTCTCCAGGAGATACTAAAGAATTAGGAAATAGAAATTCACCAACTGTTTTTTATGCTCACTTGCACTCAATGCAATTTTGGGATGGAAGAGCAAAAGATGTTGAAGAGCAAGCTGAAGGTCCTATTTTGAACCCTGTAGAACACAATATTCCATCGGGGGAGTTCTTGGCTAAAAGATTAAGAGAAGTGGAGGAGTATCAAACTTTGTTTAAAGAAGTTTACCCAGATTCTGCTCAACCAATTACGTTTGCAACAATCACTAATGCGATTGGAGCGTTTGAACGTCAACTGGCGCCAATGAGTCGTTTTGATGAGTGGCTAGATGGTGACAAAGATGCTTTGTCAACGCACGAAAAGGAAGGATTAAAAGCATTTATAGATAATGCGTGTATCACTTGTCATAATGGGCCTGCGTTAGGAGGTTCTATGCTGCAGAAATTCGGCTTGTATGGCGATTACTGGGAACATACAAAAAGCGGGGTGATCGATAATGGTGTGTTTGATTTGTCAAAGAATGAAAATGACCGATATGTATTTAAATCACCAGGATTGAGAAATGTTGAAATGACTTACCCCTATTTTCATGACGGCTCGGTTGAAAGCCTTGAAGAAGCAGTTAGAATTATGGGGAAACTGCAAATCACAAACGAACTCAGTGAAGAAGATGTGCAAAGTATTACAGCTTTCTTGAAAGCTTTAACTGCGGATGTTGATGATGAGTTTAAACAGCAATAAGTAGCAATAGATCTTAAATAGAAAAGGTGTGATTAATTTCGATCACACCTTTTTCTTTGCTAAAAACCCGATTAGACTATGGAATTAAAAAGCAATTGATTGCAATCTCAACTTCCGTTCCTACCATAAAAGTACCTGTGTCTTCGCCAATTTTATAATCAAAACGATCTAAAGTAAAGAAACTGGTCAGTTTGTTGTCTTGAAAAGTTAATGGAATTTCTATGGTTTTTGTCACCCCATGCAATGTTAACTTCCCTTGGGCAATATATTTCTCTCCGCTTTTTGTGATTTTATCAGAAGTAAAGCAAATCGTTGGATAAGTTACTACCTCAAAAAAGTCTTCTGAACGCAAATGTTCATCACGCTTTTTGTTTTTTGTGTTGATTGATGAAGCGTCAATACAGACATCGATTTTTGCTGACTCTAATTGATTGGGATTGAAATTAACTTTACCTGTAAATCCTGAAAAAGTTCCTTTAACATTACTAATTCCCATATTCCCTATTTTAAAATAGACCATAGACTTTGACTTGTCAATGGTTTGTGAAAACACAGAAAGTTGAATTAAAATTAAACTGAATAGTAAGAGTGTATTTTTCATTTTGTACCTTTAATATTAGCCTTATTATTCAATAAGCACTAATGTGAATTTTAATAAATGTACGGTAATTTTTGTAAAATCACTACGTTTTTATTCCTGTAAAGTGTTTTGCATTAGGATGCTGCTCATTTAAATGTATTCTGATTAAGCAATTAACGTAAGCAATAATGCAGGTGGAAAAGCTCCATCAAAAGTGTAAATGATCTTACTTGAAGAGGTGCTGTTTCCTTGATACAAGTGTTTCCCGTCAAAGGTGTAGATGATTTTACTCGAAGAAATACTGTTCCCTTGATAGAAATGTTTCCCGTCCCAAGAATAAATAATTTTACTTGAGGAGCTGTTGTTGCCTAGGTACATGTGTTTTCCATCCCAAGAATAAATGATTTTGCTTGAAGAAGTACTGTTTCCTTGAAAAACGAATTGACCATTCCACGTATAAATGATTTTACTCGAAGAGCTACTATTCCCTTGGAAAATATGTTTTCCATCAAAAGTGTAAATGATCTTACTTGAAGAGTTACTGTTCCCTTGAAACATTTTGGCCATATTGATTGATTTTATGATTTTAGTTAAAAATAAGGTATTATTACGAGAATAAAAGTTTTGCAAGAAAATCGTATAGAATGGAATCATTGAAATTAACCCCACGTTATAAGAACTTCCCTCACTTTAGAGCATATTGGGAGGAAGGCAACGGAAAAGATTTAATTGAATGGAGTGGAGCAGAAGTGAGTTTTAAAAAATTCGAAGAAAAAACGCATTTGTATCATAAAGTGGATGTGTTGGGAGATGAGGTTGTGACTGATTTTTATCAAGGAAAAACATATAGGGAAGCCAACCAGGCCATTGAGCAACTCATTCGTTATGGTGTACCAAAAGATGCAGAGCTTCCGCAGAGTGTTAAGGAATTATTCGAATTTTCAGAGCGTGTTCCTGAGTGGTTGGATGAAGATTTATTGAAGAGTGGAGCCGAGGCTTGTATGAAAACAGGATTAGACGCCTTGTTGTCACTACGAGATTACAGTTTAATGGGCGGATATGATTATGCCTACCTCAATAAACCACTCGTTTTCACAGGGGCATTAAAAAAAGGCGCTTTAAAACGCTTGGCAGAAACTTTAGAGTTTTGGGTTAATGTTACACGTCATGACGCAATGCAAATTCATGCGAAAGGATATGAGTTTGCCATCAAAACCCGCTTAATTCATTCTTATGCACGCTTGAAATTGAAGGAGCATTATCAAGATTGGGATCAACAAACGATGGGCGAACCTATTAATTGGTGGGATATGACAGCGACTTCGAATGGATTTAGTTTAGTCTTACTCCATGGTCTAAAAAAATTGGGGAATTCTTTTACGGAGGAGGAAGAATTAGGAATGTTCCATTTGTGGAAATATATCTCCTATTTATTGGGGGTGCCAGAAGAATACCTGCCAGACAATAAAAAAGCCGCTGTTGAAGATTTTTATTTGTGGACTTCAATTCAACCTCCAGCAGATGAAGACTCTGTTTATCTTGCCCAATCATTAATTCAAGAGTCTTTAGAAAACCCTATTCTTCGCTACAATTACCAACGGAAATTGTTGAACTATGTTCATATCAGTGGTTCTAAGTTTTTATTGGACAAGGAAGTTTTTGAGCGCTTACAACTGCCAGAAGTTTGGAATGCTGGATTGATTCCCAATACGATTAAGCTAGGAAATACCATCGCAGAAAAAGTACTAAGTCGCAAGCAACTTATCGCGCGAGGAGACAAAGCACAGATGAATATATTGAATCAGTATAAGGCAATTACGAATTCGTAATTAAACAATTCGAAATTGACTATTCTAGATACCCAAACTTCCCTTCGTTGAAATCTTGAAACGCTTCTACTAGCTCATCTCTGGTATTCATAACGAAAGGACCATGAGCGGCAATCGGTTCGTTCAATGGCTCGCCACTAAGCACTAATACAATCGCATCTTCAGTTGCTTCTAGTTGAAATTCCTCCCCTTTTCTGTCCATTAATGCAAGATGGTCTGTTGGAATTTCTTCTTGGCCATTTACCTTAATGCTTCCTTCGATTACAAGTAAGGTTGTGGTGTAGTGTGCAGGAAAGTTAAAATCTGCTTTTCCTCCTTTATTTAATTTTGCATTCATCATGTGAATAGGAGAGAAGGTCGTTGCAGCTCCTTTAGTGCCTTTATATTCTCCAGCGATAAGCTCTACAGTTCCTGCTTTGTTATCAAGCTCAACTTTTTTAATGTTATCGGTGGTAAGGGCCTGGTATTTTGGTGGAGTACTTTTGTCTTTTTTGGGAAGATTTACCCACAGTTGAACCATTTGAAAATCCCCTCCTTTTTTACTCCATTCTTCATCGTGATATTCCTTGTGAAGTATCCCATTTCCTGCGGTCATCCATTGAACCTCTCCTTCGCCAATTACACCTCCACCACCACTACTGTCGTGATGTGCAACCTTACCCTGATAGGCAATGGTCACTGTTTCAAATCCTTTGTGCGGATGAACCCCAACACCTCTTGGACTATCCGTGGGTGGAAAGTTGAATTTAGAATTGTAATCCAACATGATAAAAGGATCCATTGATTTCATATCAAGTCGTGGAATCCCAGGGATAAAGTTATGTACCCTAAATGCATTTCCTACAAAGTGTGGAGGAACAGGTGCTGCAATAAAATCTATATTTTTTGTCTTCATATTTTTTTAATGTAAAGATACGGAGGAGATCAGCATCGTGCATTGACCTATGTTAAGAAGGCTTTTATTTCTTGAAGTTTCGTGTGGCCAATTCTTTTCTGACACGACTCAAACTTTCAGGAGCAATTCCAAGGTATGAGGCCACCATCCATTGTGGAACACGCAGAAGAATATCTGGATACATTTTGATGAAAGTCAAGTACCTTTCTTCAGCTGTTGCACTCAACAAAAGGTTGATTCTGTTTTGAAGGTGACGAATATGGTTGTTGAGCAACTCATTGTTGAAGGTTGCAAATTCAGGTAGTTCCTCCTCTAGTTTTTCGATTGTCTTTTTGTCTAGAATAAACACTTCTGTATTTTCTAAAGCTTCAATGTTGTACTTTGATGGTTTATTGTAATACAAGCTCTCCCTATCGTTCACCAGCCAGCCTTCTGGAGCAAATTGAAGGATGTGTTCTTTTCCCTTTTCGTCGATAGAATATTGCCTTAGCAGTCCTTTTTCAACAAAGAATATAGATTCACAGAGGTCACCAGCAAAAACTAGAAAGTCACCTTTGTTGAAAGTTTTGCGTTGATTTTGACTTAAGAACTGACTTAATACTTTTTCATCGACCTCAATATTAGAGGTAAGAAATTCTGAAAATCTATATTCTTGCATAAATAGAGAATGATTAATCGAAAAGTTCGTCTTTAATTTCTTCAATAATATCATCAAATCGATCACGAAGCTCCTTGGAAACTTTTTTCACACTGTGCTTTACTTTTCTCAAGCGTAAAGAAAGGAAAATGTTTAAAAGTCCAATGGCAAAGAAAGATAGGCCTATCCATGTTACTACAGTGGCTCCGGTAAATTGAGGATTGATCAGAAGAATAAAAGAGAAAATAACTCCAACTATTCCAAGAGCCATTAATCCTCCCCATTGGGAAACACCATAATCTTTTATGTCAATAGCAAAACTAATGGCTGCAATGGATCTAAACATAAAAGTTAATCCGACAAACACAGCTAAAGTCAACATCGATAACTCTGGTTGAAGCGTTAAGGCAAGTCCAAAGAAAAAAGTAACCAAACCAAAGATTAAAGTCCACGCCCAGTTGTCCATTTCATTCCTGTTGGCCAGTGAAAATATCACTTCAAACACTCCTGCAATAATGAAGGACAGGCTAAAAAGCAGTGCTAAGGTTTGAAAAGTAGATTCAGGAAATGAAAAGACGAAAATTCCTGCACCAATAAATAAAATCCCAACGATAAGTGGGATGTACCAGTTTTTGACTGTTTTTGTCATCGCTTTTAAACTAAAGTTACTCATGATCTATTGTTTTAAGTTCCACCAAGAATTCTTTATCCTTGGTAGGTACAATTTACGGATAATTTTCTATTTGTAGGGCTATGATGTAATCAAAGATTTTACCTTTTTTGGTGGTGTTGTCCTCTATGATGTTACGCAATTTAGCTCTCATTCGGTTCTGTTTTCTTTAGGAATTAACGGAGAACTAAAGTATATTTTATTTCTAATAAATGTCAATTAATTAAAAGATTTTTCACTTACAAATTCAGCATTCAGCATTCATCATTCAGCATTTTTTTTAGCCTACTTTAATCTGATATTTATTCAATAATCCCACGACGTTTTGTTGAGAAAACTGTGCACCTTTCATTCTGTTTCTTTCTGGATCGATAGACAAGTTCAATGCTGTTCTAAAGTCTGCCTTAGCTAAAGTACAATTTGTAAATGTTGCTCCAATAATATCGCTTTGATCAAAGTCAGCAGAACTAAGGTTGCAATCTGTAAAGTCTACTTCTTGAAGTTTACATTGTGAAAAGCGTGTTTTAACGAGTTTCTTTTTAAAAAAAGAAGAATGGTTCAACATACAATTATCAAAAGCCACTTGAAATAAGAAATCACTACATTCGTCAAAGTGAAGCCCTAACATTTTACAATTGTTGAAGCGTACATCTTGCAAACTTGTTCCTCCAAGTTTCACAGCACTTAAATTACAATCATGAAATTCACAATCAATAAAGCGAATATTTGAAAGGTCAGAGTTTGCAAAATTACAATTGATGAAAGTACAGAGTTCATAATCACCTCTTTCTAAACTTTCAATTGAATAATCTTCTTTTTCAAAGGTCACTTCTTCTATCAAATTCGCCATATTTCTTGCTGTTTGGGTGATTTGCAAAGTTAATCCGACAAAAGTCGGGAACAAACTAAAATAGAAAATAAAGAAAGGAATTGTTACTTTTTAGGAGCGGCAACGAAATAATATTCATCATTGTTGTTGAAGTGTCTCGTAAATTGAGCATTGCTTAGTGCAGTCTTGTTTTTGATGAATGATTTTAAAGTATATACTGTTAAGCCGATTTCTTCGTTAAGAAATTGATGTAATTCTTCGGGTTTCGTCCCATAATAATCACTGGCTCCTTTTCCGCATTCAAAAAGTATGATAGGTTTGTTTCTTTTTAGTAGGCTTTTGGCTCCTTTTAGCACACCGAACTCTCCTCCTTCAACATCAATTTTTATGAAATGAATTTTTTCATCTGTGGGAATTAATTCGTCTAGGGTTTTTAACTCCACATTGATCTCTTCAATTTCCGGATTTTTGACGGCGTATTTTCGCTTTTGAATTCCACTATATGCAGGAGCATTTTTCACTAAATTAAAAGTGGTTGATCCACTTTTGTCTGATAATGCATATGGGTAAAGTGTGGCTTTATGGGCATACTTAACTTTTAAATTCTCGAATAAATAAGGAATTGGTTCAAATGCGTAATGCTTTCCTTGAGGAGAGTAGGTCAACATTAAATCTAATATCTCACCTTTATGACAACCTACGTCAATGCAATTGTGGTTGTTTTTTAAAAACTTCTTTAAGATTGCTCTTGTTAATCTATCGTATTCTAAATTTTTGGTCAAATCCAGACGAAGATTAATGAGTATTTCCCTAAGGATATCTTTTACAGCCATAAAATGTTTTATTAATTGCCTTAATAAAAGGAGTATATCAGTTTATTTCGGCTCAAAGATATAGATTTTAATCTCTGTTTGATTTACACAAGGTGATTTTATAATTATTTTTTCAGCTTCTCTCTTTTATTGGTCTCAGAAGGAGTTACAATTATGCTCCGATAGGCCAATCAGATTTTAGACTTTAGTCTAAGGCCTATTTTTTCACAAAGAGAATATTGGCTTAAAAGCTCTGATGAATATCCACTGATACAAAAAACTCCCCCAATTATATAAACAACTGAGGGAGCTGAAATTTAAACAAACTGATGATTTAAGAATGGTGTTGAACTGATTTAGTTCTTGGTTATAGGTTGAAATAAGTGATGGTGTAAAAGGCAGCCCATCCAATGAAAGCGATAAGGATAATCCACAACCAACTAGGAATACTTTTTGGCGTTTCAGATCCTTCAATTATGAATTGGTTGAGGTCTCCTTTGTCGTAAGCATTAATCATAAGTGGTAATGTTCCATCCACGACTTTGTTGTCGCTGAGACCTTCAAGGTCTATGGCTGGACCATTTCTAACGATAAATTTTACTTTTCTTACACCTTCTCGACCTTTCGATGATTTACCAACTATTTTTAAGGTGTGCTCTCCATCGGTTAATTTCTTTGTATCTAATTCGAATTGTACAGGCGTGTCTAGCTCTGCAATTGGATGAATTTCTTCGTCGATGAAGAGTTTTACTTTGCATGGATTAGTTTTCATATTCTTCTTCTCTTAAAATGGATTGTTTAATATGGTCTGCTTTCTTTTCGCCGGGTTTTACCAAATATTTTATCGAATAAAACAAAGTGAGTAAGGTCAGGATAGACATAAAAGCTATAATCACCCAATCCCAATTACTTTCTGGACCAGCGCCATGGGTCAGCCCCATGGTCACTTTTGGCTGTTGACGTTCACAAACAGGGCAAGCAAAACCAAATTGTGCCAAGCCCATGAGTATGATTAATGTCCAATATTGTTTTTTCATCTTTCTTTTAGTTAATTATGAATTATCTCTTCATTACTCTTTGCTTGTTGTTAATTTTAGAAAGTCCATGATCTTCTTTACTTCCTCTAGCGTAACAGGTTCGGCATCATTTCCCCAACTGGTTCGTTCGTGATTAATGATAGCAGTCACTTCTTCTGGAGTTAAATTATTATCTGTTCCAACAGCATTCATTACTGCATATTCCTCACGGGCGTTATACCCATTCATTATGATGTCTACAAACAATTCTATATCATCATCGAGTACAACTTTACTTCCAATTAAACTTGGAAAAGCACCTTTGAGTCCTTCGCCATTGGCTTGGTGACAAGCTTGACAATTACTGGCGTATAATTTTTGACCATCAGGAAGACTCTCTTTGCCACCAGTTGATGCTACTTTTGGAATTTCCTTTTTGTATAAAAATTCCATTGGTTTTTTTCCTGTCGGTAAGGGAGTTTGTTTTAAACTTTGTAAGTATGCTACAAGGTCTAATGCTTCTTGGGTTGCTACGATATCTCCTTTTACACCTTTTCTATATTTGTCTGGAACGTTGACTAGAATATCTGTCGAATCAGCTGATTTTTTTGTTTTGAATAACCATGGATAGGCAGGCATTATAGAATTCTCTACAACAGCTCGAGGTTGATATAAATGGAGTAAATTCCACGCCATTGAAGGTTGTCTTTTTCCAACATTGGTTAAGTCAGGTCCTGTTCTTTCAGTTCCCATTAAGGTTGCTGTGTTTCTCCAGAAGTCCTCTCGTTCTATGTGGGCGTAATCTGCAGGGATTCCAGGTCTATCTCCCCAAACATTGTCCATGTCTACATTCCTTACTTGTTGGGTATGACAAGCAACACAACCATTGGCAATAAAGCTCTTTTTACCTGCATGTTCATCTTTGGTTAATGGTGAGGAGCCAGGAAGTGGCGCGTTGTCTCTTTGATTGTTAATTGCGGGAAGTATCGCAACAATTAGTGTGAGTCCGACAAAAAGTGCAAATGCTGATCGGAATAGTTTTTTGTGATTATCGAAAAAGTCCATGGTCTTAATTGTTTAAGTTTTTACTTAATTCTTCTTTTGCTTTGAGTATTTCAATCGGTGATTTTGGAACCTGAGCCCTTACTTTTTTCTTCACCATTACATAAAAGTTATAGGCGAATAAAAGGTGAGAAAGCCACATTAATGAACCTCCAATTGCCCTCCATAACCAATAAGGAGCCATCATTTCAACACTGTCCATAAAAGGTTTTAAATCCATCCACATTAATCCACGAAGTGTTGAACCATACATTAATGGAACGCTATAAAACATTAATCCAATAAGTGCTAGCCAAAAATGTGCGCCTACTGCAATTTGTTTCGGTTCTTTACCTGTGAGTCGAGGAACGAGCGTATAAATGAATCCCCATAACATGAAAGTGATAATTCCATACATTGTTAAATGTGAATGCGCAACGGTGAAATCGGTGAAGTGCCAGATTAAATTCGTGAACCGAAAAGCTTCAGCGGTTCCTTGTAAGGATCCCGTGAAATAAAAGATGATACCGATGAGGTAAAAAGGAAGGGTGTAACTGCTAGATAATTTGTGCCATGAGCCTTTGAAAGTCATTAAAAAGTTTGTTGTTCCTGCAATAACCGGAATCACCATTCCCATACTTCCTACAATAGCCACTGTTTGTAACCACCACGGAATGGCACTGAAGATAAAGTGATGTGTTCCTATAACGGTGTAAAACAAGATCTGTGTCCAAAATGCTAGAATTCCCAAACTGTAAGAATAAATAGGTTTGTTTAATTGTTGTGGAAGAAAGTAGTACATCAGCCCTAAACAAAAGAGCATAAACCACATTCCAACACCCTGATGCATGTAGTATCCTTGGATTATTGTTTCCCCCAATCCGGATTGCCAGGTGGGCCAATAGGCGATAAATGCAATAACCAATACATACATCATGGAAGCAATGATGTACCAATTGGAGACATAAATTTCTTTGTTTTTTCGAGCAGCGATGGTTTTCCAAAAATTGATTAATGAGATTAGGACACCAATTCCAAACAATGCCATTACGGGCCAAATGTATTCTCTGTACTCTCCACCACCATTGTTTATTCCCGCCATTAGGCAAAGACTACCGATAAGAACTGCTGCATTGATTAGAATGAGTGATTGAAAACCAGTTTTTAAATTGTGAATAGGGACATTGCTAACCCGCGGCACGACATAATAGGCCAAACCGATCATGGCAAGGGAGGCCCAACCCCAGAAGACCATGTTGGTATGGACAGGACGTAGCCTTCCGAAACTTAGCCAGCTTACATGGTCTACATCTGGAGCTACGAATTTGATGCCCAGGTATTCTCCTATCGTTGTTCCAAGCACGAGCCAGAAAACAGCGGTGCCTAAATACCACAAAATTAACTTGGTCAATTGAGGGGCTATATTTGGTCGGGGTTGACTTTTCTTCTTTAATTCAATAAATCTTAATTCCTCAGCTGTTGCTACTTTGTCAATTAATCCTCTTGCATCTTTAGCTGGGTGGTTTCCTGAGATTTCATTTGCTTCGAGTTCGAATGCTAATTCTTTTCTTCGTTGCTCCAATCGGGCTAACTCTTCGGGACTCATTTTGTCTAGTTTTTCCCTAAATTTTTTGAATTCTTTTTGTTCGTGGTGATCTCTTAAAGCGCCACGTCCTCTCATTACAGCAATTATTGCTGCAATTATTACCGGAACTGCAATTAAGGCTATCGTGATGAGGATGCCTGTTTGACTCAATACACTTGTTTCTTCCATAACTTTTTAAATTCGGACAAAATTGTCTTTTTTTGTCAAATGTAGAAATTAATTTGAATCATTCTAAATAAGAGTGATAAAAAATATGATTTAAAACAGGTTTTGTTTTTATTTTGCTGATTTAAAGCAGGTTGTAAAATGTTAAAATATGACCTAAATCAGCTTGCAAATGTATAGGGCTCCGTATCGTTTTTCGCGCTAGGGGTAGAAGTGGCATCCTCTGACATTTATGTCAGAGATATAACGGATGACCCGACCCAGACAATTCTACGCAACCCAGTGTAGTAGAATTCGTCTGGGGAGCGCCCAAATATTTAGACTTACATTTATT
>Ga0209075_1002121_pt1 | contig 17772 bp, 12 predicted proteins | sample Stecom2011_FD_187523 | JGI IMG/M metagenome (GOLD analysis project Ga0209075, IMG submission 187523) | Agricultural soil microbial communities from Utah to study Nitrogen management - Steer compost 2011 (SPAdes) (version 2) | ecosystem: Environmental > Terrestrial > Soil > Agricultural land...
GGGGGGATGTATAAAATATAAATTATATTTTTTAAAAAAAATATAAGAACCCCCGGGTCCCCCGGGGGTTCGACCAGAAGGGTTTATGAAATATTTATTTTTTATTCGCGAGGCCAATATACTGGGAGCAAAAAAAAAAAAAAAATTTATCTAAGGCTAGGATTTATATATTTTGGTTATTGATTTAATAATCAATTCACCAATACCCTTAAAAGGGAGCTCTAATAAAAAAAAAAATGAATAATATATTATTAGATTTATTGACTTTTCTTTCTGTATTATCAGCAATTCTGGTTATCACTGCGACTAGCCCAATCATATCTGTGCTTTTTTTAATAGCTGTATTTGTTAATTTAGCAGGTTATTTAATCTTATTAGGGATTAACTTTATAGCATTATCGTATATAATGGTTTACATTGGAGCCATAGCTATTCTATTCTTATTTGTGATAATGATGTTAAATGTACGTTTAACTGAGATCACTCAAGTAGGGGCTCAATACAGTAGAAATATCCCATTAGCTATAATTATCTCATCTGTCTTAAGTTATTTAATATCATCAAATGCTATTACATCTAGATTAGATAACGTTTATCTAATTACGGCTTTATTTGATAAATTCAATTTCTGGACTTTAGGTGTTAATTATTCAAGTCCTTATATTAATGTAGGGTTTAACACTATATATTCTAATATCTTTGTGAATTACGAACAAATTCAAGCTATAGGGAATATTATGTATTCTTCATATGGATTGTATTTAATACTTTGCTCATTCATATTATTACTTGCTATGATCGGTCCGATAATAATTACGTTAGATCGAAAAATTTAACACCCCCCTACCGCGGGGCTCAAATGAGCTATTTAGTAATAATAGTAGGGTTATCTCTTATTTTTTCACTATTTTTCGGGATTTCTTCATTATCCTCTGAATTTGTTTTATCTGCTTTTGTTCCAGTAATGATATATCATAATGCTGAAACTGAGAAATCTAAGATTTTACCTGGCAATAAAAGGGAAGCTGGGGTTTACATGTGGACTCATAATGAATCAGGTAAAAGATATGTAGGTTCAGCAGTTGGTCTATCTTTTCGATTAAGAGAACCCCCCGCCCCCGTATGCTTGCGGGGGGGGAGGAGGGGGTTCCTCCAGATTATTTCAATAAAAGTTTTATAAGTCGTAATAAAAACATGTATATAAATAATGCTTTACTTGCTTACGGGTATTTAGCATTCTCTCTTACAATTTATGAATATATTGATATTTCTCAATTATCTAAAGATGAAGCAAGAAAATGAATTTTAGAACGTGAACAATTATATATAGATACTCTAGGACCTGAGTATAATCTACTAAAAACTGCGGGTTCTCCACTAGGTTTTTATCATTCTGAAGAAACTAAAACAAAACTTAGTGAAATGAATAAAGGTGAAAATAACCCAATGTTCGGACGTTCTCATCCCGAGGGGATAAAAGCTCCCCCGAAGGGGGGGGTGCATTGTTTTTACAAACAAAGCCTCCCCGGATCCCCGGGGGTTGCATCGGGCCGAGGGCCCGAAGCTAGATCAGGTGAAAAAAAAATCATAATTTTGGAAAATTTAAAAAAGTTTATGTTTATTCTTTTGATCCCGCCTCCGGCGAGACAGCATTTTATAAATCATTTAATAATTCTTTAGAAGCGGCTTTATATTTTAAATATTCTAGACGAACAATGTCAAGACATTTAGATAAAAATATATTCTATAAAAAACAATGGATCTTATCAACATTCTTAAAGACTCCGCCGGAGGCGGGGTCCCCGGCCCCAGGGCGCCGAAGACTAAACCCCCAAAGGGGGTTTGGTCGTCCCCCTCCGGGGGGAATACTAAACCGCGAAGCGGTTTGGTCCCCCACCTTCGGTGGGAGACTAAGGAATAATAGTAGGGTTATATACTATCAGGCATATAGCTTCGTGTTGGAGCCTGTTGGTAATTTTTAATCGTTAGCACTAGTGAAGAATACTTGTCTTAACACCCCCCTTTTATCAAATAGTACTTTTTTTAAAATAAGGACCGCCGGGGGCCGGGCGGTCCGAACAGTATTTTATTTTTTTAAATATATATAGGAAAAATCGTCATAGGCAAGACAAAGTATTTGCTAAATCCTTAGAGATTCCTCTTTGTGGGTTCGAATCCCTCTTCTTCCGTTTATAAATTAGCTTAATTTTATTAACTAAGCCTTTCTCAGAAAAACTTTATTTTTCATAAAATTTTAGGACCCCCGGGATCCGGGGGGGGGGGTCCGGGAAGCTTTTTTTGAAGCTTTTCCCCCTTCGGGGGAAATGCATCCCCCGGAGGGGGATGCATCCGGCCGCTAGCGGCCGGAAGCTTATAAAAGTAATTAAAATCCAATTGAACAAAACTCCCCCTCCTCCTTTCTTCCCAGGGACTTTACTAAATATATTTTTAAAGGACCGCCCGGCCCCCGGGCGGTCCGAACAGTAATATTTCTTTTTTAATTAAGGATGACCATTAACTTTAATAATAATTAAGGCGATTATAGTTCAATTGGTAGAACGGTAAACTGTGAATTTATATACCAAGGTTCGAACCCTTGTTTTCGCCCAAACCCGCAGAAAGGTTTAAAGAGTCATTCAAAAAAAAGAATATCTTGTTGGGTCCCCGGAGGGGATCTTTTAAAAAAGAAGATCTGCCCGCAGAGCGGGCTGATCCCCGCCTCCAGCGGAAGCCTTGATTATTATAATAATCAATGCATCAGGCTATGCCCGAGGCTTTTGGCGAAGCCAAATGCATCCCCCGGGGAGCTTTTTCCCCTTCGGGGGAAAGCATCGGCTACGTCCGAAGCTGAGGGGGGATCTTCCCGAAGGAGTGATCACCGCCTCCGGCGGGATCCGCCTTCCTACAGCAGGGCTGATCATCCCTCCGTGGAGAGATCTAATTATTATAAATTCATAATTTGATCATCCTCGGGGCCCCTTCGGGCCCGATCAACCCTGCTTCAGCAGGGTCGATCGTCCCCGAAGGGGGAAGATCTGCCCGCGGGGTGGCAGACCCCTCCCCCTCCCCTGCTTCCGCCGGGGATCCGCCCTGCTTCAGCGGGCGGATCTTCCCCGGAGGGATGATTTGTTGAAAACCTTTAGAATAAGAAATCTACCCCCGGCCCGGGGCGGTAAGCCCGGAATTTACTCATGGACTCATAAAGAATCTGGTAAACATATCTAGGTTATGCCCGGGGGGGGGGTCCCCCCCTGCGGGGAGGTTCTGCTTTTGATCTATCAAAACGATTTAAAAAATTATTATAGAAAAAGTTTTTTAACTCGTGATAAAAACATGCATATTTGTAAAGCTTCCCAAAGGGGGGATGTATCGGGCCGGGAGGCCCCCGAAGCTCTAATTTCTCACACTTATTCAGCATTTCCTATCTCTATCCAGCCCCGCGAGCTTCGGCCCGTCCCGTCGGGCCTTCTGTATAATAAAGAGGCATAAGTGTACGTTATTAGCAGTTCTAATATGACAATGAATTCTTCTCCATAAATTTGTTGGAGACCTCCCGCCCGAGGCGGGTGGTCCCCGGGCCCCGGGCCGGAGACCAGCCCGGAGGGGCTGGTCCCGGTCCCCAAGGGGACCGGAGACCTGATGTAAGTTTTAATAGAATCTTCTTATAATAGAAGAACCCCCGGGTCTCGGGGGTTCGACCAGAATTAATTTCTCACTTTTTTGGGCCTCCGAGGTTAAAAAACATTTAGATATTATCAATAGGTTGTAATATTATCGTGGTCAATAGGGGATGCTTGATAAAATTTTACTTTTTTTACTAACTTTATTATTTTGTATTGAAGAATTAACATAAATACGTTATTTTATTTAGGGTTATAATCCTAAATAATCAAACACCCCCTGGCCGTCGACCCATGTTAGGAGTGCTTTATCTTAAACTTTAGTTTTACTATAAATAATGTTCAGGCCCTATAAGATTTAAAAAAAGATAAAAAATAATAAGCACTTGTAACTTAACTGGAAAAGTATAGGCCTTCTAAGCTTAGCAATAATGGTTCGAATCCGTTCGAGTGTTTTATAATAATGGTTCAAATCCATGCATGTGTCTTATAATAATGGTAACTGTGCTTTAACTAGTTAGGCTAAATGATTTTTAGTAAAAATTGTCTTAAAGGCCTAATCTTTTCTATTCTCTATAAGCCTTGGTAACTTTGAATAATAGTTATACTCACAAGACTAAACCCCCGGAGGGGGTTTGGTCCCCGCCCGAAGGGCGGGAGACTAAACATCATTAAAAATAAAGGACCGCCCGGTCCCCGGGCGGTCCGAATAGGTTTGAAATTTAAAAATCTTAACAATCTTTCTAACCCCCCGCAAGCTTCCCGGGGGATGCATCCGGCCGCTAGCGGCCGGAAGCATCGGCCGAGAGGCCCGATGCATCCCCCTTTGGGGGAAGCTTTCCCTGCGTTGCAGGGAATGCATTGTTTTTAGAAACAAAGCCACCCTCGGGGACCCGAAGGGGGCATCGCCTCGAAGAGGGGAAGCCTTAATTATTAAAATAATTAATGCATCGCCCCTCCGGGGCGAAGCTACCCCGGGTTCCCCGGGGATGCATCGGGGGGGGGGGGGACAAAGCCCCGAAGCTCTGCGAATATAATTATCAACTCGTTTTAATGCTGAAATTAAAAATATTTTCTTAATCGATGTGATAAATCTATTGCAGAACCTACATATTTGTTATCTGATTTTTTATGAGTCCACAAGTAAATACCCGCTTTCCCCTTATTGTCACTTAAAATTTGTAATTAGTCTATATCCGCATTGTTATAAGTAATTACCGATAAAAAAGTAGTGGTAGGGAGTTTATTATTATTATTATTATTATTATTGTTATACGTTATGGATGATCCATGATAAATCTATTAATTTGATAAAGTCTCATAGAATACGGTAGACCAACTTTATTGGGCCCAACTCTTCGCTGCATACTTCCCATTATTTTACGTTCGGCTATTGTTACATATGCTATAGAACCTAACAAAGGTCCTATTACAATTAATGCTTCTAATAATGAAATTACCATTTATTTATCATATAATCCTTTATCTCTGTTTAAGTTTCTTACCCCTGGTTGATCCCCCGGGGGACCCGGGGGATCTTTAAAAACTATATTTTTTAGAGATCTTACTTATCATTAATAAAATCCTGGGCTGAGGGGGGGATAAACCTTAATTAGCTAACCAAGATGACGCTGTTACCTTTAATTAAGAGAAAAAAAATGAATACCGATTTGGGAGAGCGCTGGTTCACCATTTACCTATAACTGCTTATATACATGCGCATATAATAAAAGTAAAAGTTTCTGCCCCCACCCCCGGGCGGGGCGGCGGGAACCCCGGAGGAAGTTTCTCTTAATAAACCTGTTCGGACCGCCCGGGGACCGGGCGGTCCTTAAAATACTAAAATTACTACAGACAGAAAAGACAAAATTTCACTTTGCTTGAGTACTGGAATACCTTTGTTTTATAATATTTGGGCCGACGTGAGAAGGAAGGGGGGCGTTTACAAATTTTTTATGCATCTCCGGGGCGAAGCCTCTCCCGTAGGGAGATGCATCGGGCTACGCCCCCGAAGCTTTAATTATTAAAAATAATTAATGCATCCCCCTCCGGGGGAAGCTCCAGCGGAGCTGGTGCATCGAGGCTCCATCTGGAGCCTCGAAGCTTTTTTAAAATTAAAAAAATGCATCGCCCCTCCGGGGCGAAGCTTTTCCCCCCTTCGGGGCAAATGCATCCCCTTCGGGGAAGCTCTGGGGATATAATTGTCACATTTTTTTTATTATAATGAGAATAGTACTCCTTCATCCGTCTAGATATACCTAAGGTACTACCGATGTAAATTTTACCAGACTCTTTCTGGGTGCATGAATCCCGGCTTTACCTTTATTATCAGAGAAATTTTGTGATTGATTTATATCAATGTTATTGTATATAATAGCCGGTACGAAAGATCCATTGTTGTTGTTTTGCATATTTAAGAATTATTAATTCTTTATCTCTGTTTCCTTTTACCCCCCCCCGCCCGGGAAACTTTTTTAGAGACCTTACTTTTCATTATATTTAGTCGGTAAAGCCGGGTGAACAAGCCGCCGCCAAAATTTAACTTACCCGGGGGTTATGCAGTCACCTTTAGTCGAAAAAGGAATATCGCTTTGGAAGAGCACTGGTATACCATTTACCTATAACTGCTTATATATTTTAATAAAGATAATAATTTTATAGGCCACTCGATAATCTAGTAAAAGAAAATACATTTATGATATCTGTTCGAACCCCCCGGGGACCGGGGGGGGTTCTAAAATTGAGAATAAATTTGAGTAAAAAAGATATTATTCTAGGCCCGCGAGCGGTTCTCGACCCCAGCGGGCTGAGACCCCCTTGGGTCTAGGCTAAAGATAAAAAAAAAAATTAGTTAAGTCTACTTTTAACCCCCCCCCCCCGGGGAGCTCCCCCTGGGTCCCCTATGGGGGAGGGGGGTGCATCCCGGGGTTTACCCGGGGCTTCCGGCCTGCCGGCGGATGCATCCCCCGGGAAGCTTTTTTTAGAATTTTAAAAATGCATCGGCCGAAAGGCCCGAAGCTTGCCGGGGGAGTAGGATTTTATTTTTTTTTATAAATAAAAAAACGTGAAAAGTATAAAAACACTTGAATGGATTTGAACCATTATTGCTAAGTTTCGAAGACTCATACTTTTCCAGTTAAGTTACAAGTGCTTAATTTAAGATAAAAATTCATAAAAAAAGTACTCCTTTTAAGAACTCCGCCGGAGGCGGGGTTCACCCCCTGCGGGGGAGAACTCTAGATAAATCTAAGCAACAAAGAACCCCCGGGTCCCCCCCCCCCCGGGGGTTCGACCAGAAAAATAAAAATTTCCAAATCCTGTTCGGACCGCCCGGGGACCGGGCGGTCCTGAAAATTTGACTACATTGTTATTTTAAAAAATAATTTATAAAAATGCTGTTCGGGCCGCCCGGCCCGGGCGGTCCTTTTAACTATTTTGGCTTGTTCATAAACTCGTCGGCCCTAATTTTATTAGGTCTACGGCATTTAAAGGAGAGTGGGTGTTAATCGTAGTTGTGCTACAATAAGGAACCTTATTACTAAAAAGGTGTTAATAATATAATTATTAAGAACCCCAGTAATAAAAGAATATGAATAACAATAACCAAACAATATCTACAAAATGCCAGTAAATAATAGCAGCTTCTACAGATAATTTATAATAAAGTGTTTATCTTTATTTTCCCAAACTTACGACTGGGCTTAGACTATGTCTTCAACCAATTTACCCAATAGTAAATGGTTGTAGGGTGCTCGTGTCAAGATTATTGTTGGTAAAACTCACTCGTTAGTCGTTGAACGTTCATACTTCAAATTGGTAAACCAATTTTACCGAAATAAGCTCCGCTGCAAATTGCCCTTTATACAAAAGGGTATCCTTGCAATTCCCCCTATTTACATTAAAACATTACTATTTTAAGGGGCTAAATTTTACCCAACATGATGGAAGTCTGTGAAATGGTAATTTATTAATCTATACAATCCTACAGATATAAAGATAGTACCAATTAAAATATGTAGACCATGAAACCCTGTACCAAAGAAAAATATAGACCCAAAAACACTATCCGCGATAGTGAAAGGTGCATTTATATATTCAAAAACTTGGAATCCCGTGAAAAATAATGCTAATGCTATAGTAGCGAAAAGACCAGTAATAGCATATTTCCGGTTACCTTGAATTAACCCGTGGTGTGTCACAGTTACTGTGGCCCCAGAGGCTAAAAGAAGTACAGTATTCAATAAAGGAATTTCCCACAAAATTTTTAGTTGTTAAACACTGGTCGAACCCCCGGGGGACCCGGGGGTTCTGTTAATTATATTTAGTCTTCCCCCGGAGGGGACGACCAAACCCCCTTTGGGGGTTTAGTCTAATTTATACAGCATAGAGTCATGAAAATGAGGTTTTACTAAGAATCTAAATAAATCCATTGATTTACTAGTGATATACAATCTATACCCTCTTTCTTGTGAATGAATAGTATTTATTAAATTAAACTTATTTAATAATATACTTGAAAGCATATTTACTCCCTCTAATGTAAACCCATGTGTATTAAAATGGAACCCTTCCCCAGCTTTACTACCATCATCCATAGCCCAATAAGCTAAACTCACTGGAGCTATATAACTTTCAATGTTTAAAGGTACAATTTTAGTACCGTTAAAATAAAAAAGATTATGCAATTCAGTAAAACAAACTAATTGTCTAGTTGTAAACCTAATAGATTGATGAGTAGTACCGGATCTCTTAATTGTCTTAGTTCTAATTACAGGTTGAGATTCACAGAAATTTTTAAGTAGATCGTATAAATGATTTAGATATTCCTCTTTCTTCAAAGACTGTTCTATGTGCAAACTAGCATTTTCTGTTTTATTCCGATAAATATGAACATCTCCTAAAACTAACCCTACTATAATTTTAAATAAATCATCAGATACAGGTAAATTATTCAATAATCTACTTGCTACGTTAATATTTAAAACTTTTGTAGGAGAAAATACTAATAAACTAAATAATAACAAAAATATGTTATTTCAATCATTTTCATGATTGTTCGGACTATATCATCATCCCTCATTAACATGAAGGATGTAAGGCGTATAGTCTCTGAGAATCCTACTAAAAATAAATAAATTTATTTTGTTGGTTTTCTGCTAATTATCCAATCTTTAAGATTTTTACCAATAATTAGATTATTGGTACTTAAAGCCTTAAGGAACTCCTAGCATATAGCCTTATCATCATTATATTCTTTCAAATATACGCCCCTGGATAATCCTTTAAGGGTTTAATGGCTCTATACCGGCTGGAGGCCACATACAGCCTAATTCTACTGTAGGGCTTAAGGCTGAGTGGAAGAAAGCCCAACCGATAGAAATAAAGAAGAATACTTCAGAGATAACGAATAGAATAAATCCTAATGTTAACCCTTGTTGTACTTTAGATGTATGAGATCCTTGGTATGTCGGATGTTGACATTTTATAGTATAATATAAGAACGACAATAAAAAAGAATGCAAATAAATAAAAACATAGAAATAAACAAGTAAAACGGGATAATAAATAAAGGATTATTACCGATTTTTATACATACCTGTTTGGACCTCCCCCGGGACCGGGGGGTCCTGCAGCAATTAACTTGATTTTTCTCTTCCCGTATCTGTTAAATGTTCTTTAGTCTCCCACCGAAGGTGGGGGACCAAACCGCTTCGCGGTTTAGTCTTCCCCCGGAGGGGGACGACCAAACCCCCTTTGAGGGTTTAGTCTCCGATTCCCCTTGGGAACCGGGGACCACCCGGCCCCTGGCGGGTAGTCTCCCGCCGAAAGGCGGGGACCAAACCCCTTCGGGGTAAATGCATCCCCCTGGAAGCTACCCCTGGTTTCCTGGGGTTGCATCGAGGCTCCAGATGGAGCCTCGAAGCTCTTTAAAAAATGCATCGGGCCGAAAGGCCCGAAGTTCGCGGGGGATAGAAGATTTTAATAATGCAATATTCTTACTTGATTATAAAGATTCAACATTATTTGAATTATAAAAAGATTTTTGATTAGGAGCACGACGTAAGTTCTTTTATACTGTAAAGAGTCAACAATGTTAACCATTATTTCCATAATGGATCGGACTATATCTTCATTGATAAATTTATGTATTTTTAATATGTTTAGATTTTTTTTTAGATATCTATTCGGTTAAACTCAGAAGGAGTATAATAATAACTTTACCGTTTAGATAAATCAACGGCAGAACCTACCCCCCGCAAGCCCGCGGGGGGGGAGAGGGTTCCGCCCCTTGGGCGGGGCAGACCCTATATACTTTTTACCTGATTCTTTGTGTAGCCATTGGTAAATTCCCGTTTTCCCTTTGTTACCCGACAGAATCTTCGATCTATCGGTATAAGCATTAGAGTAGACTAAAACTGGCTTGTGGAGGAATTCTTCAGGTTGATCATTTGAGATATTAGAACTATTATCCTTTCTATTTGTAAAAGCAGGAAGTAGGCTTAAACTAACTAAGGAGTCAATAGTACTAGGGTCACCTAAGCATATAAAGTAATTAACCCTAAATAGGTTCCCAATAAATATAAAACATTATTATTAATTATAACCTCTGGTCGAACCCCCGGGGGACCCGGGGGTTCTTTGTTACATGTAAATTTATCAATGCTTAACGTATAGTCTCTGAGGATCCTACTAGAGATATCTTGTTGGTTTCCTGCTGATTGTCCAATCTTTAAGATTTTTACTATCGAATTATAAATTAGATCAGTACTTAAAGTTCTAAGGGAGTTTCCAGCATATAGTTAAGTTTAGCGAAGGCACATAAATTCCTTTACCTTCTATAATTATATCTCTAAACCATAATGACATTGAGAATATAGTAGAAATTAAACCTAATGTTAATAATAGACCCCCATTAGCATAATTATTAAAATACATAACACCACTCAGGGTTGTAGTCAATAATGCTAATGAAGACGTTAAGGGCCATGGTGAAGGTTCTACTAAATGAAATGGATGAGCTTGAATGTTTTTTTTTATCATATTATAATTAATATAAATCCCAAAATAACAGCGGACCTGCCCCTCGAGAGAGAGAGGAGAGCTGATTTAAATAAAGAATTTTACTAAGGGGGCCGAAATTTCTTCGCACTAAAGGGGGGGGGACCCCTTTAAAAAATTTTACCCTCAATACGGATAGATATTTTCTTTATATCATAGTAATTTTACACTTATGTTTTTTGATTACAGATTTTAATCTTTACCTAGACAAACTCGCTATTGGCAAATCAATCCCTAAATTTACCTTAAGGGATAGGTCTTCACGGGGCTTTTTATAGTAAATGCGGCAAATATTATAGCGTATAATTAAATACAAAGCTAAGCCATAAAATAATTGACAAATAAAGATAAAAAAACTGGGCGTGAAATTGTAGTATTCAGACAAAAGAATTGGACTAGCTATTCGAATGATTTTATGTTAATAAAAGCATTAAATATTAAACTATCCTTTAATCAAATTTATCTGTTGTTTATTCTTTACCGGCGAAAATTTTTTTTGGTCACTTATTTTTATTCCCTAAAAAGGGGGAGGTCCTTATAATTTAAGAAAATTATTAATATTAAAAAGTGATAGCAATGCTAATAAAGAGACATTAAATAGCACCCTTCGGGCGCTTCGCACCGGAGGGAGTACCCCGCAAGCATGCGGGGGAGAGGGGGAGGGGTTCTCAATTTTTTGCAATATTCTGGTCGAACCCCGGGGAACCCGGGGGTTCTTAAATATATAGGTTAGTGTATGATTCGAACATACAATCTTAAGTTTTGCAGACCGATGCATTACCAATTATGCTAACTAACCGTCCTGGGTGTTTGTTATTATAGATAACTAAATCAAATAACGTGTTTTCGTACAAAAGAAAGACAACTCTATTCAGAGAAGAATCCAACCCCCAATTGCATAAAGATCAAGCAATTATACTATTATTACATATCAATACTGTAGAAACTCCCCTCCCTCCCCCGGGGAGCTTCGGCCTCTCGGCCCGATGCATTTTTTTAATTCTAAGCTGGGGTCCTCTGCATTAACGCAAGGGTGAGGCCCGGGATAAATTTTTAATTAATTTAAATTCTGTTCGAACCCCCCCGGGGACCCGGGGGTTCTTAAAAAAAAGCTTCGAGGCTCCAGATGGAGCCTCGATGCACCAGCTCCGCTGGAGCTTCCCCCGGAGGGGGATGCATTAATTATTTTTAATAATTAAAGCTTCGGGCGTAGCCCGATGCATCTCCCTACGGAGAGGCTTTGTTTGTAAAAACAATGCTACCCCAGGGAACCTGGGGTAGCTTCCCCGGAGGGGCCGATGCATCGGGCCGGTAGGCCAGAAGCCTCCCGGGAGGGGGCTCTGTTATTATTGTAAAAGAAAAAAAATATGAGCCTCAGCCCCGAGGCTGGGACTGCTCCCCCGGGATCCGGGGGTCCGAACAGGGGATTTGTTTTAGTTGTAAAATAACGGGAATTTAATTATTAGATAAGGGGGGTGTTAACTGATTGTACAGGTAATTGACCTTCAAACGCATGGAACGCTGGCGGGCTAGTGATAGCCCACTCTAACGTTGTTGCTGTTTTCGTAATACTAGCACCTCGCGGCGAAGTAAAGAAAGCAGGAACGGCCCATGGATCATTTGCTAATTGGTCCTCCGGTTGTGCTAAAGTATCATATATAATATAAATAAATAATACTGTAGCTACAATAGAGATAATAGATCCGAACGAAGACACAAGATTCCAACCTTCGAAAGAGTCAGGGTAATCCGGCACTCTTCTAGGCATCCCCGCGAGTCCTAAGAAATGTTGGGGCATGAATGTTAAATTTACACCTATTGATAATGACCAGAAATGTATTTGTCCTAGTAATTCGTTATATGGTTTACCTAATATTTTAGCTGGAACCCAGTAATAATAGGCTGCAAATAACGCGTATACAGCACCTAAAGATAAAACATAATGAAAATGAGCAACAACATAATATGTATCATGTAAAGCAACATCTATAGATGCATTCGCCAAAACAATCCCTGTAACTCCACCAATTGTGAATAAAAAAATGAATCCCAATGCGAATAACATTGGAGTTGTAAATCTGATTGATCCACCTGCTAAAGTAGCTAACCAACTAAAGATTTTAATCCCTGTTGGAACAGCGATTATCATAGTAGCGGCAGTAAAATAAGCTCTCGTATCCACATCAAGACCTACTGAATACATGTGATGGCTCCATACGATGAATCCTAACACACCAATTGATAACATCGCGTAAACCATTCCCATATAACCGAAGATTGGTTTACCACAGAATGTTGAAATTACATGGCTAATAATCCCGAATCCTGGGATAATTAAAATATAAACCTCCGGATGCCCAAAGAACCAAAAAAGATGTTGGTATAATATTGGATCACCTCCACCAGCTGGTTCGTAGAAAGAAGTATTAAAGTTTCTATCAGTAAGGAGCATTGTAATCGCACCTGCTAAAACAGGTAATGAAAGTAATAATAATACAGCTGTAATTAATACAGCCCAAGCGAAAAGAGGAAGTTTGTGCATAGTTAAACCTGGAGTTCTCATATTAATAATAGTAGTAATAAAATTAGAAGCACCTAACATTGAACTAATCCCAGCAAGATGTAAACTGAAGATAGCTAAATCAACAGAACCACCAGAATGAGATTGTAAACTAGCTAAAGGAGGATAAACCGTCCAGCCTGTACCTGCTCCATTCTCTACAAAACTACTAGCTAATAATAAGATTAACGCTGGAGGTAATAGCCAGAATGAAATATTATTTAATCGAGGAAATGCCATGTCGACCGCCCCGATCATTACTGGTACTAAAAAATTCCCAAACCCTCCGATTAAAGCTGGCATAACTAAGAAAAAAATCATAATAAATGCATGAGCCGTAACAATTACGTTATATAATTGATGATCCCCTTGCAAATATTGTATCCCTGGCCCTGCCAACTCTAATCTAATTAACATAGAAAATGCAGTACCGATCATACCTGAGAATAATGCAAAAATTAGATATAGCGTACCTATATCTTTAGCATTTGTTGAAAAAAGCCATCGTGTCATATATTTTTTTTTATTTATACGAATCCTATATTTATTGAATATTTTATTAAATTTAAAAGAACCACCCCACAGGGGGAGTTCCGCTCGGGGGCAGAACCTTTTGAAGCAAAAAAACCTTCTATTAAAGCCTATCTGGTCGGGGTCCCCCCTCTGGGCGATGCTTGCGGGGGTAGTATTTTATTTGTATAAATTAACCAAATTGGGATTTTAAAGCTCTATCCTGTTTGTACCACCCGGGGCCGGGGTCCTGTAAACAAATTTTACAGATAAAGAGAGGACTTGAACTATAGAAGACTTGAACTATAGAAGATAAATTGCTTAAATAAAAATGATCCTAATAAAAATGTATTATATAATTAATGATAAGTATATATAAAGAAAATGGCCACCTAGATTTCGGCCGGCATTAATATAGTATAATGTTAAAATTTTTGTAAATAAAGAAAAGAACCCCCCGCAAGCCCGCGGGGGGGGGAGCAGGGGAGGGATGCATCGGGTATAGACCGATGCATCCCCTCTCCGAGGGGAAGCTCCCGCCGGGCACACGCCGGGGGGGGTGCCGGGGAGCTTCGGCCTCTCGGCCCGATGCATTTTTTTAATTCTAAGCTGGGGTCCTCTGCATTAACGCAAGGGTGAGGCCCGGGATAAATTTTTAATTAATTTAAATTCTGTTCGAACCCCCCCGGGGACCCGGGGGTTCTTAAAAAAAAGCTTCGAGGCTCCAGATGGAGCCTCGATGCAACCCCAGGGAACCAGGGGTAGCTTGCCCCGGAGGGCATGCATTTGCCGGCCCCCGAAGGGGGGAAAAGCTTCGGGGCTTTGCCCCGATGCACCAGGCTTCGCCTGGAGCTTCGCCCCTTTTGGGCATTTTTTTTTTAATAAAAAAAAGCTTCGGGGCTTTGCCTCGATGCAACCCCAGGGAACCAGGGGTAGCTTTCCCCGTAGGGGGATGCATTTTCCCGAAGGGGGAAAAGCTTCAAAAAAAGCTTGTCGGGCATGCATCCGCCGGCAGGCCGGGAGCTTCGGGCTTCGCCCGATGCATCCCCTCCGCCCCATAGGGGGACCCAGGGGAAGCTTGCCGGGGTAAAATATTGTGAGAATATTCTGGTTGGATTCTTAGAGGACCCCCTGTAATATTTTCCATTTACTTTATTTAACCATAGATATACCCAGATTCCCCTTATTATCATTAAGAATTAATAATTTAGACTCCTCACTATTAGAATACTCTTTAACAGGTTTATTCGTAATTAACCATATCTTAAACGTAACATCTAATTCTTTATTAGTGGGTGACTTCCGGCAGCTGCGGAAGCATCTGGTAAATTATCACCACTTTTTGAATTATCTTTTCTTAATGAACTAGTAACATGATAATTGTGAGATTGAACCATTTTTTGTTAAATGGTCCTTTATTCGTTCCAAACCGATAAGGGGGGGTGTTCAGAATCTTTATTTTTATTAGTATAATTAAGAGCTCCTGAAAGATATTCATACAGGAACCCCGCTGTTAATACAACTAAGAAAAATATAAGAATCCAAAAACCGGAAACAGAAAGATTGTACATAGATACAGCAGCAGGAAAGATCAAGAGCACTTCTAAGTCAAAAATTAAGAAAAGAATCCCCACCAAGTAAAAATGAATAGAGAATTTCTGTCTAGCTTGGTCGAGAGGAGTAAAACCACACTCAAAAGTAGTTAGTTTTTCCTCTGTTGGTTTTGAGGCAGCGAAGAATAAATTAAGAGCCAGTAAAGCTATAACAATAACAGGGACTAATATAAAATAGAATAAAAATGAATTCATTAAAAATAATAATGGGAACAAGTGATTATATGTATACTATTTAATATTGGTGTAGGGTAAATCATAAAGAAAGTAATAAATAAAGTTAATATTGCAACAATAAATGCTAATATAGGTGATAAGTTATTATTTTCTGATATAGAGATAGAAATCTTTCTATTCTTCTTATTAAGTATGAATAAAGTTTTTATTATTTTAAGATAATATACAGTACTAATTACCGATGTAATCACGACAACTAAACTTAAAAAATAATTACCATTCATTAAAGCTGAATTAATTACAAAATATTTACCAAAAAATCCAATTAACGGTGGAATACCACTCATTGAGAATAATGATAAAGCAAATGATACACTAAGAGCAGGATTTATATAGAATAGACCTGAGAGCTGTGAAATGTATTGTATAGGTGAATAAACAGAAATAATATAATTTTTAGGTAAAGTATTACCTAATAGGGTTAAGATTAAGAAAATATTTAAACTTGTTATAGTATATTGAACTATATAAAATATCGAACTTTCTAGAGCATAAGAACTTCCATAACATAGGGTTAAAAGAATTAATCCTACATGTGAGATAGTACTATAAGCTAATAATCGTTTTATTTTATATTGAACTAATCCTGTTATAGAACCTAATAATAAAGATAATAAAGCTGAAATCATTAATAAATTAGGTTCTAATAAGAAATTATTCAAGATAAAAAATACTAAAATTGATAATTTAGGCATTATTGTTAACCAAGTTGTAACTATAGTCGGTACACCATCATATACATCAGGAGCCCATGAATGTAATGGTGCTGCCCCAATTTTAAATAAAAACCCAATTGTTAAGATTATAAAACCTATAGCTAAATAATTATAAGAATATGCTTCAAATGATTGGCCAATAACACTTTGTAAAATATTTAATGATTCAAAATTTGTTAAACCTGTATAAGAATATATTAATGTTGAACCTAATAAAATAAAACAAGAAGAAAGACCACCAAGTAAAAAATATTTTAATCCTGCAGCTACTGCTGATTCTGAATTTCTATTCATTGTAGCTAATATATATAAAGCGAAACTTTGTAACTCTATTGCCAAAAACATAGTAATTAAATCAGAACTAGATATTAACGATGACATTCCTAATGTAGTGAATAAAATAATTAAAGGGTAATCTTTTAATTTTTCTTTTTTATTATTAGTAGTTGATAAAACTTTTTTAACATTAGATGATAAGTTATCCCAATAGTTCCATAAAGTTGTTGTATTATTAGGGTCTGCCCCGGCTGATCCCGCCCAAAGGGCAGGATCTTTAATATTTTCTTTATATAAAGAAACTCCCTCCGGAGATTCCCGCCCAGTGGCAGAAACTAATTTTGTATTATTTTTTTCCCCTTCAGGTACTAGCCCCACGGGCTGGTACCAGCGGGACGCAGGTACTAATAATAAAATTATACTACCTATAATTAAAATAAATATTTCTAAGCTTTGGGAGAACAAAGTGATTTGAAATAACCCCCCTAATATCCCTACCCCTGAAGTTAATGGTATAACATATAACGTATTATATGATAATAAACTACTGTATAGTAATATAAGAAAAGCAACTCTGTGGATTAAGATTGTTGGTAAATAAGTAGAAGCTAAAGGTATTGTCATTACTAGAGTTATTATTCCTAATATCAACATACTTATTTTTAACGTTACATATTAACCTATTCTTCTTTATAGTTTTCCTCCGGAGGGCCTGCGCCGGGATTTCTCTCCGAAGCTTTCGCCCGCGGCGAATGCATCCGGCCGGCGGCCGGAAGGTTTTTTTTTAAAAATTTAAAAAATGCATCGGGCCGAAAGGCCCGAAGTTTGCGGTGGGGGGCCGGTCAGGGGGAGGGCCCGATCAGCTAAATTATTTTTTTCCATAGAGATCCCCCGGGTCCCCCGGGGGATCGACCAGAAGGGTAACAAATAGATTTGCAATAAAAAATTAATATTTCACTCTAAAATAAAGATTTAGTCATATTATTGACTAGTTTCCTTTTTTTTTAGTGGGATAACCAAACATATTATTAGTTTATAAAACCTTAGTCGGTTAGTCAGTATTAAATTAATGTAAAGGACCCCCGGGCCCCCGGGCGGTCCGAACAGGAAGAAGCTACCCCTGGTTCCCTGGGGTTGCATCGAGGCTCCAGATGGAGCCTCGAAGCTTTTTTTAAAAAAAT